>Ga0070753_1000528_pt1 | contig 23480 bp, 26 predicted proteins | sample VirMetDEL_Aug_31_FD_77441 | JGI IMG/M metagenome (GOLD analysis project Ga0070753, IMG submission 77441) | Aqueous microbial communities from the Delaware River and Bay under freshwater to marine salinity gradient to study organic matter... | ecosystem: Environmental > Aquatic > Marine > Coastal... | reverse complement strand
GTCATCATTTTGCGTCGGTACGTGCGCATTCCCAACGGCCGCAACGTGCCCGTGTCTCGTCGTGGTGTATTGCGCCGGGATGCCAGCCGCTGCGCCTATTGCGCGGCCCCAGCCTCCACGATCGACCATGTCATGCCGAGGTCGCGCGGCGGCAAGGACACGTGGGAGAACCTCGTGGCGTGCTGCCTCAAGTGCAACAACATCAAGGGCGACCGCACCCCGGGCGAAATGAACTGGCGCCTCCTGCTGACCCCCCGCCCGCCCCACGGCGCCACGTGGTTGGTGCGCGGAGTGGAGCGAGCAGAGCCGGTCTGGGCCGAGTTTCTGGCGCCTGCGGCGTAGGTTGGTGTCGGTCGGCGTTGTCGGCCTGTGGCCTAGGTCGGCGTGGTAAGCGTGCAGTGTCAGGCCGTGAAGTCGTAGCCGACCGTCACGACCCGACCGGTCACACTCCGATCGTGAGCGAGGCCGTGTAACCGGCTTCGACGGAACCGGTCATTGTGGCGAGCTGGTAGATGCCGCCGTCGTCGCTGAAGACATTGTCGGTGGCGAGCGAGGACTGCCCGAGGTTTCTAGTACTTTGCCCGTAGGTGCTGTCTGCATAGACAAGGGCGCTCACCTCTTGGGGCAAAGCAATTTGGCTGGTCTTCACGATCGGCCCGTTGGCTACGGCCGTTGCCACATCGCTGTACACCTCGAAGTGGATGTGTGGCCAACGGCCAGGGTAGGCGCCGGGAAACACTGAGGTGAACGTGGCGGTGCCGGTTGTGGCATCCACTTCTTGAACACCCCTGAGGTAGTTTTCGTTCTCGTGGCCCGAATTGTAGAGCGAATAGTTGCCGTCGGGAGTGCAGTGCCACAAGTAGACGCCCGCGCCCGAGAGCACGCTGCCCGTGGCGAGGTCTCGCACGGTGAGGTTGATGGTGAGCGGTACGCCGTCGACGGTCGTGGTCGAACTGCCAAAACTGGAGCGGATGTCGCGACGCACGATGCCCGAATCGTCGAGTACGTTCACGCCGTTGGAGCCGTCGCCGGGGTACGGCCCCGCGGTCTCGTCTGGCACCTCGGTGAGGTCGCCCGTGGCGGCTGTGCCGCCCGAGCCGCTCGTGCTGTTGGCGCCGCCCGACGTGGTCGTTGTCGCTGTGGTCGCTTCGGTCGCGCACGCCGCGAGGAGGGTCGCCGCTGCGACGCCGCCAAACAGCCCGAGCACGCTCCGTCTGTTGACGAGAGTGCTGATGTCGTAGACGAGTCCGCGGTCTTCTTGGTCGATCTCGCGGCCTTCGGCATCGCGCCAGCGGGGGTCAGCGGTTGGCTGTTGTGTCATGGGGCTCTCCGTACGGTGTGTGGATGTCGTGTCGACGTTGGTTGGAGCGTCGATGCCTCCACTGAAGCGCCTGTCGCTGTACGTCGCGTATGGGGCGCTTATGAGTTTGCTGTGAGCCGCGCCGTCGTGGCTCCGCTAGTGGGAGCGTCGCTTGGCAACATGGGTGACATGCATATCGAAGACCTTCACCGTCGAATGCACTCTCTGTATGTTCCGCTGACCGACCGCGGAAAGACGTCGAACTCGTGGGTCGGGTCATCCGTAGTGCCGGCCGCTTGTACGTATTGCGCCGCCCCTGGCGTTGCTCTCAGCCCGTAACCTTTGCCAGTTTCAGTATTTTCGGTAGGGTTGCGGCATGTTAACCCGATCTGGCGGGCGAACCCCCGCGATGGCACTACTGGCTGGGCTCGTTGTTCTCGGGCTCGCGGGGTGCGGCATCCCTGGCAACTTCGCAGGCGAGGGCCGTGGAGACATCATCGAAGAGGTGGATGCCTCGGCCCCCACCACGAGTACTGTCACGATGCGCGATCCGGTCGAGGATTCATTCACTGTCGAGGTTCCTGAGGGTTGGGACAGCGTCGCATACTCTTCTGGAGCCTTCGATGTTCATCGCAATGTTGTCTCCACTGTGAGCCCCGACGGCAAGACCGTGATGTTTGTGGGCGACCCGAGAATCCCGTTCTATTGGGAGCCTTCCAGTGTGACTGACATTTTCCGCCAGACTGTGGACGCTTTTGACTTCTACGAGATTCAACAGTTCCAGCCGTCTGAGAGCTACGTGCCGGATTATGTGACTCGCAAGTTCGGCGAGCTGCCGGGGTTTGAGATCACGAGCGTGGGTCCAGAACCTGAACTTTTGGCCCAGCTCGAGAAAAGCCTCATCGAGGGTGCCGGGTTCTCGGCGACCGCCGCCGAAGTGCGGTTCACCTATGAAGCCTCTGGCACGCCCATCAACGCTATCGTTGTCGGGTGGGCGCTCAGTGGTGGTCAGGCTTGGACGACTGATGTCTACGGTCTCGCGACAGACCGCAACCCCGACGACTATCGCCCGATGCTTGACGCCATGGCCTCGTCTGTCACTACAACACCCGAGTGGTCTGCACGCTCGCAAGCGAATCATGAGCAGACGATGGCCCAGATTCAGGCGTTCGGCGAGGAACTCACACGTCAGCACAACGCCAACATGGCCTGGATTCAGCAGAGTGCCGCAGCTCACCAGTCCCGAATGCAAGCGATCTGGGCTCAGGGCGACGCGAGTATGCAAAGTTACTACGACCGCATGGACTCGATGGATCACACTCAGCGCGACTTCCTCAACTACATCAACGAAGAGGAAACCGTCAGTGGCGGTTCGACCGGAACGCGGCAAGTAGCAACGGGTGCCACCAACTACTGGGTCAACAAATACGACGGAACCTACGTCGGCGGCGACATCAACTTTGGCGAGTCACAGCTTCGCGAGATCGGGCTGAACCCCGATGACTACGAGCAAGTGACGGTCGTCAAGTAGTGCGGGGAAGTCGCGGGCATCAAGTGAACCTGTAAAGTGGTCTCGCCAGCCTCTGTAGCTCAATGGAAGAGCAGTTCCGTCCTAAGGAAACGGTTGGGGGTTCGAGTCCCTCCAGGGGCACTGGTATTCCGGTCGGGTATTCCGCTCGGCGAAGCTCCTCGTCACGCCTGCGCTCGCCGAGCTCGTCTTCGCCCCTGCCTCTTGCGGGGAAGTCTGTCGTTGGCGAGGAGACCGATCTGGTCAGTCAAGCGTTCAATCACGCGCCTCGAAAAGCCTTTACGCTGATACCCCCCTGGGGTATACTGAGGTGAGAAGCCCCTGCGGGTAAGGAGAAGCAATGCAGCATCACGATCACCATGTCCACCCTTCGACAGCATCAGCGACCACGCCGGAGTCGAAGCTTGCGGTCTGTCCTGTGATGCCCAACACCGTGGTCGTGAAGAGCGACTCGGAGGAAGCGGGTCTCTACCGAGATTTCCAGGGGCAAAGGTATTGGCTGTGCTGCGAGGGATGCGTCCTCCGCTTTGACGCGGATCCGGAGAAGTTCGCGGCATCCGCTGAAACGCTCCCGTCTCCCCACGAAGTGATCCGACGACGAGCCGCGTCCGAAGAAGAGCACGCCCATAATGACCACACCCACCATGAGCATGGTGGGCATCAGTCCTCGGGCCACTCCGCGATGCAACACGGTGCGCACGCTGGCCACGGTGGTCACGCTGGTCACGGTGATCACGTGGGTCAGTTCCGACGTCTCTTCTGGATCATGTTGGTGCTCGCAGTACCAGTGGTTGGGCTCTCGAGCATGTTCGCCATGCTTCTTGGCTACGAACTCCCTGATTGGCCTTGGGTGACCTGGGTTTCGCCGCTGCTCGGTTCGGTCATCTATCTCTGGGGTGGTCGGCCCTTCCTGGTGGGAGCAGTCTCGGAGATTCGATCCCGCAAGCCTGGAATGATGCTGCTCATTGGACTTGCTATCACCGTGGCGTTCGTCGCGTCGCTCGGCGCAAGCCTTGGGCTGCTTGATCATCAGCTCGACTTTTGGTGGGAGCTTGCACTGCTGATCGTCATCATGCTCCTTGGCCACTGGATCGAAATGCGTTCCCTCGCGCAAACGACATCGGCGCTTGACTCGCTGGCTGCTTTGCTTCCTGACGAAGCGGAAGTCGTCGACGGAGATCAGTTCCGCACTGTCGCGCCGGCGGATCTGGAACTCGGCGACGTGGTGGTGGTCCGTCCTGGTGGTCGCGTTCCGGCTGACGGCCGAGTCGTTTCGGGTTCTGCGAGCATGGATGAGTCGATGATCACCGGTGAGTCGAAGACGGTGACACGGAGTGAAGGCGAGATTGTTGTCGCCGGCACGATCGCGACGGACTCATCGATTCGTGTTGAGATCACCGCGGTGGGCGAAGACACTGCGTTGGCTGGCATTCAGCGTCTGGTTACCGAGGCGCAGAATTCGACGTCGCGAGCACAGCGGATCGCAGACCGCGCTGCTGCGTGGTTGTTCTGGTTCGCGCTTGCCGCCGGAGTCGTCACTGCGGTCGTGTGGAGCCTTATTGGTCTTCCGGAGGATGCGGTCATTCGAACTGTGACGGTGCTGGTCATTGCCTGTCCGCATGCTCTCGGTCTTGCCATTCCGCTTGTTGTTTCGATCGCGACTGAGCGAGCAGCGCGCGGGGGTGTGCTCATTAAGGATCGCCTCGCCCTTGAAAGCATGCGGACGGTTGACACCATCCTGTTTGACAAGACGGGCACCCTCACCAAGGGTGAGCCGACCGTCACTTCAGTCGAAGCCACCGATGGGATCACGGAAGATCAGGTCGTCGCGCTCGCTGCCGCCGCCGAGTCTGACTCCGAACACCCGTTGGCTCGCGCAATCGTTGAGGCGGCGCGAAGTCGCGGCATCGACGTGCCAAGGGCGAGTGGCTTCACCTCTTCCCCAGCAGTTGGCGTGACCGCGCAAGTCGACGGTCAGAAAGTTCGCGTGGGCGGGCCACACCTCCTCACTGAGGAGAACGTGACAGAACTCGAAATCGCAGATGAGTGGCGCAAGGAGGGAGCAATCATCCTCCACGTCGTTTCGGACGGAAAAGTGGTCGGGGCGCTGCGCCTGGCTGACGCGATCAGAGACGAATCTCGAGAAGCAGTAGCGGCGTTGCACGCTCTTGGACGTCAGGTCGTGATGATCACTGGCGATGCGGAAGCGGTCGCTCATACGGTCGCGGCCGAGCTCGGCATCGATCGTGTCTTTGCTGGAGTTCGTCCCGAGCACAAGGCGGCAAAGGTGCGGGAGCTTCAGAACGAAGGTCGCTCGGTCGCGATGATCGGTGATGGCGTCAATGACGCTCCAGCCCTGGCACAAGCAGACGTCGGTATCGCCATTGGTGCAGGTACTGACGTCGCCATCGCTTCGGCCGGGGTGATCTTGGCAAGCTCTGACCCGCGATCGGTGCTGTCGGTGATTCAGCTCTCGAAGGCTTCCTACCGAAAGATGAAGCAGAACCTGTGGTGGGCAGCGGGCTACAACCTCCTCTCGGTGCCGCTTGCGGCTGGTGTGCTGGCGCCGATCGGGTTCGTGCTGCCGATGTCCATCGGGGCTGTCTTGATGTCGGTTTCGACCATCGTGGTCGCATTGAACGCGCAGTGGCTGAGACGCCTTGACCTGAAACCCGAGGCGAGCGTGAAGGCCATCTTGGGTTCGCTACCCGCGCAGAAGTCGGAGGTTGCGCATGTCAGCTGATCAGGGCACCCATGGCTACCTTGCCGATAAGGAGAAGTACCTTGTTCGGCTCAAGCGCATCGAGGGCCAGGCGCGTGGTGTTCACCGCATGGTGGATGAAGAGCAGTACTGCATCGACATCTTGACTCAGATCTCGGCCCTCACAAGCGCCTTACAAGGCGTGGCCGTGGGGCTCCTAGATGAACACCTGAAGCACTGTGTTAGTGATGCCGTTCGATCTGGTGGTGACGTTGCCGAAGCCAAACTTGAGGAGGCAGCCCAAGCAATCGCGCGGTTGGTGCGCTCCTAGAACGAGGTGAGGCGTCGCAGTGGTTCAGCCACTGCGACGCCTCGACTTGTTTTCAAGTCGAGTACTAACACCCACGAAAGTGGAAGGAGGATGACAGTGAAACAACGTACAGCAATCATTTCCGGGATCGTTGCGATTCTTGGAGTAAGTGTCGCAGGAGCGCTCGCGTGGATGAACCGAGCAGAACCATTCAACGATCGAGACGTTGCCTTCGCCTCGAACATGGTGCCCCATCATGTGGGGACCCTGGAAATGGCCGAAGTAATTCTTAGCAAAGAGGGAATTCCTGCGGAAGTTCAAGAGCTCGCGGCTCGGATTGAAGCTGCGCAGCAGCCAGAGATCAACCAGATGAACGACTGGCTCAAAGCGTGGGGCACCCCGACCATGGCCGGCGGTCATGGTGGTCACTCCATGATGATGAGCGGCATGATGAGCGAGGCAGACATGATGGCTCTCGAGGACGCCCAGGGCGTTGAAGCCGCACGGCTGTTCCTTGAAGGAATGATCATTCATCACAAAGGCGCGGTAGAGATGGCCCAAGTCGAGGTCGAAGGCGGCCGGTTCCCTGAGGCTGTCGCGCTCGCTCGTTCCATCATTGAGCAACAGACCGATGAGATCGCCGAGATGGAGAGCTTGCTTGCAAACCTGTAAAGCGCATCTCTTTCCTGTTGGCTACGCTCGACGCTCATGAACGTGTGGCACGTCGTCAGTGCGGCGGCCCTTGCAGTGCCGCCGCTCTTGTGGACGAGCATTCACGCTCTCTCTCAAGAGGCGCGTCTCTGGCGACCGGGTACCGGCAAGCGCACCCAGGTTGCCGGCCTCGGAGTGCGGATGTATGGGTTGGGCGAGACGGTCGTCGTGCTTCTCGCGGGCCTCGCCTCGAGCGAACGATTCTGGGGCGAGAAGTATGACGTGATTGGACAGCGCGCGCGGGTCGTGGCCATCGACCCGATCGGATTCGGTGCTTCGATTCACCATCCGGCGCTTCAGGAGACCGTCGATGCGGGGGTGCACGTCGATGCTGTACTCGAAGTGCTGCGGACCCTCGACCTACATACTCAGCCCGTCGTGTTCGTCGGCCACTCCATGGGCGCATCCCTGGCGCTCCGGGCGGGCGCGAGACACGCACCGACGAGGGCAGTCGTGGCATTCGATGCTCCCCTATATCGTTCTGCTGAAGAGGCCAACGACCGCATCCGGCATATGGGCTGGTTCGAGGCGCTGCTCTCGCAAGGCCCGCTGGCCGAGAGAGTGTGCCACTGGATGTGCGACAACCGCACCGTGGCACGCGGCGTTGCGGTCGCCATCAGCCCCCGACTGCCCGTCGCGATCGCCCGCGACTCAATCGAACACACCTGGCCGGGCTACATCGCAGGCTTCGACTCACTCGTGCGCGACCCTGGGTGGTCTGATGCACTTGTCAACTTGGCTGCCCGGAACGTCCCAGTGCGAATGGTCGACGGCGACAAGGACCCGGTCCCCGTTCCCGGGCGCGCCGACCAGCTTGCCGAGCGGTTTGCGAACATTTCGGCCACACGCCGACCAGGCGGTCATCGTCTACCGCTCAGCGACCCGGTGAGCTGTGCATCGATCGTGCGCACTGTTCTCAGCGAATACGCTGCATCAGATTCCTGAGGTGTGAGAAGATACCCCCTGGAGGTATAACAGATGCTTCGGCGCTTCGGGTACGTGCTTCTGATCGCGACGTTCGCGGTCGTCGGCGTCGCCATGGGCGCTCATGGTTCGACCCCCGCGGGTCATTCGACCTTTGCCTCGAGCTCAGTCGCTGGTTCTGCCATGTCGATGGAGCACAACCACGCTGAGACTGTCGCTCCGCACAGCGATGCCAGCGAACCTGATGACCAGAATTCAACGTGCGTGGACTGTGCTGGCGATCACGCCGCGCTCCTGATGGCATGTGTTTTCCTGGCGCTCATCGTGGTCGTCAGCCTGGTACTTCCCCTCGTGGCTTTCCGGTACGGTCTCTTGGCTCCGGGTGTGTCGCGACGTGACAGCACACCTCGTCGTCTTGCGGACCCTCGCCCTCCGGAACTCTCAGAACTCTGCATCAACCGTCAGTGATTCGCCGCCTGATGACCGCGTGATCACGTCGTCATCACTGCGACCGAACATCCAATACTGACGAAAGAAGCACAAAAATGAAGAAGTCATTCCGCACCCGCGCGCTCGCAGCGGGTGCACTCGCCCTTATCAGCATGGTCGGGCTTGCTGCATGCTCGACCACCACTGAGCCGTCCGAGAGCTCCGGCGCCAACATGGCAGATGTCATGTTTGTGCAGATGATGATCCCGCACCACGAGGGTGCCATCGAGATGAGCGACGTTTTGCTGTCGAAGTCCGGAGTCGACCCCGAGGTCGTGGAGCTGGCCGAGCAGATCAAGGCCGCCCAAGGTCCCGAGATCGAGCAGATGAAGCAGTGGCTCGACGACTGGGGCATGCCCACCATGAGCGACAACATGGACGGCATGGAACACGGCGGCATGGGCGGAATGGACGGCATGGCAGGCATGACCGAAGAGGACATGCAGGCACTCGAAGACGCCAGCGGATCTGAAGCAGGGGATTTGTTCCTCGAGCAGATGATCGTGCACCATGAGGGCGCAATCGAGATGGCGGAAGACGTCCTCGATGATGGCGAGCACCCCGGCGTGCGTGAGCTGGCGGAAAACATCATCGCCAGCCAGACGGCGGAGATCGAGTTGATGCGCTCGATGCTCGACTCCTGATGCGGCGGATAGGAGTGGCGGCCGTGACAGCGGCCGCCACCCTTTCCGTCGGCCTGGCGGGATGCACTTCCCCCGCGACGGAAACCCCCATCATCGTGTCGCACGTGCACGCTGTGGATCTTGACCCGCAGAGCGATAAAGCCTACGTCGCGACTCATGAAGGAGTCCTTAGCGTGGCGGCCGACGTTTCGGTCGAACGCGTCGGTCAATGGGCAGGCGATGTGATGGGGATGGCGCGCTTCGGCGACACCATCTACTTCTCAGGCCACCCGGCACCCGACGAGAATCTGCCGCCGAACATCGGCGTGTATGAACTCAGCATGCAGAGCGGTGAGTTCGCGCCGATCGCCCTTGTCGGGGAAGTTGATTTCCACAGCATGACGATCGCGCAGTCGCCTGACGGGATGGCGCTGGCTGGCATTGACTCGGCCACAGGTCAGGTCATGGTCAGTCGGGACGGTGCGGAGACCTGGACTTCAGGGCTGCCGATCGGCGCGCGCTCCCTCAGCTGGGATGCGAACGCCGAGAGGCTCTACGCAACAACGGAGCAGGGTCTCCTCGTCAGCACCGACGACGGCATGACGTTCACCGCCGCGGACGGCGCTCCGCTTTTGGTTCTGATCGCGTCCAGCCCGGCAGACGTGACAACCGAGGCATTCCTCGCCGGAGTCGACGTCGACGGCTATGTTCTCACCAGCCCCGACGGGGTGACGTGGACGTCAACCGGGTTGGCGCCACCCCTCACGGACGCCGTGGCGGTTGGCAACGATGGTTCGATCGTCGTGGCCGGGATTGAGGGCGTGCATCGGTCCGATGATCGAGGAGCCACCTGGACGATGATGGCGGAGTTCTGACTTGCGTGGGGTGCGGCCGAGCGCCGCACCCCACGTGCACCGGCGAACGGTGTCTAGTCCAATCGCTTGTGTGAAGCCGCTTTTTCATTTCCGATGTGCAGCCGGCCTTATTGGAACTCCACGCCGACGCAGAGCCCTCAAGATCGTGTGGTTGTCGTATCCCAATTGCTTGCCGATCACTCCGCTTGACAACCCCTGCTCGTAAAGTTTGGCCGCTTCGGAGATCTGGGCTGCGGTCATCCTGCGCGTTGCGTCGACACCGTGTTCATTGAGGATGCGAGCGACAGTTGACCGAGAGAGCCGTAGCTCTGCGGCAACGGTTCGGATGTTGCGGACTTCGCGGTAGCGATCGATGACGGCCTCAGCTTCGTGCGTTCGCAGTTGGCGGGCTCGCCGACGTGGTTCGGGGCGAGCATCCTGGTGCTCATTAGCTGTCGAGCGGAAGAGCAGCTCTTGAGGTGAGGTCGCAGAGCGAGAGGGGTTCGAGTAAACCTGCAGCAGGTGCACCGCCGCGCTTCACAAGATCGACGCTCTCCCGGGCATCCGGTTACTCGATGTAGAGCTTGCGGATCGGGGACGTAATTCTCCACTCGATGGCAGTGTCGGGGGTAACCCGCACGAGCACGCCAGGCGCTAGCGTCACGACGTCGCCCGTTGCGACGAAGGTGAGCGTGCCAGCTCCGCTCAGCACGACAAACGCTTCGTCGAGGTCGCTCGAGGTGAACGAGCCTTCGGTCACCTGCCACACACCGAGGGTCGTGTCGCCCACGGTCGCGACATCGACGTAGTGCGACTGCGGGTCGCCTTCCGTGACGTTGGTCAGTTCGTAGACGTCGGTCGCCGGGATGCTCGTCAGGTCGACTGACCCGAATCCACTCGCGATCAGAGGGGTGCTCGACATCGGGGTCTCCAATCCATTCGCGTGCGCAACTCCGCGCACTCGCAATCACCCTAGCGCCTGGCCCGGTTGGCCTTACCGATGGTTACCTGTGTAACCATCGGTAAGGCGGCACAATGATGACGGATGAATCCCGCTGCCGTGATCTCGGTTCACATTGATTTTCCTCTGGCTTAGGTGGATGGGTTTTTAGAGCGGTCAGCTGTTCGACCGCGCACCAGCCGTACGCCGGTCACGAGCAGCCACACGATCCACGCGAAGAAGCCGGGCAGCCCAACGAATAAGAGCGTCGAGCCGTCCGCGATCTCGAGGCTGGCCACCCCGGACGCGAGGAGCAGGGCTCCTGCGACAATGCCGAGCAGACTCTGCCATAGCGGCGTCAGCCGGCTCATGTGTGCCGCCAGCGCAGCGCCGATGAAGGTGGCGCCAAGTGCAGGCAGTGACATCGCGAACGCGGCTGCATGCAACTGCCAGGCGAGTTCGAACGTCGGGCTGGGCTCCGTGAGTTCGCCGACAGACAGCACCGTTCCGATCCATGAAACGCTGTAGATCGCGTAGATCGCCGAAAGAGTCGCCCCTGCGGCCAGCGCAAGGCGCGACCAGTCAGCGCCCACACCGCCTCGACGCCCGACGAGCCCGTGGAGTCCGGCTAAGAACCCGAGCAGCAGTGCAATGTGCAGGCCTTCTTGGGCGACCGCGATCGCCACGACGATCCGGTTCTGCGAGTGCCAGTCGAAAACATCCGTGATCGGGTCCCCGTAGCCTGGAGGGTCGGTCACGCCAAACATCACGTTTTGGAGCACCATCGACACGGCGAGCGTGATCGCCATCGCTCCGATAGCTCGCGTCGTTGTCGCTTCCGCCGGAGGTGCCTGTGACTCCAGACGAGCTCGGCCGTTCGATTGCTGTTCGATTCCCATTCAAATCTCCTCACATTCGAGTCGCGACTCTCGCGACTCTCGCGACTCTCGCGACTCGTACACTGTACGTCGTACACCGTACCATTGAACGTACACTGTACGCTCGTCACATTGGTCGCACAGAAAAAGGAGACCCATGCCTGCGAAGAAACAACCCGAGGTCGGGTCAGAGGCAAGGCTCACCAAGCAGCGAGTAGTCGCCGAGGCGGTCCGGATCGCCGACCGCGAGGGGATCGACGGGCTGAGCATGCGCCGACTGGCCGGCGTGCTCGGTGCGGGCGCGATGTCGCTGTACCACTACGTGGCGAGCAAGGACGAGTTGCTGGTCGCCATGATCGACGTCGTGTTTGAGGAGATCGAGCTCCCGCCCGCATACGCCGACTGGCAGACGGGGATGCGACGGCGGGCGGTCTCGGCCCGACAGGTTCTTGCACGCCACCCGTGGGCGATTCCGCTGCTCGATTCGCAGATGTCGTCGGGCCCGGCGAACCTCCGCCACCGCGAAGCGGTCACCGCCTGCCTGCGAAGGGCCGGATTCTCGGTCGTGATGGCGACCCACGCGAACTGGTTGCTCGACGTCTACGTCTACGGTTTTGCTCTGCAGGAAGCCGGCCTGCCCTTCGCCAACGCGGATGAGCTCGCTGACATGACGGAAAACGTCTTTCTGCCCCAGCTTCCTGCTGACGAGTACCCGTACCTCAACGAGTCCGCCACGGCGCTCATCGCCGCCGGCTACGACCCGGCCGGGGAGTTCACCTTCGGTCTCGACCTCATCCTCGCCGCCCTCGAGTCACTGAGAGACTCCGTCTAGCGACAGCCCGGTGGTTCAGCCGAGTTCGTGCAACGCAAAAGCCAGCACGAAACCTAGTGAGGCCCATAGACCGGTGAAGGAACGGTCGGCTGCGAAGGCTTCGGGAATCATTGTGTTGGCGATCATGGCCAGAATGCCGCCGGCGGCAATCGTGGTTACTAACGCAATGACCTCGACGGGCGCAGTGGCGAGCAATGCGAAGCCCAGCAACGAGGCCACGCCTGAGGCCACGGCGATGCTCGACCACACGCCGAACACGTAGCGGGCCGAGCGACCGTCATCTTTCATACCAGCTGAGCTTGACAGGCCTTCCGGAATGTTCGACACCGCCACGGCCAGCAGAATCGGGATGCTCACCGATCCGCCCTGCGCAATCGAGAGCCCCAGCACAAGGCTTTCTGGTATCCCGTCGAGCACTGCCCCGAAAGCCACGGCGACACCGGTCATCGACGCAGGATGCTTGAGCTCACCTGCCGTCATTGAACGCTTGCGGCGACGCGCGCCGTACTGGGCGAGCAGCAGGTCGGCTCCGACGTAAATGATCGAGCCCAGGAGAAATCCCGAGATCGTGGGCCAGAGCCCTCCGACTTCATTGGCTTCGACGACGAGCTCGTAGGCGAGAGTCGAGATCAGAGCACCGGCGCCGAAGGCCATCACACCGGCCACCAACGGCACGGGTACTCGTACGAACCAGCCGATCGCGGCGCCTAGTACGAGAAAGCTTGCGGCGCCCAGCCCGATGCCGCCTGCGGCAAGTGCATCGAGCATGAGCGCCTCCTCGGCGGCAGTGTGACCTGCCAGTCAGTTTAGACGGCGACCGCGGTCTCGCGGCGGTCTGTCCGGCTCGACCGTCGCAGGATGAGAAGCTCTGCGACGACACTGTTGATCGCGAAGCCCACAGCGGCCAACACGACCTCGCCGAGTGCGTCGCCCTCGCCGAAAGGGATGGACCAGAGCAGGAGCACGAGAGCCTGGGTACCGCCGGTGATAGCGATCGCGTAGGCGCGCGTCATCCATTCTCCGTGCGCGATGAAATCGCGACGCCTGATCGTGACCACTGACATGACAAGAAATACCACCATTGGTATGGCGAAGACGAGCCGAACCATCGCGAGTGCGAACTCCTCGCGGGGTCCGCCGAAGAAGACCACGAGCCAGATGCTCGCCAGTGCCGCGACGAATCCAGCGGGTATCAGGATGCGGCCGGCAGTGCGGTGCCATCTGCGTCGAGCGCGCAGTGCGGGAGAAAACTGGAGTGCGCCGAGAACGGCGAATGTGGTCATCGCCACGATGTGCGCAACGATCGCCACTAGTGACGTCCAGGGCAGATCGACGTCAGTGCCAGAACTCACTTCCCCCAGGCGAAGCACACCGCCGATCACTGGGAGTGTCGCAAGGAGCAAGAGGCCGGTGATGGCAAGCCCTCCACTCTTCGGTCGTTGCCGGTCACGTGTCTGCTGGGCAACCGGGCTTGTGGCTGACTTCTTGCGGTCGTTCGAGACGCTCATGTCGAGGGGGTTCATGGTGCTGCTCCTTGGCTGGGTTCTGGTCGATCACACTCGCGATTTCTCACGATACTGTGTGAGACACGTTATCGTAATGCGATTGAGTTCGTCACTCATTTCAAAATATTGTGTGACATACAGTATCGTGCGACACAGCGCACCAATCGAAACCGAAAGAAGAACCAATGACCAACCAAAAGAACGCCTCAAAACTGCTTGATAGCCCGCCGATCCCCGTGCAGGTCAAGCTCGCAGCGGCCTGGACTAGCTTCATGTTTCTCTACGTCTACGTCGATATCTACGGCTTCTACAAGCCCGGTGTGATCGACGACATCCTGATTGGCCGCGTATTCGAGTTCGACGTCAGCGCAACGCTCCTGACTGCTTTCATCGCGATGCTGGCGGTCCCGGCGCTTATGGTGGCATTGTCTGCAATGCTCGCCCCCACAGTGAACCGCTTCACAAACCTCGTCGTTGCATCGCTCTACATTCCCTTCACGGTATTCAACGCCGCAGGGGAGACCTGGGAGTGGGCCGCCTTCTACGCCATCGCCATCGGACTCGAGTTGCTGCTCTTAGCACTTATCCTGCGCGCCGCCTGGACGTGGCCCCGCGTCCCCGCAGTCCCCGCTGGCGCCTAGGCGGCCGACCTTCGACGGTAGCTAACGCTGCAACAAACCCGGCAACGTCGAACCCCCGTTGAGCCTCAGCGCTCGGCGGGGGTTCTGTATGTTCGGTCGGGGCCGTTAAAGCGCCCGCGCCTCCGCCTCAACGCCGCGGCCTCAACACTTCCGCCTCAACACCGGGGCGCAGTCATGACCGATCGGCAAGCGAGACAAATGCTGTGTCTAGGTCGCGCCAATCCCGTTTCAGGGTGTCGGTTAGTGCGGCACCCTCGTCGCTCGTCGCGTAAAACTTGCGCGGGCGGGAATCGTCGGTGTTCCATTCACTGGTCAGCAAGCCCTGTTTCTCGAGCCGACGCAGAAGTGGGTAGAGGGTGTTGGCGTCGACCTCGAATCCGGATTTCTCCAGTGCGTCGAGCAGCGCATAGCCATAGTTCGGACGGCTCAGGAGCAACAGACACGCGAGAACGATCGTTCCCCGCCGCAGTTCCTGGCGGTGGGTGGCGAGCGTTTCTTCATTCAACACCTGTCCAGAATACTGTGTGCCACACACTAGCAACGCGGTGAGTCGCCGAACCCGCGCTCGGCTGGCGATCACATCGTGTCGAGGATCCCTACGAGCTGTTCCCGAGTTGTCGTGGGGTTGACTATCGCGAACCTCGTGTTGGGCACGCCCCGGTGCGAACTGGGGGTCACGAAGGCGCGCTGGTCGTCGAGGAGGCGCGCCGACCACGCGGCGTAGTCTTCGCGAGTCCAGCCGATGCGCTCGAAGACAACGACCGACAGTTGCGGCTGACGCACGAGCCTCAGGTTTTCGCGGCTCTCGATCTCGGCCGCGATGTCGTTCGTGAGTTCGATAGTTGAGGTGATCGCCTCGCGATAGGCGGCCCCGCCATAGGTGGCGAGCGAGAACCACAGCGGCAGGCCTCGAGCGCGCCGCGTGAGCTGGATCGCGTAGTCCGAGGGGTTCCACTCGTCGGCGTCGTTGAGGGCGTCAAGGTATTCGGCGTGCTGGGTGTGGGCGAGCCGGCCGATCTCGGGATCGCGGTAGATGAGAGCGCACGCGTCATAGGGCGCGAAAAGCCATTTGTGCGGGTCGACGATGAGCGAATCGGCGAGCCCGACGCCATCGAACCGCGGTCGCGCGAGGGGCGACAGCATGGCGGCGAGCCCGTAGGCGCCGTCGACGTGAAGCCAAAAGTCGAACTCCGTTTTGAGTGCGGCGATGGAGGCTAAGTCGTCGACGATTCCGAAGTTGGTCGACCCGCCCGTCGCGACAACGGCGAACGCCGATCGTCCCAAGTGTTCGAGCGCCGCCCGCACTGCTGAGCCTTCGAGGGCTCCGCTGTCGTCGGGTGTGACCGTGAAGACATCTACGTCCATCACTCGCGCGGCCGAGGCGATCGACGAGTGCGCTTCTGCACTGCAAATGATTGTCAGCCGCGCGGGAAGCTCGGTGCCTGCAGCCGCACTTTTCCGCCGTGCGTTGTCGCGTGCGGCGACGAGCGCCGACAGGTTGCCAATCGTGCCTCCCTGAACGAACGCCCCGCCCGCACCGGCAGGCAGATCGAACTCCTTGGCGAGCCAACTGAGCACTTCGTTTTCGGCGTGCACGGCGCCGGAGCCTTCCAGCCACGATCCCGAGTACACCGCCGTCGCCGAGACAACAAGGTCGAACGCGGTCGCCGCTTTGGTCGGCGCATTGGGAATGAACGCGAGGTATTGCGGGTGATCGGAGGTGATGCACGCGGGAGCGAGCACGTGTTCAAACAGAGCGAGTGCTCGGGATGCCCCGATGCCGTCTTCGGTCACCGTCTTGCCCACGAGGCGGTAAAGCTCTGCCTCTGCGAGCGGCTTGTCCAGTGGAGTGTCAGTGCTGAGGATGCGACGGCGCGAATACTCCAACACCGAATCCACGAGCGAGGTCGTCTCGCCGGTGACCGAGTGCATGCGTTGTGCCCCCGGGGTCTCTGGGGTTTGTGCTCGAGTCATCGTCGGTCTCCATGCGGTTTAAGGAATTGTGAGAAGGCTGACACACAACCTCAAAAACACCAACCGGGGCTGACATCGTGTAGCCCCTCCACCTGGCCGTCAATCTGGTTGCGTGGCGCCGGCAACCGCGGCGGCGCCCTCCTTCGGCGCGGCGCAAGCGTGGTTTGACACCGCGCTTTACGCTTGTGCAATGCCGCATCCGAACAGTCGCCGGGCGAGAGCTGCGCGGCGTCGCCGCACACGTGTACTCGCCGCGGACAACGACCTGACCACCGCACAGTGGGCTGAGCTGCAGGCCCTGTGGGGAGGATGTGCGTACTGCGGAGCCACCGAGAAGCCATTGCAGCGCGACTGCGTGCAACCGATCTCGCGCGGTGGTCGCTACACGATCGACAACATCGTGCCAGCGTGCGGCCCGTGCAACGCGAGCAAAAGCAACGACGAAGCGACGAGCTGGATGCGCCGTACAGGCCGCGACGAGCGCCGCTTTCTCGAGCGCCTCGTGGTCGTGCGCGCTGCGCTCACGTCGAACACCACTGGCGATGGGCCGGCACCGCTGCCTGAATGAATGCGCGTAATAGCCACCCGGGGCCGATCGTGGCCCTCATGCTCGCTGTTGAGCCGCTGCTGCGCTTCATCGCTGGCACCCTCAAGAACGTCGAGACCGTGGGAACCGCTCCCGGCGCCGCGCTTTGCTGCTTAGGGCAGCAGTTCGAGGGCGTCTTTCTGTTCGTCGGGATGATTGGGGGTCCAGCCGAACCAGCCGCCGTCAGTTGCGATGACTGCCCAGTCGCCGCACACGAAGACGGTGTCGGTATACGGGGACGGTGAACCGTCGAGACTGAACGCCGGTGCCGAGCGACGCTCCGTTTCGGCGCACATACTCGCATCGAGCGCTTCTGCGCTGGTCGCGAGCAGAACTGCTGGATCACCAGCAAGGGACTCCCTGACGCTGATTGTTGTGGCGTCGCTCGGCAACCACGGTGCCGACTTGTCCCATTTCTTCGCCAACTCCGACGTGGTTTCAAAGGTGCTCGCCGATTCATTTCGCAGTTCGTCCATGATGTCGGAGCATCCGGCAAGAGCGAAGGTGGCTACCGCGGCGAGGGCGATGGTTGTGATGAGGCGTGTTTTTGTCATGGTTCTATTCAGCCGCAGGTCTCGCGTGTGCGTCGTCAGTCTCAGGGCTTGACCGTCTCAGCCGACAGCATGAGATCGCAGCGCGAGGATGAGCCTGCGGTATGGGATTTCGGAACGGCGGCGGGGCATCCACGAACTCGTCGGCTGAGCTACCGGCGCAGGCAGCGGGGCCAGCCACGCGGTTCGCTAGAGTGTGCCCAAGGCAGACAAAAGTGGGGCGATAGTCACCCCGGCTGGGCGCGAAAGCGCAGCGGAGGCCGTCGAACGCGCCCGCGGTTTGGCTGCCGACGGTCAGTTGCGTCAGGCGGGTGCACTGTTGAGGTCGAGGTTAGCTGCTGACCGTGACGACCTCTACGTTCGTCGGGCGCTGTCGGCGCTGTACCGCGATGCGGGTCTACCTGACCAGGCAGGCCGATATGAGATTGGTTTGGCGTATCAGCCGACTGCGGAGCGCCACGCCTATGTGGGGCTATTGGTTAGCGGGTTGGCGAACGTCGGTTCGGATGCCGCGGCTATTGAGGCTCGCATCCGAACACTCAGTCTGCTTCCTGAAGGCACCGAACTCCCCTAAGACTTAGTCACGCATGTGATCGCGGTTCGCTCGCGACGTACTAGTGTCGCGCCGTGGGATCACGCGATTAGCGCTACATTCGTGGCTTTTGTGTTGGTCGCAGTGATCACCCTGCTCCTTGTCTTCGCCGTCGTGATCTTTGGTGGAGAGAACGCCCAAGTGTTGGCTCAGTTTGGCGCAACCGTGTGTGTTGGTTTTGTGGCGACCGGGGCTTTCTCCGCCGCCGGTGCATCACTTGCCGAGCGCCACACAGGCGGTTTTGTTGTGTCAACCCTCGTGTTTATCGCCGCGGCGCTGCTGACAACGCTCGGCATCGTCGCGGTTTTTGCGTGAGCTGAGAAGAACCCGCCTACTTGAGCGCGCGCGCCATCGACTGCACGACCTGTTCGAGGATCGGGCGCGGTGTCGCGAAGATCATTCGAACGAATCCTGCGCCGGCTGCGCCGCACATTGTTCCTTCGGTGAGCAGAACGTTGGCGTGCTCGGCGAAGAACTCGGCTGGGGGAGTGGGCAGGTCGAGACCGGTGAAGTCGATCCAGCCCACGTAGGTGCCTTCTGGGGTGTGCATTGTTGCGCCGGGCAGCTCCGACGCCACAAGCTCGACGAGTGCATCCCGGTTGCCTTGAAGGTAGCTGACCACATCGGCAAGCCACGGTTCGCCCTGCTCGTAGGCGACGGCGTTGGCGATAGCTCCGAGGTTGCTCGTGCCGTGGCCAGCGAAGAACCCCAGCTCGATCCACGTCGAGCGGTCTCTGTCATTGCTGACCACGAGCTGCGCGCACTTGAGGCCGGGAAGATTCCAGGCCTTGGATGCGCTCATCGCCGTGATGGCGTGCCCCGCAGTCACCTCGCTCACCGAAGCGTAGGGAATGTGTTTCGCCTCACCGAAAACGAGTGGCCCCCAAATCTCGTCGGCAAACACGCGGCCACCGTTGCGCTCGACAACCTCCGAGATAGCCACGAGCTCCTCGCGATCCAACACCCGACCGACCGGGTTGTACGGGTTGCAGAGCAGGAGCAAGTCGCCGCCGTCGTCGTACGCGCGCTGGAGGGCATCCAGATCAAAAACGTATCGTCCGTTTTCCACGGCGAGAGGAACCTCGATGACCTCGCGGCCGTGCATCGGTGGCACAAAAAGAAACGGCATGTAGGCGGGTGTCGGCACGATGATCTTCGACCCAGGCGTCGAGCAATGTTGCATCGCGAGCTCGAGGCCCACGATCACGTCGGGCACGGGGAACACGTCGGCGGCGGGGATGTCCCAGCCGTAGCGCCGCCCCACAAAGTCTGCCGTTGCACTCGACAGGTCTGCCGTGAACTTTTTGGGCATGTACCCGAACGAACCGTCATCGACGGCCGTGTGGAGGGCGCTCGTGATTCGTGGGTCGATTCCAAAATCCATTTCGGCCACAAATGCGCCGATCTCGCCGCCCGGCGAGGACCACTTGGTGCCGCCCAGAGAGCGCAAGTGCTCGATCGTGAGTGCATCCACTCGATTCGCGAAGCTAGTCATGGGGTGTCGCCTTCCGGAGCGGTTGCGTCTCGAAGTCAATTATCCGTCACTGCCAGGGCCGTAGACGGCGCTCGCCGCAGCGCACTACGTTGGGGTCATGAAAACTGTTCTCGCATCGGTGGCTGCTCTCGCTCTAACCCTCTCCATGGCGGGGTGCTCGCAGTCGTCGGCGCCGGGCATAACTGAAGCTGCCGGGCTCGAAGGCACGTGGATCGGCGACAACGTCGGCTACGAAAACGGCGAGTACCAAGAACGCGAGATTCGTCTTGTCATCGACCAATCGACGGGCACAGCGTTCGCGGGAGAGAAATCCTGGCGCGAGATTGGCGGCAAGTGGAGCGAAGCAGAAACCTTCTCGGGCGCTGTGCTCGACGGAACCGATTTCCACGCGGCCGACTCCGACGGATTCATTTCTGGAACGGTCACGTCGCCGACCCTGATTCAGGCCACCTACCTCGAAGCGGGCGAAGACAGCGGAGCCTTTGAGCTCACTCTCGAAAAAGTTGGGTAGCACCTAGGCGTTTTCCCGATCTACTCGTGCAGCTGGCACAGCACGATGTGCCCTACGAGCCGAGTTCGACCCTCATGATGCGGTCGTCTCCCGCTCTCGGAGTTCCGTAGGTGTCGGTATTGCTTGTAAGAAACCAGAGGCTACCGTCAGGTGCGTACGCGACATCCCTAATTCTTCCGAAGCTGCCTTCGAAGAACGTTGTTTCTGTGCTCGGGTTTGCCACGGGAACAGTGCGCACCCTCTGGCCTTTGAGATTAGCGATGAACACGGTGCCGTCGACGATGGTGATGCCGCTCGGGCTTGCGGTGTCGGGATTCCACTGCTGCACGGGGTCGACGAATGTGGGGTTGCCAGCGATGCCTTCGACTTCGGGCCAGCCATAATTGCTGCCGGCGGTGATGATGTTCAGTTCGTCCCACGTGTCCTGACCAAACTCCGACGCAAAGAGTCGACCTTCGGCATCCCACGCAATTCCTTGGGGGTTGCGGTGGCCGAGGGTGTAGACGTGCGAACCGGGGAAGGGGTTGTCGTCGGGGATGCCGCCATCAGCGGTCATGCGCAAAATCTTGCCGCCCAGACTGTTCATGTCCTGGGATGCAGGCCGCACGCCGGCATCACCAGTTGTCGCATAGAGCATGCCGTCGGGGCCGAACGCGATTCGTCCACCGTCGTGAAAACCGGCGAATGGGATGCCATCGAGAATGACTTCGCCCGCACCAAGACCCAGCGAGCCGGGCTCACCAGTAATGGTGAATCTTTGGATGCGGTTATCGCTAGAGCTCGTCGAGTAGGTGTAGAGGCGCTCGCTGTCATCAATGGCGAGCCCGAGGAGTCCCGACTCGCCCTGATGTACGACACCGGGAACGGTGCCGACGAGTCTCATGGTGTCGCCCACGAGTTCGAAAATATCGCCGGTGTCGCGAGAGCTGACGAGCGCGGTTTCGCCAAGAAAGACGAGCGACCAGGGTGTCGTGAGCCCCGTGACAATGGCTACGGGTTCGCCCACGGGGAGGGGTACGGCCCTCTCGGTGGTGCTTGTCGGCTCAGGAACAGGCGGCGCTGTGGGTTCAGGAGTTGCTGCACAGCCGGAAAGGACCAACGCTGTTGTTGCAGTCAGGATGGTAACGAAGCGGGCTCGTGTTGTCAGTGCCATGTTTCCTCGACAGTTTCGTTCTCGTGCGGCTCGCGCATGGGCCGAGCCGGCCGGGCGTGCTATCCGTCTGAAGGATACGCGGGAATGCGGGGAAGGCTCTGAGAATTGCTGTCGGCTCGGCGTGCCCGGAAGGGCTGTGCCCTGAAGCGCCGGTGGGTATAGTCGGCAGGGTGAATGAAAAAGATCTGCTTGGCCTCTGGGCGTCAGCTCGACTGCACATCATGGTGGCGCAGTTTGCACCCACCTTCTTGCTCGCCGTTACGGTCACGGCGCTCGCGCTGAACGGCGGCGACGGCGGGCCCGTCGCTGTGAGAATCGCGTCGGCCGGTGTGTTGTTGGCCTCAGGCGTCCTCGGCGCTATCGCTCAATACACCTCGGCAGCCGAAGCACAAGGTGTGGCAGCGGAGATGCGTGAACTCGAGAACCCATCGAGAGTTGTGCAGCAGATCCTCGAAACCTGGTGGTGGACGACGATTGTGAAGTTCGTCACCCCGGCAATCTTCACGGTGATTTACCTCGCCATTTTGTGGCAGATGTTTATCGCTGGGTAGTGCTGCGAGGCAGCGTTGGCCCGGTAGCACGCCCTGGCCCACACAGGCCCGGCGGATCCGGCTCGCTTAGACTGACGAAATGCCGCTGACGCGCTTTCTTTTTGCCGACCAGCTCGGGCCTCATTTCGATGACGGGGGACCGATCGTCATGGTCGAGGCTGAAGCGGTTTTGGCCCGTCGGCCCTACCATCGCGCCAAAGCGCACCTCATTCTGAGTGCCCTCCGGCACCGTGCTGCCGAGCTCGGCGACAGAGTTGAGTTTGTGAAAGCGCAACACTATCGAGTCGTCTTGGCGGGCCGGGAACTCGAAGTGATAAACCCGACATCGTGGGGTTCACGGTGGCTCGTGCAAGAACTCGGTGCGAGGGTGTTGCCGAGCAGAGGGTTTGTCACGAGCGAAGCAGACTTCGCGGTGTGGGCCGAAGGTCGGGGCTCGAAACGTATGCTCATGGACCAGTACTATCGCGAGCGCCGAACCGCCACCGGAATACTCATGAATGGGCCCGACCCCGAAGGCGGACGCTTCAACTTTGACCACGACAACAGGCAGCCACCGCCCAAAAACGCTTCGAGTCTCGGGCTTCCCGACGCGTGGCGACCGGTGGAAGACGCGATCGACGCCGAGGTGCGCCGAGACCTCGACGCACTCGAGCGCTCTGGCCGCGCACGATTTATCGGCACAGACGGCCCGCGCCAGTTCGCCGCGACCAGAGCTGAAGCTCTAGCGGCGCTCGCCGACTTCATCGACACACGGTTGGTCGACTTCGGTCCGTTTGAAGATGCGTCTCTCCTCGGCGACAGCGACATGAGCCACTCGCGGTTGAGCGTTCCGTTGAACTTGGGGCTGCTGCATCCTCAAGAAGTTATCGACGCCGTCGTTGCCGCCTACAACCGCGGTGACGCCCCGCTGCAGAGCGTCGAAGCGGTGGTGCGCCAGATAATGGGCTGGCGGGACTGGGTGTGGCACTTGTACTGGCACCTCGGCGAAGACTATGTCGAGCGCAGTAATTATCTGGATGCCCGTGAGCCGCTGCCGCGCGAATTTCTCGAGCTCGACGGCACCCGCGTGCGCGCCCGCTGTCTCAGCCATGTGCTCAGCGAGGTGGGTCGCACGGGGTGGGCGCACCACATTCAGCGGCTCATGGTGCTCGGTAATTGGTCTCTGCAGCGCGGCTACAATCCCCAAGAGTTGAACGAATGGTTTACTAACGCGTTCGTCGACGGCGCGCCGTGGGTGATGCCCGCCAACGTTGTGGGCATGTCGCAGCACGCCGACGGTGGCCTCGTCGCCACCAAGCCCTATGCCTCGGGTGGGGCGTACATAAATACGATGAGCGACTTTTGTGGTTCGTGCCCGTTCAACCCCAAGAAGCGCCTCGGCGAGGATTCCTGCCCTTTTACTGCTGGTTATTGGGCGTTTCTCGACAGGGTGGAGCCGAGGCTTCGCGGCAACAATCGTATGGCCCGGCCTCTCGCGGGTCTTCGCAGGCTCAGCGATCGCGAAGCCGTGGTCGACCAAGAGCGCACGCGCGACTCGTGGTGAGGTGGCGCTGAAGGTAAAGTAAGGCTAGCCTTAGTCGTGGCAATGGCGCCGGTCACATTTCTTCCCTTCTCTGGAGTACCACCCTTCATGCGTCGTCACCGTTCCTCTTCATCGCTCATTCGTGCTTGTGCTGCCGTCGTTGTATTGCCCACCCTGCTTGTCGCAGGTTGCGCTACAACCCCCACCACGGTGGAGCCCACGAGTGACAAAGCGTTCACGCTCTACTCGGGTCGCGAAGAAGCTCTTGTGCAACCCCTCATCGACCAGTTCGAGGCAGAGACGGGCATT
>Ga0070753_1000527_pt1 | contig 23507 bp, 28 predicted proteins | sample VirMetDEL_Aug_31_FD_77441 | JGI IMG/M metagenome (GOLD analysis project Ga0070753, IMG submission 77441) | Aqueous microbial communities from the Delaware River and Bay under freshwater to marine salinity gradient to study organic matter... | ecosystem: Environmental > Aquatic > Marine > Coastal... | reverse complement strand
CTCTAGACTGGCATATATCTTTTGCTGTAAAGTCTTTACCTACGTAATCATTTCCTATTATTCTAATGTCTAATTTAAATGACATAAATATTTCTTCCAATTCCTTTTCAGTTGAATACGGTATAACTTCATCTACAAATTTACAAGAACTAACTTGGATATATCTCTCTACAAGAGATTGAATAGGTTTATTTTTAGAAGGCCTATCTATAGTTGGATCTGTTTGAAGGGCAACTATTAAATAATCACATTTGGTTTTGGCTTCCTCTAGCATTTTAATATGACCTGCGTGGAATAGGTCAAAACAAGAACAGGTTATTCCTACTTTCATAATTATCGTAATTTTAATTCAAACCTGTCTTGCATTTTTTGTAATGCTTCTTCAGGTACACCATGTTCATTAACTCCACCGTGTCTATTTTCTACTACAAGAGAATATACAATGTAACCATGCGTCTTTGCAAGATCCATATAAGGTTCCATTTCCCATTCCTGAGTAAAAGTATTAGAGACAACTACTCTAGGCACTTTAGTTGCTAAGCTTGAGGCAACGCTATCTCTACACCAACTATGCGCAAAGCCTAATTTAGTAGGATCAAAATTGTAATATTTAGTAACAGGATCCACAAAATACATATCTGCTTCAAAATGCTTTCCTCCTAAAGATTTTGCTAAAGTAGATTTTCCAGCTCCTGGAATTCCTCTAAGTAAAAATAGTTCTTTCATAGTTTTAGTAAAAAATCTGCCAGATTTCTCTGGCAGATCTATTTTTTAATTATTTTGACTGTTTGAATTTAGTAAAAGTAGGATCAGTTGTCTCTATCCACTTTTTAATTCTAGAGTATTCATTTATGTCAGATGAATGAATAATAGCTGTATGTTTTTTAGTTGCGTCATACCAGTCTCCGTGTCGGTTATTTGTTGTTACAACTATTTCGCCATATCTGTTAAACCATCTTCTGTATTCAACAGTTTCACTCTTTTTATTATTAGCAGTCGTTGCAATACATAGATAATTTTTACAAGGACTAGGTATCACTATAGCTCTTTTTTTCATTTCAAGCTTACCTTCTGGAGTGTTAGAAGACCATACTGAATCTTCGTTAAATGCCATGTCCTTAATTTTTTTAATGGTTAATGGTTTTACTGTATTCTTCATATATCATCTAGCTCTATCCATTTAAACAGGGCAAGGATGAGAAGCTAGCTCTCTATGGTGGCCCTTTTAGCAATACGCTAATACTATTATTATACTAATATTTAGTAAAAAGTTTAAACCCATTGGGTATAATATAAATTTGCCATTATTTGTCTAGCCATTTTGAATTCACTAGCTTTATTTAATTTTAAGTTATGATTCTTAGCTATTGATTTTAAATAAGGCATTGCCTCTAACAGTGTCATTTTTCCTAAGTCTTTCATGTAACGGGATTTAAAGGTTTTGATTTTTTTACGTAATCTACATATATTTTTTTAAATTCTTTAGGTATTTCTGGTTTATATATGCTTGTAGTTATGTTTTTTATAAAAATAGTTTGATCAGATAATTCAGATAAAGCTAGGGATAAATCTACAGTTGAAGAGATATCTAACCAGTTACCTTCAGCTTGAACATCCTCCATTGAAAGCTTTTTAAATAAGGAAGCTTTAAATGTAGTTAATCCATTGAAATACTTGTTTAAATTTTTTTCAGTCAGTTGTTTCCTAGAGTGAGTATTATGGCTATTGGTTTTAGAGTAATTATCATAAACAGAATCGGTATTATTGTTTTTATACACATGAGAAATAGTAGATAGCATTTTTTCTTCTATAATCATATCCTCAGCTTTTAAAAATACGCATACTTCATCGTTATCGCATTGCTTCATAGCATTAAATAATAACTTATGAATACCTGATTTTGATTTAGTCTCTATAGAGTCTATTTTAGCTATATCTAATGTTTTAAATTTAGAAGATTTTATGAATTGAGAAGTCTCATCATTAGATGCATCATCGATATAGATTATTCTATATTTTTCCATAGGGTATTCCTGCTTTAATATTTTAGTTAAATTATTCTTTAAACTTTTAAAGCTATTATGGCAATATATTAATATTACAAAATTAGTTGAGTAATCAATATCAATAACTTTTTTTTCTAAAACCTTCATATATCTATTTTAATTTTTTATTTCTAACTTTGTATATTCTTTCAATTATATCAACTACTTTTAATCCTTCTAGAGCATTTGTAGTAGGGGATGTTCTTCCCTTAAGACTATCAATTACATTTTTTATTACATAATTATGATTCGCTGCAGAACCTTTGTAAGGGCCATAATCATTTGCAGGATTAGACTCTTTTAAGACAGGCATTTCATAATCATTAATATTGCAGATTTCTACTTCATTCATATATTGACCTCCAATTTTAACACTGCCGTTTTTACCAATAATTGTCATTGAAGATTCAAGATTTTGATTAGCAACTGCTGTAGAATAATTGAGACAGCCCATGCCGCCATTTATGAAATCAAAACTTACAAAGCCAGAATCTTCAAAATCAGTTGTTTCTTTATGATTGAAATCAGAAAACTTACCTTCGATATTATCAATGTCTCCAAAAAGCCAATACATAATATCAATGAAATGTGAGAACTGGGTATATAAAGTACCTCCATCTAATTCTTGAGTACCTTTCCAACCGCCTTTTTTGTAATACCGATCATCTCGATTCCAGTAACAATTTAACTGAACCATGTATATGTCCCCTAGAATACCATCAGTGACTACTGATTTAATCCATTCTGAAGGTGGTGAATACCTATTTTGCATAACACAAAAGACTTGCTTTGAAACTTGTAAAGCTTTAGATATTATTTTTTCACAAGCATTCTTTTTAAGTCCCATAGGTTTTTCACAAACAATATGTTTTTTATTTTTTAAAGCCAATAAAGCATGTTTAGAATGTAAACCATTTGGGGTACAAATATTTACAACATCAAATTCCAAATCACTTTTTAGTAATTCATCTATCGAATTAAAAAATGGAACATCAAATGATTCAGCTTGGCATTCTTCTTTTGATCTAATGTCAACTAGCGCTACTAGTTCAGCTTCTGTCTCTCTACGGATCATTTCAGCGTGTCCTTTTCCAATATGACCTGCGCCTACTACTGCAAATTTTATTTTATCAGAACTATTCATATAATTATTTATTATTATCTTGCCTTAGATAGAACCTTTTTTAGATCATTTAAATCTTTTTTGTACATATCAATAGGTGCTGTAGATTTAATAACGTCTAGTTCTGCAGTTTTTTCCTGTTTTTGAGCCAATAGCTCTTCGTATTTTTCTTTAGTTAAAGTATGAATAGGCATAGATAATAGGTAATTATATGAACCATCTACTTCATTAAATTTAGCCATAGTTAACCAAGTCACTATGTCTTGTTTAGGTACATTATTGATTTTAAGTTTTCCATCTATAATAGCTTTAATAAAAGCTGCTTTATTAGAGAGAACCGTTAATTGCTCCTGAAGAGTTTTTATTAAATAGGCTTTTCTTTTATCATAATAACTTAATCTAAAATTGACAAAGTATTCTATAATATCTTTTACGTTATCAAAAACCTTTAACTTTCCATTCTCATCTAGCATAGTTAAATTCTCAGATTGTTTCTCTTCCATTTTAAGAAACTTAGAGAGTCTTTTTGATTTAACCAATTTATCTAAGTCAACTCTTTTAAACTTTAAAGTGTAATCTATATTTGATTTAGAATTGTCATCATATGTAGCTATTTCTCTAGTGTCTTCTTTAGATATTAAATACTTATCGTATTTTTCATAGGTAATAGAAGGAGGAAGCTCTGAGATGTGAACAGTTGACGTATTCTTAACTTCGTATGATCCTTTTAATATCCAAGTAGAAGGATTTAAAGAGTCTCTCTCGCAGCTTCCTGTGAACCCACGATACCATGGTTTTGGTTCATCATACCGTCTACCTAATAATTGTTTTAAGCATGCATCTATTAAGTCTATAGGATTTCTATTTAGAATATTAGTAGCAAACCCTACAGCTATTCCAGATCCACCATTTAATAACACAGTAGGTATTATAGGTAAAAAGAAACTTGGTTCTATTTCAATACCCTCTTCATATCTAGATTCTAATAACTCAAAATCTTTATATAGTAATTTAAAGTTTTCATTAAGTTTAGTTGAGATATATCTAGGAGCACCAGCTTCAGGTGATCTTAAAGAACCAAACTGACCTATCTCATCAAGTAATGGCATAGAGTTCTTAAAAGATTGAGCCATTCCTATAATAGCTGAAGAAAGCGAAGCGTCTCCGTGATGATAATTAGCGTCAGAAGCAACTTTACCCCCTAATTGAAATATTTTTAAAGGCTTATCGTTATAACCTTTCCAAACTTTAGACGCTATGTGAATTATCTTACGTTGAGTAGGTTTAAATCCATCTATAACAGAAGGAATTGCCCTATTTTCAATTACGTATTTAGCATAATTTCCATAGTCTTGATCTAAGTATTCTGTTACCGTTTTTTCCATTATTGTTGTTGCTTTTCTGTTAATGCTTTTTCAAACATTTCTGATAATTTTTTATCATCAGGAATAGTGTCTTTTAAAACTGCTCCTGCATGCATATAGCCTTGCTTATATGCCCATATTAATAATTGAACTATTTCTGTAAAATCGTTGTTTTCTTTCTTTTTCATGTTAGTTTATATTTAAAATTTTTACTTTTCTAGGTGCAGAATCTTTTCCAAACCAGGTATTTAAGCTTTCTTTGTAGTCTTTATCATTAGTTATCTTAATTACTTTAGGATTTTTAATGATCTCCTCGTATTCTGCGTCTTCTAGAGAGGCAAGTCCTTTTTTGTACTCTATATTCCATTTGGTTAGAGACTTTTCTTTACTTGCCCATTTCTTATACTCTTCGTCTGTGTAAAACTCTAAGACTTTATTTGCTCTTTTTGCTACAACAATAGGTGTCATTACTTTATGAATGACCCCTCTGTCAAATAGCTCAGGCCAATATTTATTAAAGAAGTTTATTAATAGTGAAGCGATAGAATCACCATCAGGATCAGCATCAGTGTATATGTATATTTTACCATATCTAAGAGCGTTCGGCTCTTCACCTAATTTTAATCCAAGAGCTGCCATTAAGTCTTTTACTTCGTCATTTTGAATAACCTTTGAATTAGGTAGTTCACTGACATTTAAGAATTTACCTTTTAATGGAAAAGCTCCTATAGTTTGTGAATCTCTAAACTTACGAACAGCACTCAATGCAGATAATCCTTCATATATTCCTAAGATACAACCGTTTCTATTGCCTTTTTTCTTTGCATCTATTAATTTAAGAACTTTACTGCTACTTAGGTTTTTATTTAGCTTTCTAAGTTCTGCTCTTTCTTCTGCTAGTTTTTTTCTTTCAACCCAGTCTAAAACAGATTGTATGATTTCAGATTTAAAAACAAGTTTTGCTATTTTTTCACTAACTTCATGACTTGTTTTAAAATATTTCTGTTCAGTTATAAGCTTTTCTTTAGTTTGAGAAGAGAATGCAGGATTAACTACGGTACTATCAATAAATACATAGAGATGATTTCTAATATCATTAGGTTTAACTTGAACCTTATATTTCTTATGAATCATTTCACGTAGATATTTAATCAATTGATCTGTAATATAGTCTACATGCGTTCCTCCATCTTTTGTATGAACTGAATTGACAAAACTAACATTAGTAAATCCATTCTTTGAATTAGCAAAACCTATTTTCCAATCTTTAGATTCTTCATAGAAATATTCAGATTCACCAGTATATAGTTTAATGTACTCTTCAAACTTTCTAAACTTAATTTCTTTTTTAGTTGATTTGCCATCTTTTACAGTTGTGACATTTATCTTAAGCTTAGCATTACATGCAGCAGCGTCCAAACATCTCTTATATAGAATTAAGTAACTACTTTCATCTATATTTTTCATGTTAAATCGAGACAAGTCAGGAAAATAAACAATTTCTGTAAAACCTCTACTTGCTTTAGTGATAGAAGCCTTGGTTCTCTTATTCATATTATCAGTAAAAGTCTGAGAGAACTTATTGGTTCCATCGCAAGTGGTAATTGTAAACTTTGTACTAAATATGGTAGTAAGAGTAGATCCTACTCCATTTGTACCTGCGACATTTCTGTCCTGAGTATCATCAAAATTACTACCAGCTTTGAGATTAGAGAATATCATTTCTGGTATCCATTCCTTGTGCTCAGGGTGTTTTTTTACAGGTATTCCTCCATTATCCCATACTGTTATACTGTTATTGTCTAAATCAAATATAACTCGTATTTCATCTAGTTTAGGGGTTCTTCTATGCTCATCTATTGAGTTAGAGAGTATTTCATCAAACAATTTTATAAAACCAGGGTTATATACCACTTCTTTTAAGTAAACATTTTCTCCATTAAAGAGAGGTTGCTCACCTCTATGAGCTTTAGTAGAGCCTACATACATATAAGGCCTATGGAGAACATGTTCTATATCAGTTAATTTCTGATATTTAGTTGCAATGTCCTTTTTATTCATATTTTTTTGTACTGCCAAAATGTAATTAGTTTTTATATTACAACTATATAATACTAAATAAATAACTTATATAAGTACTCTGGTTATAAAAAATTGAAGTCCTTATAGAGATAAATAACTAAAAATAATACACTAAGATGAAGAAGAATGTTGTAATGAACCACGCTCAATTCATGGCTGCTGCTAAAGCCGCTGCCGCTAAGTATAGTGCTAAAGGTAATACTGCTCAAAAAGATCAAGGCGGTACTAAAGTTAAGCAAGACCTTTCTAAAGTTGAAGGAAAAGGAACTGCTTCTATCCAGAAATATACTAAAGAATTTTTAGCTAAAGCAAAAAGCAAGAAAGTAGTAGGTAACGGTAAGAAAAAATAAATTCCTTTATTATGAACAGAAAAGCATTAAGTTTTGAAGACTTTGCCATTCTAGAAAAAAAGGGAGCTCTTAAAAAACTAGTTGGAAAAAAACCAGATGAAGAGCTTACAACTACTGACGCTAAAAAGCTAGGTAAAAAAATAGCTAGGATGGACGGTGAAAAAAAGAGAAAATACGTAGGTATAATCAACTTTTTAGGTGCATCTTGTGATATTTATAATGAACTTTGGAAAAACTACACCAAAACAAGGGATAGTATTGCCAAGTAATAAAAACCTTTAGATAAAAAAGGATAAATAAAATAAAATAAAATAATTATACAATTATGGCAGGCTTACCACATTTTGATAACTCTACAGCGGCTACTAATTATTACGAACCAATATTTTTAAACCAGTTTGAGGTAATTATAAATCTACCTTCGGTTATACAAGGAACGAATGATGCTCTATTAGTTGAGCATGTTACAGATATTACAGGACTTCCTGAATTAACTGGTGTAGCAACAGTAGATCAATACTATAAATTCGCTAGACGTACTTTTGCGTCAGGTGTACCTAAAAAGACAGACGCTCAGTTAAAAGTTAATTTTGAAGTTAACTTAAACGAGTCGAACGATGCTTATGTTTACAATATGATGAGAGCATGGGGAGATTTAACGTTTGATCCTTTAAATGGTAGACAAGGTTTAAAAAAGGATTATATAGGATCTATTAAAGTGGTTTTATTTAATAAAGCACAGGAAATATTTAGAGAATTTAATTTTAATCCAGCTTATTTATATGATACATTAACTGTAATGGATTTAGGATATAAGAAAGATGGATTATACAAATTAACAGCAAACTTCCAGTGCGATAGCTACAAAGAAACAAGAATAGGTGCTATTGAAGTATAAAAATTAAGAAATTAAGAATGGATATATTTGACGTACATAGAAGAGATGTTTATAATTTTGACCAATACATGGATCTTAAAAAACCAGGTTTTGGAGGAAACGATTCATTAATATACGATAGAGATAGTAATGGTAAAAAAACATCTGAATCTAATAAATTAAAAGATTACAGAAGAGTAGTTAAACGAGATCCACTTTTTAAGAATCCTCACTACAATTCAACTTATAAGGCAATGAGCCATGATTTAGTATATAAGCAAGAAGGTGAGGAACCTGTTACATATAAAGATCCATACTTAACTGGAATAGCCACAGTTGAGGTTGGAGAATATGAAGATGCAAATGAATCAAAATTAGGTAACTTTACAGATTTTATAAATGAATCAAAAGGTTTAGAAGGATCTGTAAAATCTACAGTAGAAATAGACGATAATGTTCAAAAGGCATTAAAAGAAGAAGCAGCTAAATTAGAAGAGCTTAAGAAAGCTAGAGAAAAAGCAGTTTCAGAAGGTAAATGCAATAACTTTCAAGAATTTAATTCAGTTTCTGAGGCATGGTATGACATGATAGACGATGCAGAAATAGAAACAGAAGAAGAGGTTGAAACAATGCCAGGTATTGAAACTGAAGAAGGACCTGAAAATCCACCTAGAAGAAGAATTAACCCTAATCCAAAAAACGATGCAGGTTTAAATAAAGCAGTTGAAGACTTAATGGATTATATGGGAATATCTAGAAAAGAAGCTGAAAATATACTAGCTATAGATATTATTAAAGGTTTAGAAACACCTTATCCTGAAACAGAAGAAGAGATTGAAGTAGAACCTGAAATTGAGACTGAAGAAGGTCCTGAGAATCCACCAAGAAGAAGAGTTAATCCTAATCCAAAGAATAAATTTGATGAATTAGGAGAAATTATTGACAAATATGGAGAAGGTCCAGATTGTTATGGAGAAGGTCCAGAATGTGGAGGATACTAATCTATAAATTCAAGAGAAATTTCTTTAAATAAATCTTTATCAAAGTCCTCTTTAGGATCTATTACGTAATAGTTAAAACCTACTTCAGGATATTCCTGATCTAAGAAAGCCATAGTATTTGAGATACCTCCAAACGTGATACTAGTATTTAAGAAAACTATTCTATTATACTTTTGATTTTTAATATTTACAGCTTTATCTAATAGTTTCTTTATTTCATAATTAAGAAGAAAGGATTGCACTGGATTAGGCACTAAGAACTTGGTATTAAATTTGTCTTTTATTATTTTATTAACGTTAAGTAAGTAATCCTCTTTTTGTTTTTTTTCAAACTTCTTAATAAAAAACTTAAACTCTTTTATAAAGATAACATCTAGTTCTCTTAGTTTATCCATTCTATAAATCACTTATTTTTAATATTTCTATACCTGCGGTTTTTAATATCTTAATTCCATCTAAATCTCTGTATTCTTCTATATAAATTACTTTCTTAATACCTGACTGTATAATTAATTTACAACATTCTTTACAAGGAGATAAGGTAACATATAAAGTAGATCCGCTTATATCTTGAGTAGATCTAGCTGTTTTTAAAATAGCATTAGCCTCTGCATGTAATACATACCAATGAGTATTTCCATCAATGTCTTCACAATCATTAGGAAAACCTGTAGGTGTTCCATTATAACCATCAGAAATAATTACTCCATTTTTTACAACTAATGCTCCTACTTTTTTACGCTTACTTTTACTTAAAGTGGCCCATACTAGAGCCATCTTTAAATAGGTTATATGATATGCTTTTTCTTTATTTGTCATTGTTCTTCATGCTTACTGTTACAAGTATAACTATCTGTAATATTATTGCGTATATTCCTAAAAAGTTTACAAAACTAAGAGATCTATCGCTAAAAGTGATATAATAAGTAACATATCCTAGTAGACAAGCAGCAAAATAAAATATTGCCATCCCTAGTATTATTTTCATTATTTTACCTAGTCTCTGTTTCATACTAAATGATTCTTAAATAAATTATAGTATATAAAAGACAACATATCATCTTCTTTAAAATAACTTAATCTATTAGATATCTTATAAGGATCTTCTAAATTATTTTCTATGTCTTCTTCAATCTCTTTTAAATATGGAGATGGCATAGAAGCAGCATTAATTAGATGCTTTTTTATAGTAGGTAATTGAAAAGGCATAAATTCATGTTGTAACATAGAATCTACTTTTTCAAAATCTCTACTATAGATATGCATAGAGTCTACAATATGAGAATAGGACCCTAGTTCAAGATCAGGATAGGCTACTTCTTTAAGATGAAGCAACGTCTGTTGTTGTAATGCAGTAAAGAAAGCAATATCAGTTGGTAATCCCAATACTACATCGTTACTTCTCATCTTAACAGACATTCTAAGTTTATTATTTCTTATTAAGAAACTTGCATACATTGTACATACAAAGTCTTTATTAGTAAGAGATTGATGACATGGTAAATTAAAATGAAGAACGGCTTGTCTAGAATCTTTATCTTTTAAAAGAGACTTAAGAGCCCATTCATATTGAGTGAAACCATGTTCATTTCTAGTATTAAATAAAAGGTTTCCGTATGAAGAGTTTACGGTTCCATCTGGATTCTGTATAGTTTCCCAAAACTTAGCGTATCTACTTATAAACTTAACGTCATTTCTACCTAAGAAATACCACATAAATTCAGCTGCGATATACTTGCTTTGAGATGATCTAATCTTATTCTTATATAAACTAAGCATAGGATTCTGTATCTCTATACATACATCTACTATTTCTTTAGTAGAACTAGACCTAGGGTTACTTTCGTGTCCCTCTGGTCCCATTAAATCTGCTAACACTGCCTGATAGGCTTCTGCAAATGTTTCTTTTGAGTAAACTTTCATAAAATATTATACAATAAACAATTAATAGGTTTTACTTATACTTCTGTGGCTGAAGTTATAGTCATTTCAGAGAAAAAATTATTCTTCTCTATACTTATCTTCTTGTGAAATAACTCCTCAGGTAGAGGATCGTGTGAAATAACAAAAACGGTTAATCCATGTTGCTTAGAGAACTCTTTTAGTATCTCAATAGTTTTATATATGCTATCTTTGTCTAATGAGCTAAAGATTTCATCTAGAAACAGTACATTTATCTGATGATTTTTCATTTTTATCAATTCTAGCATAGCAAGTAGAACTATAAGGTTCATTTTCTTTTGTTCACCTGTTGATAAGCTATCTGGTGAAATTTCTTCACCTAAATGTGAAATTAAGGGGTTAAAATTGTTATCAAACTCAAAACTAAACTTAAAATCTAGTTTTTTACTGATACTTAGTATCTTTGAATTTAAAACAGGCATTACTTTATTCATTAGGGCCTGTTTTACACCTGAATCGGACAAAAACTCTAACATATCGGTAAAAATCTGCTGTTTCTTATTGATTTTCTCTAATTTATCAGTAGACTGTTCTATTTTATCTTTGATATTTGTTATTATGTTATTTAAAGCGTTTGTTTGCTTGCTATTGTCCTTTGTTTTTAAGGATTCTATAGCTTCTTGAAGATTTATTATCTCTAAACCTATTTTTGAGACATCTGATTGATTATTTTCGTAATCTTCTTTAATAGATTTTTTACCTGCCTCTAAATCGTCTATATTTTGTTGTAAAATAGGGGTTTTTTCGCTAAAAATACTCTGTTTTTCAAGTATCGCATCCTTTATTTCAGCATGTTTATCGTCAGTTAAGTCACTTAAGCAATGTGGACACTTATTAAGCTCATAGATATCTAATTTTTTAGCTATTTCAGCTAAGGCTGCTTTATTTTTATTGAAAATAGCATTAGCTTCCTTTATTTTATCGTTAAGTCCAGATACCTCTTCTTTTAATTTAGTAGAAATAGCTTTATATTTATCTAATTCTATATTCTTATCCTCTATTTCAGTATTTTTAGCTAAAATTTCATTGGTTTTTTCCTCAGTTATGCTATTTTCTAGTAAATTAAGCTGCTCTTTAGATTTTGTTAGAGTTTCACCGCTGCTTTCTATGTCTGATTCAAGGAGAAGTATACTAGATTTATTATCTTTAGAGTCTTCTTTAACTTGATTTGACATTTCGGTTAAAATATCAGTACCAAATATTCTATCTATTATTTTTCTCTTATCTGTAGGTGTTAATTTTATAAAAGACTTAAAATCCTCAAAAGAAAGACTTATAGTATTTGAAAAAACAGAGAATGGAAAGTTTATAAGCTCATCCTCAACAAACTGATCTACTTTTCTTTTATCAGGAAGATTATGAGCCTCGCCATTAATAGTTAGATTAGTAAAATTAGGGTCAATTCCTCTCTCAATCTTAATACGATCACCTGTAGATGAAATAAATTCATTACAAGTATACGCATTTTTATTAACCCTATTTGGAATATCTTTTGTTTTTCTAACAGCAGATTTTCCATATAGTGAAATTGTTAAAGCCTCCTTTATAGATGACTTTCCACTACCATTTTTACCTTCAACGAGTATTAATTCAGGTTTATCTGAAAAAGTAAACTCTTGAAGTTTGTTTCCATAAGAACATATATTTCTCCAACTTAATTTTAATAATCTCATAAACTATCTTTTACCACCGTGATATTCTACAGCGTGACCTTCATTTATCATCATTTGATTTGCACTTACTTCAGTATCTTTTAAAAAAATTTCACCTAAGCATCTTCCATATTTACCTACTCCATGTGATTTTAAGATAAACATAGACTCGTTTGATTTTATTAAATCTATGAGATATTTTTTAGCTGCTAATCCTCTCTTCTTTTCTTCTTTATCTCTTGTTCTAGATTCAGGAGCATTTATACCCATCATTCTAATTCTTACTTTTTTCCAAGTATCAAAACCAAGATCTACTAAAGCATCTACCGTGTCCCCATCTACTACTCTGTCCAATTTAGCGTTATATGTGTATAGATTACTCATAATCTTTTTCTTTATTTTTTACTTTATCATTTAGCCTATTAAAATATTGCTTCATAATATTATTGTATGATTCAGGGTATTCCCTCTCAGCTAGACAGTTTAAGAATATCTCATATATATCATACTCTTTTATTTCTTCAATGTTTTCCTGTACCTCCTTTGTTTCTCTTACTTCAGGATTATATGTAAAAAATTCTACTTTTTTATAATCGTAGTTTTCTATCATTTCCATAAAACGAGTAACAGGAAAAGCCGATGCTTTGTCTATTCTCATCATTATATCTACGTAGTTATTACTAAATAGATTTTTAATTTCACTAAGTTTCATCTCTATTAAATCAAGAGCATCTACTTTTATAAATTTAGGAGAAAAAGTATTTTCTTCAAATGTTTCTACTATTTTACTAGAGCCTGAGTCGTTAATTAGATCTATTACGTAGAACCCTTTTGGATTGCCTCTATCGCCTCTGTCCAGTTCAAAAGGTGTTCCAGTGTATAAAACATTACCGTCTTCCTGATGGATATGAATGTGACCAGAAAAGACCCGTTTGAAGTTACTTAATAGTTTAGTATCAAGCCCTGAATGAAGTTTAACCCACTTATTAAGTTTGAAATTTTTAATATCAGCATGGCATACTACATAGTCAGCTTTTCCAATATAAGACTCAACTTCTTTTGTTATCTTTTTCTCATCTTCTATCCAAGGTAACATTAAGAAATTATGAATACCGTCTAAACTCAATATTTCGGGTTTTTCAAATACATGAACATTATGAAATATTTTTTCTATACCCTTTAAAGAGTGTATACTATTATTGTCTTTATAGTAAACATCATGATTTCCTAAGATAATGTATATTCCTCTTTTAAACTTTTTAGAAAGAGCTGAAAATATTTCTAAAGAATCGTTCCATATTCTATTATTGGTATGTTCTCTATTATGAAACCAGTCACCTTCCTGAATAAGGATATCTGTTTCTGGATTAAATCCCTGCTCCTCTATTTTATTTAAAAAATGATCTATTAAAAAAGCTTTTTGAGAAGAAGCCCATTCAATAGAGTTATTTCTAACACCTAAATGTAAATCACCTAATAAAAATATTTTATTTATACCTTCTAATGATACCATGTTAAAACATTTTATTGTTTTTATTCATTTTCCAATCTAGGAATTTATATTTTTTATTAAGCTCAGAGAGGAGTATTTCCTTATATGAATATTCTAAAAAGTCAAATATTTTTTTGTAATCCATAGCAGTAATATTAGATATAGCTTCTAATATGTAAATAGGATTTGAAAAGGTCTCATACTCTTTGTCGTTCTCCAGTAAAGCGTTTATTTTTTCAAAGATAAAGTTAATCTCATCTTTATTGAATTTATTTCTAGTACCGTCTTTTTCAGAGATCATCTCATCAAGTTCTTTATCCTGTTTAATGATCTTAAAGATATGCTCTAGAAATATCTTGTACTCTACATTATTTTCATAATCATAAAGATCGTTTAAATAACTTTTAGAGTAACCTGCGTCAACTTGAATGTTTCTACTATATTCATATTCGTCAGGGTCTTTTAGTCCATCTCCCTGATTGTATCGATTATTGAATATCTTGTCCTCTCTTTTTTCGTTAACTTCATGTTCATTTTGTGAATCTTTCATTTACAATTAGGTTTTTTTAGATATCATTCAATAAGCTAGTGTAATCATCGTTTTGAATATTCATAGTTTGATTATTACCATCTAATCCAAAACTGTCATTGGAATTTATAGATTTATACGAATCTCTAAGTTCGGTTTCCATTTTTCCTACATCTTCGTCATCGCTATAATATTCACTATTTTCTCCAATAGATTCATCTAGTCTCATATAATCTTTTTTCATGTCAAAGAACTTATAACTTTCTTCATAACCGTTATCTCTATTGGCTATCAATTTAATCTTCATTCTTTGTTCAAGAGGACCTCTCATTAATCCATATAAAGCATCAACTGTATGAATTAATCCAAAAGATTCAGCAACAGAATCCATTCCTAAATCAAAGTCATCAATAGCGTCTCTTTTAATTTGAGTAGCAGTTATTATGCACCATTCATTTCTCATTGCTACACCTCTAAGTTCTTCAGAGATAACTTTAATTTTTTCATAAAGACCGCCTTGTTCAGTAATAGGTCTCATTAAGTTAATATAGTCAACAACTATAACATGAAACTTTTTATTCATTTCTTTTTCTTGACGAATAAAATAATTTTCTATATCTATAGCTGTTGCGCTTCCGGTTGCAAATTCTTTAATAAGAAGTTCGCCTCTCTTTTTTCCAGACTTTTCTAATTCGTCTAGTTTTTGGGTTATTTTTCCAAGCTTTTCTTCTGAAGTAAATGTATCATAAAGACTTGTTTCTATACCTAGAACATTTGAACCTAATCTTTTCATGTATTTAGATTCAGATAATTCTACAGTAACTACACCTGTATTGTTTCCAGCAAGAAAAGCTCGGGTTGCTACATTACCTAAAACAATTGATTTACCAACTTTAGGTCTACCTTGAAATACAATTAATGTTTTTGGATTCCAACCTCCTCCTTGTGTTTTATCAAAAAATGTAAAACCAGTAGGCTGACCTTCTTTAGATACTTGAATGTGGTGTTGTGGATTCATTATATTAAGTCCGCTTCTACCATTTTCAAAATTAATAGAGAGTTTATCGTTCATTTTGTTTCTAACACTCTCTATTACCTGTTCTATATTCTCAGGGTTTATATTAGTAGTCTTGATAGTAGTTAACATATCTATTAAGAGTATATTAAAACCTCTAAGTAAAACAAATGCTTTAACGTACTTATATAGGAAACTATAATTATGCTCAGATAGGTTGTAATTGTATATCTCGTCTAAAACTATTTCGTCTATTTCTTGATTTTTTAATCCTAAGAATATTTTTAGCTCTTTTTTGCTAGGTATTTTACCGTGATCTGTGTAGTATAAAGTAGCGTATTTCCAAGTAACTTGTAAGTCTTCGTTAGTAAAAAACTTAGATTTTATTTTTGATATTAAATCTTTTTTATCTAAATACTCTTCAGAGTTAGATGGTTTTAATAAATCCTCGTCGGCATTTGGATTTAGAACAAAGTTCCATACCATTTTTTCTAAGAGTTCTATATTTTCAATGAAGTCTATCATGCTTTATAATTTTCATTTATTTGATAAAATTTAGATATTCCTTTCTCTGTTATGTGAAAAGTTTTTGATCTAACATCTATGCATTTATCTGTTATTAGTTCTTTAATTAGTGTCACTATATTTTCTTTGTAATCTTCATCATTGAAAGAATCTCCAAAGATATATTTTAAAGTCTTACTAGAGAACTTTACGTTCTTATAAGTTATATCTTTGTCTTTACCTTCGATGTTATTAGAAATAATATAGTTTATTATTTCATATAGAACTGAATATTTACAAATAGTTCCACTTAAATGAACATTTAGATAATATTTTAATTGAAGGTCCTGTTTTAATTTAATCATTAGACGCAGAATTTTCAAAAGAGTCCTCTAATTCTTCTAATTCATCTTTAAGAACCTCAGATATAGAACTATATTTAAATTTAGGCTTAATTACATTCTCGTCAAGCTCATCTATAACTTTATCAGTAAAGACTTTATCAGAGAATATTTCTCTCCAAGGAATAGCTTCTCCTGTCCATTTGTTAATATAGTTTCTAGCGGTTTTCTTAGGTTGGAAATACACTGTTTTACCTTCTCTTTCAAATTCTCTACATTCTGCCTTGTCTGAATCAGATAATTTAGAATAATCTTTTTCTGAAATGACGCTTCCTCTACCTACTCCACATGCATCCCAGCTAATGTAATCTTGTAAGCCAACATACGGATTCATTCCTTTATGGAAACTAATATGAAATTCTATTCTTTCAGGTTTAGCTAAACGGTTTTTATCAGTATTAGATCTAACTATTACTCCGGTTTTCTTTTTTTCGTCTTGGTCATCGTCTTTTAAATGACCTTTAGCTAGCATCATTACAACAGAAGCAGCATATAAAGGACCTCCTCCGCCGCTCATTGTTTTACCAGCGTATTGGTCTTGACCTGCATAGTTATGAGCAGTAAATATCAATGGAATTTTAAGATTAGAAAGATCTAAGGTAAATGATTTGAATAAAGATCTAAGCTCTTTTGCTCTAAGACCCATGTCTTGTGCGTTATTTCCTTTATCTAAATCGTTTACTTCTTTATCAGTTAATAAGTGAGTTAGTGAATCTACGATTACCATGATTTTTAAACCAGGATTGGCTTCAGCTGTTTTGATAATATCATTAATAAAGAATTTTACCTCTGATATTTTAGCCATTCTTTTGTAATTAAGAAGATCCATGTTAATACCGAAGTTTTCAAAATCTTTTGAATCTAGAGCTCCCTCTGAATCTATATAGAATGCAACATATCCTTGCTTTTGTGCATTATATACTGCGTTCATGGCTAAGAAAGTTTTACCGGTACCTGAGTCACCTGATACTCCTAAACTTCTAGCGTTTGGATAACCTCCTCTTAAAGATCCAGACATTTGAGCGTTTAACAGATAATTACCTGTGTGTATAAACTCATCTATATCGGAAAAGCCTCTTAATTTTACTCTTCCTTTTGTTTCTTTTTCTAATTTGTCGTTGAATTTGCTAAATGCTGCAAGCGTATCTGCTGTACTTTTACTCATAGTATATTATTTTTTATTTTTGTACTATGAAATGCAGAACGGTTTTCGTTTTTTTGTAGTAAAAAACGTTATAAATAGCGGTAAAAAAATTATGATAGGTAAGAAAGAAGAAGCATGCAGCTAGATAACACTAATGAATCTTGACACTCACCTTTAATAACTCTAGAAAATTTCATTTTTTCAAGTGAGTATTTTTTTCCATCTATAGCTTCTTCTGGAATATCTAATTTAAATCCATCTGGGGATTTTATATAATCATTTAGACATAATGCGTAACATGAATATGTCTTTTTAAAAGGAATGTTGTGATTAATTTTTCCAAGATAATAGCATGAATCTATATTTGGATCTTTTATGTCTAAATCTTTTTCTACACATCTTAAAAAAGTATCGTAGGCATCATCATCTACGTTAGAGTTAACATCTTCGATTAAGCAAGATTTACAAGATTCACCATTTGAATAATCCTGTTGTTTAAGCAGATATATGTTGTTTATCTTCATACTATCTGTTAAATCAAAAAGAAGTATAGAAACTGCTTGTTTAGAATCTACGCTTCTTTGAAATCCATTTTCTCCGTCTGATATCCAATTTATTTCTAAATTGTCATCATTTGAATATAATAATTGCTTAACTTGTTCTTTTTTATTATTCATTATCTTCCTTTATTTCTGTAACCACTACTTCTGAAGAAGCCGGTTTAACCGTTGCTTTTCTTCTCTGTGTAGGGACTAGAGTTTTTTCAAGAGATTCTCTAACTATATTGTTATTTATCTTTGAATAAACGTATTTAGAAAGATCTAATAAAAACTTTTCTTTATCGTCAGCGTTTTCATACATCATCTTTAAAAGCTTTTTATTAGGTAGCTTTATATTAACATTAACGTTTAGATTAGTCTCTTCTGCGTTAAACATACTAAACATATTAGACGTATCTTCCTCTTTAGGACCTTCTGGTGTTGAAGTTGGTGTAGCCGATTTAACATTTGTTTCTACCGGGTTAACCTTTCTCTCAGATGGAGGAGTTTGAAAATGTTTTAATTCATCTGGCATTTGGATAGGTCCGCTTCCGGTTGGACCGGTTTGAGCCTGGGTAGAAGGCGGAACCTGAGGTCCATTTATAGATAACACTTCAGCTTTAGTTAAAGGGTTCATTCCATCTGTTATCATCATTAAATTTCTATTTAATAGATCTGTTGAAATAGTTGAACCATCATTAAATATGGCCATAAAGCCTCTACCTTTTGGTTCTATATCCCTACATTTAACAACTTTTCCTAATAATTCTTGTTTTGGAGTTTTTATCCATTGAAATTTTTGACCTGTAAAGTGTTCCTTTAAGCTTATTAATCTTTCAGTATCCATTTTGTTTTTGTTTTTTTTATTGAAATATTTTTTGATAAAACCTAACATGTTTCTATAAATTCATAATTTATTATAATATCCTCACGTGTACAACTTGAGACGTATGTATTAGTGTAATCAGTACATGTATAGTTGCAAAAATATTCCATTATAGGTTTTTCATTTTTTTCTTTGTTTCAACTCGTTTATTATATAATCTATTTAATATTACACGAGTAACTGAATCTTTTTTACCAGAAAAAAGAGTGTTGTTTTTTGTAGGTATCTCAGTTCCATCTCTTTTAATATTTCCTTTTCCTAAAAAGGAATCTGGTGAAATATTAAATTGCATTTGAACGTTAGGATACATAGAAGCAAAATCATAACAGGCCACATAATCATAGTGTCCAGGAATAGGTGGCATTACAAAAGCTCCAGTATATGTACCTGACTTATTTGCATTTTCAGGTTTTCCATCTTTAGCCATTCTCAAGCCATTAGATAAAAATTCATTGCATATTAAAGTTTCTGTAATATGAACAGGGTTAAATACTTTATTGATCTCAACTCTTGCAACTTTAGACAAACTTAAAGCTACGTCTAATAGCTCATGTTTATCATCTAGCATTTTAACTAGTAAAACGTCAATAATATTATACATAGTAAACTCAGATACAAATTTCTGAGCTTCTCTCATTGATTTATGTTGACTTTTTAATTTAGTTACTTTTAAAGATAGATTTGCAAAATAATCTAATTTATAGTTCTCGATTACTTTAAATGGTTTCATTTGCATAACCATATCCATGTAATCTAATACGGCTGTATGTATTGGAATCTTATTGTGCTTAGAAACTACTCTTTCACTAGGAAGATTTAAAAAAGGGTCTATCCCTATTTTTTTACATCTATTCATCATGTAAACCCAGTCAAAGTTAATTACGTTCCAGCCTGTTATAACAGGTATTTTAGGCAGTATTTTATGAAAGAAGCATGACATCATCTCTTCTTCAGTGTTAAAATACATGTACCTTATATTAAATTGCTGATCTAATATTTTTCTATCGCTTTCTTTGTCATTGTCTACTTTTTTGAAGTAGTCATGAACAAATTCATTCATATTAGATTCATCGTCTTTAGTTAAGAAAGTACCAGTGTTAGGATCCTTCATAGTGCTTAATACGTAACAATCGTTATTGCTATTACAGAACGTTATAAGATTGATTGGCATTGCTGCTTTTTCAGGCTCAGGAAAATCATCACTTATTAACTCTATCTCAATATCTAAATAGGCTTTACTTGGCGTAAAGTCAGATTCATATACAAGATCAAGCTCCTGTTTTGAGAATTTGTTTTGAATAAGTTCAAATATTCTCTCTTTACTTAACCATTTACCTGAAGAAGGGGTTCTCTTAATGTATCTTCCGTCCCAGTTTTTATCAACCGTAGGAGTCTTTGAAATAGTCCAATTAAATAGTTCTGATTTATGTAATTTCTTTTGTATGTAAGATATTTTACCGTTCTCTGCTATGTAAGAAACAAGTAAGGATTGAATTTTTTCATTATATTCACTAGCTACTATCATATATGCTTATAGTTTAGGTAACATGTCCTCATTGACGTGACCGCATGACATACAAGCTATAACTGGCATAGGAGCGATACTGTCTCTTTCAGATCCTGTTAAAAATTTTGATATTTTTTTTATGTGCATTGCTTCTACAAAAGTTTTGCTTCCGCACTCTTCACATACTAACCATTCTGCATCCTTTAAATGAGCTGAAGTTAAAGGATTTGATTGATTAGGTTGTGGATTTTGATTGTCATTTACAATATTCATAATATTATATTTTTTTAATAACCTCTTTCTTGCCTAGAGATATTTTCTTTCTGCTTAGCCATGTATAAATTTACTATGTCATCACTAGTCATTCCTATTGCTATTGCAAAATTCATATAGAAATGTAACCCGTCTATCCATTCATAATAAAGTTCTAATTTATCAGCTTCAGATAGATCGTTAATAGTCATTTTACTTGATTTGGAATGATCCTGTTTCCAATATTTCCAAGCAGCTGATCCTATACCGTCATTTATGCCACCTAGGGCATCAAACATCTCATTTAGTTCATCACTCATTGCGTGCTTATTTACCATCCAGGTTTCTGCAATCTGTTTAAGAGTTAGGTTACTATAATCTAAACCTAATCTTTCTTGTAATTCTTTCTGCTTATTGTAAATCATTCCAAACGTATCTTTTACGTCAGTATAATCTTGAACTTCTAATTTTGCGCATTGATTGTCTGAATTTGCCATACTATTTATTTTTTTTCAACTATATAGTCTTTTACTGAATATTTGCAAAAGGTTTATTTTTTTGCATTTTTAATTTTGTTAGTATAAATATTGGATAAATAATTAAAAATATAGTATCAGAAATGGCCGAAAAAGTATTAAACTTAAACAATTTCAAATCTTCCGGAGTATATACTGTTGAGATAGACCAAAGTCAAGGTCTAGCTTTGCCGCTTACTACAGGAAGATTAATTATAGGATCTAGTAGAAAAGGTCCTTTTAATACAGTGGTTTTAATAAACGATTTACGTACATTAAACGCCGTGTATGGAGATAGAGATACTCAATTAGAAAAGCAAGGTAGTTATTTTCACAGAACAATAGAAGTTGCATTAAGGGAAGGTCCTGTGTTTGCAATGAATGTTTTACCTTTAGATACAGATACAGACGTAGTTGCTAATTTAGACAAATCCTATTTTACAACATTTAATACTGAATCTTCATCTAATAATGAAGACTCAACACCTTATCAATATCCTCTAGTTGAATTCTTTAATAGGAGAAAACTATGGTTTGCAGATGACGAAAGCCTTAATAAATCAAAAAACATAGCATTAGGAGATGATTATATCGTTAACCCTAGTGCATTTGGTAGCGCGTCAATTGCATCTAACAAGATATTAAGCTTTGCTAACACTGGAAGTAATAACATGACAGTTTGGGTTAGAAAAGCAACCGTTACGGGATTTGATGTAACTGCAAAAGAATGGTACGCTAGCTTTGGAGAAACAGTTGATTTTCCAAATTTTGTTAGTCCAGATGATTTCATATCTGATTATTTCGTAGAAGTAATTATAGTAGAAGGAGACTGGTCAAACAATATAAGATTATCTAAAGATGCTGTGTATGGTCAATATTTTGACGAAAGCGGTTTAATTGATAGTCAAATTCCTTCTTTTATAGCTTTACAAGAAGTTAAAGCAATTGCTAGAGTTACAGGATGTTTAATTCCAGAATTTAAAGATCAAAGTGGAACTATTGCATCAATTGACTCATTAGTTAATAGATTATTTGCAACAACTGGTTTATTATGCGCATTAGATGCAGATAAATTAGATTTAATTGATCTTGAAGATGATTCATTTAGCGATATTAACATGCAAACGCATAGAGTTGATACCATAGGCCATGGATATGATGAATTAGATTCAGATAACACTTATTCTATAGATGACGGTGGATTTGAACCAAGTGGAGCCGTTGCTGATAGCACTCCTTTAATAGACTTACTAAGTTATAGTAAACCTGCAGATAAAGAGTTAATTTATAAAATTGATTTAACTTTACCTGAAGGAGATTTCACAGGCGCAACCACAGCAAGTTTAATTAAATGGACTGCAGCTGATGATTATCTTATAGCTTTTGAAAATAGTAAGACTTATAAAGCTTATGAAAACGGTTTCTTAAAAACAGGAGATGAATCATTGGATGTAGCTAACACATACTATACTAAAATAGAAGACGGTTTTGTAGCAGATTTAGGAGGAACTGATTACAAATACATTAAATTATATACATACCAAGATTCTAGCCTTTTAAATAGAATTGGTGTAAACTCATACGTAAATGTTGATGAATATGTAAAATATTCTTTAGATTCTGGATCAGATTTTAAAAAGGTATTTGATCTTACTGATACCGACTATTTCACGGATTATCAAGTACAACAGCCTAATAAATTAGTATTAGGAATAAATACAGCCAATGTTGCTGAAAAAGCTGAAATTGATGAGTTCTTAAAAGTAAATCATTACATTAAAGCTAGATTAGTTGGTGATTCTAGACCTAGATTACTTAAGATAATTTCTATTACATCAGCTGAAGAATTAAGTCCTTATAGATTAGAATATACAGTTACCACTATGGTACCTAGTATTGAAGAAGTAGATGGATTAGATACTACTGGAAATACATTATCAGTTTATAAAGGAATTTCTAATTTCATAGGAACTTTAAAAGGACAAGCCTTAAAAGGATTTAAGATAAGAAATGGATTACTTCCTAATTCAACTTCTGCTAGACAAAAAGAAATTTTACAATACTTATTTGATTATACAGCTATTCCATCTGCTTTAGCAGACAGAGAAACTATAGATTATAGATATATCGTAGATTCTTATGAAGGAGATTTATCACAATCTTCTAAATATCATTTAGGAAAAATAGCTGCGATGAATGGTAAAGTAATGGCAATCTTAAACGATCCATCATTTGAACAATTTGAGAAATCAGTTGATCCTAGTTTT
>Ga0070753_1000523_pt1 | contig 23558 bp, 40 predicted proteins | sample VirMetDEL_Aug_31_FD_77441 | JGI IMG/M metagenome (GOLD analysis project Ga0070753, IMG submission 77441) | Aqueous microbial communities from the Delaware River and Bay under freshwater to marine salinity gradient to study organic matter... | ecosystem: Environmental > Aquatic > Marine > Coastal... | reverse complement strand
TGGTTGATCCTCCTAGCGGACATAGATATGGTTTCCCTAAACTCTACGATCCTAAAAAAGAAGAAGGAACAATGTTTGATTGGCTAGTGAGAGAAGGATACCCTCAGTCGGAAATAGATCGCTATGGAAAACAAAATCTATATTGCACTTTCTGGTATCCTGAAGAGGAATAATTTATGGACGAATACACTATCATATCTGATCTTCATTTAGGTAGTGATGTTTGTAGAGCAGATAACATATTAGAGTTTTTATATTGTCTCGAAACAGAAAATCTTATTCTCAATGGTGATATATTTGACAATATGGATTTTCGTAGATTAAAAAAATCTCATTGGAAAATTTTAAAAAAACTTAGACAGATATCAAAAAGCACTAATGTTATATGGCTATATGGTAATCACGATAATAACGCTGAAGCAATAGCTCATCTTATAGGTTGTATATTCTTAAGGGATTATATAATAGACGATTACCACGATAAAACAATATACGTTACACATGGTGACAAATTTGACACTATAATAGCTAACAGACCAATCATAACAAAGTTAGCAGACAATATATATAGGCTCATACAACGCTTCGACAAATGGATGAATAATGATTTTAAATATAGCAAGAAAATAAAAAATAAAAGCAAAACATTGACAAGAATAATCGGCAATACAATAGACAGAGCTATAAAGTTCGCAAGAAAAAATAAATATGATAGCATAATAATAGGCCATTTACACAAACCCTGCTGTCTTACAACCTTGGAGGATATGGTAGAATATGCTAATAGCGGTTGCTGGACAGAGCAAGATTGTCACTATATAACAATAAATCAGGGCTTAATAACTGTAAAGAAATTTATTTCCGGTATTGAAAATTCAACAAAAACTAGGTAAGTATGAAACATAAAATACTAAACGATAGAAAAACAGACCCATTTGGTATTATAAGAATGATGCCAGATCAAGCATTGTTTAAGGATTGCCCAGTAAAGCCGCCAGAAAAAACCATAGAAGCAGCAGAAGAAATATATCTTAAATTATCACATGATCCACCACATCACGTTTCTTCATATGATGAACAGATTATACTGGAATGGAATTATTATAAGAAAAATGGAATCAAAAAAGAATTGTACTATTCAAAAGAGCTTGTGGTGAAAGACCAAATTAATCTTGAGTGGAGAACATATAACTATTAAAATAAATAAGGAGGACCGTATTAATGGCTAAGAATTTCATAAAGCCAAGGAAACACGAAACAGGCAGAACTATAACAACAAAAACTCCATATGGAACAACAAGCGATATGTTGGTTACAGATGAGAATATTCTGTCTAAAGTTGAATATCCAGAAAATTTTGTTTTAGTCAAGGATGGTGACGGTTATTATATCACACAAAAATCTAGACTTGACAGCGGTTTAGCTGACCCAAATAGGTATGATATTTCCTATAGGAATTCTGCTTGCTCTAAATTTCTTTCTTCCATAAGTGAATACGATGATAATAAAACTTGAAGAAAAAACAGAATGTGTCGCTATATGTAAAATCATACAAAAATTAATAGATTCAAAAATAAAAAATGGAGATATAAAAAATAAAGGCATATCTATAAATATAGTAGACATACTAGACGGCGGTGATTACCATATCCCTAAAATCGAGTATAAACCAGACTAAATTTTTTTCTTGCAATTGCCGATGACTATGCTATAATGATCTAGGAAACAGACGCTAAGGAGGATTAAATGCCAAGAGGTAAAAAACAATGCGAAAGTTGCGGACACTTAACAGGGCCAAGATCTTTACATTGCCCAAATTGTAAGAAGAGTTTTGCTTTTAAACCAAAAAGCAAAGAACATAAATCTAATAAGATAATAAAAAGTTTTAACTGGAGAGAACTAAAGAAAGGCGACAGAATAAAGGTGAGTGGTGGTCCATATTTTGTATCAAATGGTGAATCTGTTTCTATGGGGTATCGCGGAAGTTTTGTCGTGGATTCTTTGGACAATAAAGGTATTAGGGCTTTTGGTGTTGATAAGTATAGCGGCTTTTGTCACATTTATATGGGTGAAAACTCTAAAGATGATTCCACGGGAATGCTTAAAATAAGACACAACATAAAAAAGCTTATAAAGAAAAACAATGTTTAAATTTTTAAATAAAATTTTTAGCGGTAAAGATTCAGAATTTGGATCTAGGTCTTCGTCTTGGAGGAAAATCAGAAAAGAATTTCTAAAAGAAAACCCAACATGTAGAGCTTGTGGGACCGATGAAGACTTAGAGGTACATCATATAGTTCCATATCACGTTTCACCCGAAAAAGAATTAGATAAAAAAAATTTAATAACGCTATGTGGAAAAAGGTGTCATTTTATATTCGGCCATTTTTGTGATTGGAGATCTTGGAATGATAGTGTTGTCAGTGATTGCGATAGCTATAATTCTAAACGTCTATTAAGACCAAAATTAAAAGAGAAAAACAATGACAATATTAAGAGTGATCGTAGTGCTTTTATTGACGCGATGCTGTTTAGCTGGAACGATAGATCCAAATATAAATGATTCAAAGCATATAGAATATGGATCAAAACATAAGTGCGTCCAAAGATTAAAATGTGATTCTACAATTGCCTCTTGTGTTATAATACAACCAAATATAGCATTAACCGCTGCACACTTAATAGTTGATGCTAAAAATCCAACAGTGCTGTTAGATAATAACAAAGAGATAAAAATTAAAAATGTAGTTTTTCCAGAAAAATTTTTGCACAATAAAGATAAAATTAGGCTTTCAGATTTTGATGTAGCTATATGTCATCTTGACGGCGATGTAGATTTAGATTATTTTCCAAAACTATTCGAAGAACACGATGAACTCGATAGCGTTTGTGGAATAGCTGGGTTTGGAATTACTGGCAAATATAATAGTAGCCAAAGGGTTTATGATGGAAAGAGAAGGGCTGGATCTAATATAATAGATAAAGTCGATAGTTTTACTTTAGAATGTTCTGTTGATGGTGGTAGAAAGACTTCTCTTGAATTTTTAATATCACCCGGAGATAATGGTGGTGGGCTTTTTATAGATAAAAAACTGGCAGGAATAAATTCTTTGGTATATACTTACAGTAAAGATAAAAATCCAAACTCAGACTTGAAAGATCGTTCTGTTCATGTTAGAATAAGTAAACATGTTGTATGGATTAAATCATGCATTAAAATTTTTAAACAAATAGACGAACTGGAGGCGGCTAATGTCAGATATTGATCATCTAATTCAAACAATTGTTTCAGACAAAGAAAACCTTCTTAAAAGAATAAACAACACAACACGTTCAGATATATTCAGACTAAGAAATGAGGCCGCTGAAATTGGTATTGAATTCACCCCGGATGAAGTGGTGAAACATATAGAACTCCTAAAAGAGATAATTTCAGATGGATAAAGATGAAGATTATTATGTTGTTACAAACATAAATAAATTCTCAAAAGCCGTTAGAAAAGAAGCCGTAAAAGTTCTTTACAAAGAAATTCCAGATAGTAATCTTGATGAATACGTAACAATCAAACAGTGTTCTTCTATACTTAAAAAGGTTGCACATAAAATAGATGGCGAATTTTATCTAAATGAAGATATGTATGTTGAATTAATAGAAGAAATTGCAAACCAAATACATCAATCAGCTTTGTCAAAACTGGCATCACAAGATATAATACAGTGTGCTTGGGACGACGAAAAAGAGCAGATGGTTTTTTGGGTTGATAACGACAAAGACAACCACCCATAAGAGGTTTTTATGTACAGATTTATTTTATTGTCTATCTTTCTACTGCCAACAAATGTTTTTGGAGGCACTTGGATTCACTTGAATATCGGCCAGTGACAAAATGGGCTTTTAGGCCGATTGTTATAATGCCTTAATGTTATGGGACTTGATTTTTGTGGCGATCTTTTGTCCTATTTTTTTGAAATGCCACTTTTTGGAGGTTTTAATATGACAGCTACTATGACTAAGCAGGATAAAGTTCTAAACTATCTTTCAAAGGGTAGAACTCTTTCAGCTGATAGTGCTTACAATATGTTTGGTGTTGCTAATCTTAGAGCAACAATTAGCGATATCAAGAATTCAGCACATTCACTTGGATTTAATGTCGTTAGAACTGTTGGAAGATACGGTGAAACTCGATATGGGTTTTCACCACTAAAGAAGAAGCGTTAGTTTTTTCATTGAGCGGGATTTTCCAAATTTAATGGGAGATCCCGCATTTTTTTTAAAGGCCGCTTGACAGACTGACGATATCTGGTATACTTGGGTCATCGTTGCGAAACACAAAACATTTGGAGGACACATTAAATGATAATCAATGAAACCAAGCAAGATGTTGCGGTCTGTGGAAACTTCAAAACATCTGGCTTTAAGATTCAGGCTAGCAGTAAAGCTTTTGATATTCTTTCAAGCAACATCTATACCCATAAGGTACGTGCTGTTGTTCGTGAGATCTCATGCAATGCCGTAGACTCTCATAAGGCGGCAGGAACTAATACTCCTATCAAGGTTCATCTGCCAACTACGCTTGAGCCGCATTTTGCCGTTCGTGATTACGGCACTGGACTATCTGATGAAGATGTTCGTGAGATATTCACCACATACTTTTGCTCAACTAAGACTTCATCTAATGATTTTGTTGGAGCATTGGGTCTTGGTAGCAAGTCTCCATTCTGTCTGGTTGATTCTTTCACCGTTACAAGCTTTTATAATGGTGCTAAAAGTCTATACTCATGCTATCGTGATGAGAATGGCGAGCCACAGGTAGCCTTGCTTACAACTGAGGATACTGACGAATTCAATGGTGTAGAGGTTTCTCTTTCTGTAGAGAATAATCTAATTCAAGAATTTGCTGATGAGGCTGCGTATGTATACCAATACTTTGATCAGATGCCAAACATTAATAAGCAGTCGGTAGTTGATCATATTCATGAATATCGGAACAAGATTATTCTTGATACTGAAGATGTATGCGTCATTAATTGGGGTGGATGGCACAGTGTAAAGGCAGTCATGGGTGGTGTAGCCTATGATATTCCAGATATTCTTGAGACTTATAACTTTACTGGCTATCTCAAGTTTAAAATGGGTGAAATCTCATTTGACGCTGGGCGTGAGTCTCTTTCTCTTGACGAAAAAACTATCAATGCTATTAAGGTAAAGTTTGAAGTTGTTAAGGAAAAGTTGCGAGAGGCTGTGATTGATACAATCAATAGCGAGCCAACCGCATTCCTTAAAGCAAAGAAGTCTATGGAGATGACTAGTGCCCCCGGAATTAAGACTGCTGATCTTATAACATTTGAACTGCCCAAGACTACAACCTCTATGGAGTATTATGCTAAGACTTCTAGTTGGAGGAGATCTGCTGTAGACAAGGGAGAGACTACAGCTCTACCGCTTGGCAAGAATGTACGTTATTTCCGACATAAGCCACGATTCTCAACTAGGATAAAGGAATACCTAAAGGATAGTAATGGTGGAACTATTGTTCTGCTGACAGACGAACAGATTGTTGAAACTCAGGTTGATCTTGATATTCTTGAAGATCTTGAAACTGAAATTCCAAAGATTGAGCGTGTTACTCGCAGTGGACGCTCATACCAAAAACAAGCTGGAGTTATGTTTTACAATGGTTCTACTTCATGGAAGTCTTCAAACCGTTGGGAAGAAGCTACTGATATTCCAACTGGAGAAAAAGTATATGTTGAAATTCATCGTAATGAGCCAGTTGGGTCTTCTTTCAGTAAGATTGAGCTAGCAGAAAGCATGGGCATTACTGTCTATGGTGTTAAGAAAGTTTTCATGAATAGTAAAGCATTCAAGACGGGTAACTGGATTGAACTTGATGAATACATGAATAAGTGCTATAAGAAGATGGTTGATGAAACTGTGTTTGATGCCGATCTTTCAGATTGGGGCCATCGTGACATTCGTGACGATCTTGTTGCCGCCCGTCGTAGTGGGCACGAGTTTGATTGTGAGATTGTAAACAACTTCTTTGACAAGAATGATCTACTTAGCTCTGTAAAAAATGGCAATTTGAGAAAAATTGCAGCAATATTCAACTGGGAAATTAAAGAAGACAAGGGTCTTGACAGGGCAATGGAGGATGTTATAATGAATCATCCAATGATTGAGTTTTTTGAGATTGGATACAGTCAAAACAAGGAAAAGGGTCGCAAAGTTCTAGCGGATTATCTTAACAGAAAGGAGTGTGCTGAATGATGGCAAAAAGAAAAAAGACAGCTAAAAGTAAGCCTATATATAATGAGGATTTTGCTCCTGATCGCGGAGTGAGTAGAGACAAAATGATACCTATACATGAGCTAAATGATTGGATTGGGCCAGTTAAAAATCATTATAAAACAGATGCGATTCATTTGTGGGATGATCACTTTAGGATTAATGTTTGGACTTCAGAATATGTTGAAGATAGAGTTTATGAAAAATACAGTATTGACAGATCGTTTCATGTAGTGTATAATAGCGGTAGTTTCAGAGACATCAGTAACCCAAAAACTAAGGAGCGTAAATAATGCTTACACATATCAAGGACTCGAAAAACCAGTACACTGTTGTTATTAATAATAAGTCATATCAGTTTGACGCTACTCACCCAGAATTTACTGGGCTTGTGGAATGCGTTAAGGTTGGAGACGAGCAAGAATTCGACCGTCTACTAAATGTAGGAACTGTCATTGAAGATTGGAGTGAGGGAAATTTCAGGTTTGCCGATGGAGTTCTTCATTACGATGCAGATAATGAAACAGAGGTTATTCATGACGTTATTACAGATCGTATTGTAGAAATGATCAAGGGTGGATTTGATGTTAAGCCAATGCTAAACTTCCTTGAGAAGCTTTATCAGAATCCATCCTATCGTGCAATCAATGAGCTTTATACTTTCTTGCAGCATAAGTTTCTTCCGATTACCCCAGATGGTTATTTTCTGGCATACAAGGCTGTTCGTCCAGATTTTATGGATAAGTATAGCGGGACGTTTGATAACTCTGTAGGTAATCATGTTCGTATTTCACGCCGCAGGGTTGATGATAATTGTGAACAGGGTTGTTCATATGGTCTTCACGTTGGTGCAATTGATTATGTAAAGTCTTACGGCATGAGCGGAGATAAGGTTGTGATCTGCAAAGTTCATCCTGCCGACGTTGTTAGTGTTCCACTTGATTCACAGCACCAAAAGGTTCGCTGCTGCGGATACGAGGTCGTTGGCGAGTATGACGGCGATCTACTGCCTGCCGTAGTAGATGACTATTATGATGATATAGAAAGTTATGATGATTATGATCCAAGTGAAGAATCCGAATCTGAGAATGATGGATATCTTTATAATTAACATTAGTTATTGCATGTGGGTAAGCTTGTCTTACCCCATGCAATCTGATTGAATAGAACGAGAGGGCCAGCAAAAATGAGAACAAGGAAAGAGAAATGGGATGTTCGCTTTCTTGAATTAGCAAAGCATATTTCCTCATGGAGTAAAGACCCATCAACTCAAGTTGGTGCTGTAATAACTAACGGCAATAAGATAATTTCTATAGGTTACAATGGCTTGCCGTCCAAGATCCCAGATTATTCAATAGATCTATACAATAGGCAGGAAAAATATAAATACATAATTCACGCAGAAACAAATGCTATATTAACAGCATCTACACAGGTTAGCAATTGCACTCTTTATACCTACCCATTTTTACCATGTACTAATTGTGCTTCTATGATAATTCAAGCTGGAATAAATAGGGTTGTTTCAATATTGTGCGAAACTGACAGATGGAAAAATAGAATAGAAGAATCAAAAAATCTATTCAGCATAGCCAATATTGATGTAGTAGAATACAGTAGTGTGTATATATAATTGTACACCTCAGAGATTTTACAATGAGCAGCAAAAAAGAATTAACGTATTTATTAAATATCTCATATGAAAATCCAATAGATGAAAAGTCTGCTATAGATTCCTATAATAGATTTGAAGAATTTATTAGCTGTGCAGATCTGGAAACAATACAATACTTCACTAAGATAATTAGTTTAGACAGCTTTGAAATATTAGAGCTAAGAGAAAAGATAGCAGAAATAGGATATGAATTAACGCCAGAACAAATGTCTCAGTACATTTTTATTCTGCTTAAATGTTTAACTGATAATATAAAACCAAAACAACGGGGGTGAAATAGATTCGACAGGGTAAAAAGACTTATGGTTGCAAGTAGTAGTTGATCTAGAGGCTACTTTAAAACTAGATTAAAACGCTTTAGATGGCGAAACTCATCTAGCTCTCGCCGCCTGAGAAGGTGACGACGATTTTAGGAACCGTTGGGGTTAGGGTCCGAAAAATCGCTGTAAAATACTCCTGCTTCTAGTGTGGCAACGGCATTAGATTAAGATGGTTGCTAGGGTGGTATATTATTGCTTGTTTTATAAGCCTAACCCGAAGTTTTAAAAACAAGATAAACTTGTAGAAGCTGTAATGACGTTTATCACTGGACGGCGAGGGCAGTGCTCGCCCACCTCCACCATACAAAAACCGTGATGTATAAAAGCTGGAATATTTCTCATTATTCATTCTATTATACCCGCTTTTTTCCCAATGTCTGGATCAAAATTGGTATTTAGATTGAGTAAAAGCTTCACAGATCATAAAAAATTTGCGAAGTGAGTATTGACAAATGGCCGATGATAGGCTATAATAATTTGGTTATGGAGTTTTACTTACTAGGAGTTATTTATGCTAAACAATAGGATTATTTTGAAGGGCAATTTGACTAGAGATCCAGAATACAAGAGTGTTTCAGATAAGGATCTTGTAACATTTAGGATTGCGGTTAATGAATCTGTTGGCAACGGCAGAGAAGAGACTGTATACCTAGATGTAGATGGATGGGGTAGCCATGCGGCATATTCCAAGAATGTAGATCTAGTAAAGGGTGATAGGGTTATTATTGATGGTAGGCTTAGGCAGAGAAATTGGGAAGATAAGGAAGGCGTAAGCAGAACGTCATATTCTGTTCTTCCTAGTACTTTTTCTAAGGTTGTAAAGCCTGTTCTAAGTAAGTCCTAATGGAGTTTTTGGGTGGCCCGCTATGTTGGCGGGCTACCCTTAATTATAATGACAGAAAAAACTATAATATCTAGAATTAATTTTATTGATCAACAAATATCTAACCTTTCAGAAAGGCTTTATCGTCCAGATATTAAAACTTCTGAGCAAAAAGAAATAAATAAACGTAAAAAGAAGCTAGACAGAGACAGAAAAAAACTATTCAAAAAATTGGGCTCATATGAAAACGGCCATTCTTGATACTCTAATATCTCTTATGCCAGCGATAGTGTCTGTATTATACGCGATAGCCGCTATTGCCTATATCGTGAAAAAAGATTATACTTGGGCTACGGTTTGGGCCTCGTATGCTATGGCGAATTTTGCCCTAATATTAATAGGATTAAGGAAATGAACACAAAGACAAAGAAGAAGCTCAAAAAAGAAAAAAAGATTTGGGCTATAAATAAAGACAAAAAGATTTCAGCGAAAAATCAGACTGAAAAAATGCAGAGGGAAATAGAAAAGCTCCAGAATAGATCTAGCCAAATAGTGAATTCAGAAAATGAAAAAGAGATAGAAAGAATAAGACTATCAAAAACACCAAAGCAAAAAACAGAAATACTCGATACTAAGCTATACAGAAAACAAAGATCTAAGCAAAGGAAGCAATCATGAATAATGCTGGAGTCGCAAATTCAGCTAATGCTATTCCGTATATACTACTTATCTTCCTGCCAACAATATTTTATATATTAAAAGAGATAATAATGTTGTTTAGGGGTAACAATGTGGTCGATTACGGTGGCGAAATTTATTTCGTTGAGTCTACGCCCATGAAAGCCAATAAAAACAAAAGGGCTAACAATGTTCCAAAATTCAAGACAGAAAAAACGATAATGGAAAATGCAAGAAAAGGTCTTATAGGTCTTGGTTTTAAATCTGGGGAAGCTAGAAGCCTAGTACAGAGATTGTGTACAGATAATTGTTATCTTGATGAGGCTGATCTAATATCAGATTGTTTCAGGAAGGAGTGATATGATAAATATCCTTGACTTATCACAAGAAATAACTAATCAATTAGATGGTCTTAAATACTCTAAAGATCCACACACTTTTAGTAAAGTTGATATAATTAGCGAAAAAGAGTGGAAAGCGATACTTCCAGAACCACCAAAGAACACATCAAAATCAACTAAAGATGAACTAATCGAGATATCCAAACTAACAGCTAGCAGAACAAAAAGCGATTTAGATTGGATTATGATGATAGACGATAAAGTTGAGTCTATTTTTATACCGGAACTAAATAAGCTTAATTTAAAATACCCAAAATCAACAGTAGATAAGCTTTGGAATGTGTACTATGATATAGTTACCAATATCAAGCTCTACTTCAATAGGGCTAGATGCTGGCAGTTAGCACCAAGGTATGGTATTACTATTGATGCTATTATTTCAGATTCCTCAAAAACGCCATCATACCCATCTGGACATTCAGCTTATGGATATCTTTTAGAAAATATACTTTCTGATATGTACCCAATACATAAAACGCTGTTTGCCTCCTTGGCTGAAAGGGTTGGATTAGCGAGAAAAATGCAGGGCGTACATTATGACTCAGACGTTCTCGCTGCCAAAAAGTTAACAAATATTGTATACCCAAAACTAAAAACACTATGATCAGGAGTTGAAGATGCCACTTCCAAATAAAGGTGAAAAAGAAACTAAACAAGAATTCATTTCTAGATGCATGAGCGATGAAAAAGTTGTAAAAGAATTTCCAGACAATAAGCAAAGATATGCTGTATGTATTAGGCAGTCTGGGAAAACATCAGCAATGGAAGAGGCGGATCTTGTATATAATTATGAGACATATGGCTATGTGGAAGAAATTTCTGAGCATAATTTTTATATCCCAGAGGAATCTGAATATGAAGATTTTGGGGAGGCTACTGAAGAGTGGGATTGTGCAAAGGAAAAACCCGGCCTATGGGAGAATATAAGAAAGAAAAAGGAGAGAGAAGGTAAAAAATATAAACCAGCCAAACGAGGAGATCCAGACCGCCCAGATCCAGAAGCATGGAAACAGGCTCAATCAGAAGAGGGAAGCATGGCTAAAGGTCAACTTAAAAAGATTGCTATGCAAGCGAGTCAGCTTTATTCAATGCTTGGCGAAGACGATGAAATGGAAGCTTGGGTGCAAGATAAGCTATCAAAAGCAGAACACTTTGTTGAAGCTGTATATGATTATTTAATGTTTAGCGAGCCAGAAAAAGAAGAAGAAGAAGAAGGTATTTATAAATTAAAATCATCAGAATATCAAGGCCGTAAAGTCACACTCAATAAACCATTTAGAACCCCAAAGGGCCCAAAAAAGTTTAGTGTTTACGTTAAAAATCAAAAGGGCAATGTGGTTAAAGTAAATTTTGGAAGTCCAGATATGGATATAAAGAGAGACGATCCAGCTAGACGTAAAAGTTTTAGGGCAAGACACAAATGTGACACAGCTAAAGATAAAACAACACCGAGATACTGGAGCTGCCGACAGTGGCGAGCTAGCTCACCAGTAGAAGATTAGTCCTATATCATGAAAACAATTTTTTCGCTTATATTTTTTATTTTATTTTGTTCTACTGCTTATAGTGCTGATCTATATATTTTTACTGCAACATGGTGTCCACCATGTCAACAATTGAAAAGGTTCATATATCAAAATCCAGATGTGTTTGATGGTCATGTTGTCACGATGATAGATATAGATAAGTATCCAGAGATTAAAAATAAGTATAGGGTATCAAAGATACCGACAAGTATAACGTTAAAAGACGATAAAGAAATTGAGAGAGTAATTGGTTTTAATTCTAGCTATAAAAATTGGATAAGGAACATTGAAAAATAAAGATGTCACCATTTTAAATGTAAAGGGTGAAACTAAAAACGATACTGTCAACAGTTTATTTGTAGATGATAAACAGTATTTTAACCCTATTGAATCTATTAGTAAAGAAGCTAAAGATTATAATTTAGATATAGAGATATTACAATGTGATATTAACGATATCCCATCTAAAATAAGATCTAATTTAATAATATTTTTATCTGAAAACATATATGTTAAAGATGATTTTCTTAATGTTTGCATATCTCTTAATAATCTGTTCAGAAAAGGTGGTGTATTCTGTGGACCAGTTAATACTAAAACCAATTCTTTAACAAAAAATGATGATATAGAAAAACTGTCTAAAAGTTACTACTCATATAATCTTGATTTTGGCAGTAGCGAAATATCAAATATAACCGGCGAAGAATTCAACTATGGAAGTCTTATTGGTTCCGTAGTGACCGGAACGGCATATAACGAGATTGGCTATTCTCCAATAATATCAAATAGGCACTCAACAGCAGACAATAGGCTTTTTATATCTAAGATAGCCAAAAGATATGATATTATTTATGCTAAATCATTGTCTAAGTGCGTCTTGTTAACCAATAAAGATTTTTCTATTGAAAGTCTTTCTGATTATTATTATCAGCTTGGTCATCAAGACGGTTTGTTCCTTTTGGAGAAAACACTAAAAGATAAGCATAAAGAACTCTGGCATAGATTTGTTGAGTCACCAGAGATATTTGATAATGAAATGCCTAGATGGCTTTTTGGTTCTTGTCCAGATAAAGATGGTGAATATCTAGAGAGCCTAGTCTTAATGAAATGCAAATATCAGATAGGATTTTACGAGGGAATGCTTGGTAAAAAGTTGATATGATTAAATTAGATTTATCTAAATGCAAGGGTTTTTCAACGCATAGATCTGGTTGGTCTTATTGTATTTCTTCCCTTATGTCTCTTCATTCTAGGTCTGGTATTTTTGTTGACGATTTTATAGAAAGATCGTTTTCTTGGGATTTGGGTGAATATTATGTAAAAAACAATGTTCATGATTTGCCCTACAAAAAAAAATGGATAGGATTTTTTCACAATCCTCCAGATACTCCAGAGTGGTTTGATATGTATCACAACCCTGTAGCAATAATAGAAAGAAAAGTTTTTCAAGACTCTCTAAAGACCTGTAAATGCATAATAACTCTTTCAGATTATATTAAAAACTGGTTATCAGATAAAATCTCTGTACCAATAATTTCTGTAAAACACCCAACAGAAACACCAAAAATTAAATGGTCGCCAGAAAAATTTCAAAAACAAAAAAATATACCAATAATTCAGCTTGGATATTGGTTGAGAGATTTATTTGCTATACATAATCTTAAAACTGGACCAAGATTCACTAAAATAATGATGCCAAGCGATGAAAATATGGCTATGGATGTAATAAGAAGAAAAGAAAAAACACAAAAAAGATTTTGGGAAGACAAATATAAGTGGTCTGGAATAAACATTCAATCATTTTTGTCTAATTGCGATTATGATGATATCATGTCAAGATGTATCGTGTTTCTTAAACTCTATGATAGTTCTGCTAATAATGCTATAGTTGAATGTATAGCCAGAAATACTCCAGTGTTAGTTAATAGAATACCAGCAGTCGTTGAATATTTAGGTGAAGATTATCCATTTTATTTTGATGACATAGAAGAAGCTGGAGAAAAACTGAAAAATAATAAACTTATTGTTAAATCTCATCAATATCTTAGTAATATGAATAAAGATTGGATTAGTGGAAAATATTTTGCGAAAGATATTATAAATAAACTACAGGAAATCTAACATGTCTAATATTATTTATACTTCATATGGTTTTGGTAGACCAAATAATGACGATAAATATGGTAAATTCCACGATGAGGAATGGGCCTCAGTGCAGAGAAATAAAATCAATACCTATTGCTCCAATAATAATATTAACTTAAAAGTTATTGATTATGATAATAGATACATGGCTAAAATTCTTTCAAACTTTGATAGTTGTAATGATGTATATTCTAAATCGCATTCAGTCTACACATTGAGTGCAATTGCCGCTATACTTGATTTTTGTGATAGTGAACACGATATATTTTATTGGCTCCATTTGGATATGGCTATAAAAAATCCAAATATAAATATTTTTGATGTTTTCAAACTAAACGACGACAGTATTTATTGCTGGTCATTTGATAAAGCCTTATATAGCCATGACAACAATTGTTATAATGAATGGGAAAAATGTAAACTTGATATGAGAAAAGCTGTTTTTAATGCTTTTAATATCGAATTTCCAGAAGACACAGACTCAATACATATGGTGTGTAATGCTTCCAATCTCATAATGAACAAGAATGCAGCACTAAAAATAAGAGATACAATATTGAATACTATTGACTTTATTAACAATACTGTTGATTTTATTGTGATTGAAGAAACAATAATAGAAGTTATTAATATATTGTCAGAGAATATAGTTATAAAAGATATATCTAAAGTACCTACAATTGGTGATTATTCGGGCAAACCTTTTCCACAAACATTTAAATGGGAAAATGGTGATGACCCAATAGAGACTCATAATGATGCTATTTTTATACATTTTTGGGGCAAAAATAAAGAAAATATTCCCGCGTTTTATGAGGCTATAAAGTGAAACTAATCATAACTATGTCTGGCTCTTCAAGAAGATTTACAGACGTTGGATTGCCACATAAGTTATTTATGGATGTATGTGGGAAGCCAATGATAGAGAGACTATTATCCATATACAAAAATGTTGCTGATGTAGATAAGTTCATAATAAAGCAAAATGATATGGATCTTATACCATATTGTAACGAAATGAATGTTGTTGGCATAATGCCAAATAAAGATGGCCCAGTGGTTTCAATTCTAGATGCCGACCTTCAAATTAATGATGGCGAGCCTATTATAGTTAGCTATTGCGATTTCTGGATGAAATTTAACGCTTTAATTTTTGCACTTCAATGTAAATTATGCAATGCTGATGGAGCGATTGTTAGCCATAGCGGATTTCATCCACATAGACTATATAATAGTAGTTTCTGCTATCTCAAAACTAAAAACTCTAAAGTATTAGCCGTTCAAGAAAAAAAACCATTTACTGAAAACCCAATGGATGAGCCAGCTTCAAGCGGTATATACTATTTTAAATCTTTTAAGATCATGAAAGAATATTTCGAAAAGCTTATAGCTTCTGAAAAAAGAACAAATAATGAATTTTATGTTACTATGCCATACAACCTAATGATTGAAGACGGCCTAAATGTTATTCATATTCCAGTAGAAAATTATATGTGTCTTGGCACACCTGAAGATGTTAGTCTAGTTAACTACGTTAATAAAAATTGGAGAATTGATGATTAATTTTATAGCACCAATAAACAATCTCGGCTATGGAGTGGCTGGACTAAATATAGCTAGAGAGCTGTATAAACTAAATAATTCAACCACTCTTTATCCTGTAGCAAGACCAGAAAATGTTGATAAAACCGGAATAATAGCAGCAGCAATAAATAATCAAATTCACTATGACCCATCCTTACCATGTGTAAAGCTTTGGCATCAGCATGATCTTCAGATGAGAGTTGGTAATGGTAAATATTTTGGTTTCCCGATATTTGAACTCACCGAATTCAACCCACAAGAAAAAGTGAGCTTATCACATTGTGATGAAATTATTGTTTGCTCTAAATGGGCCAAAAATATAATACTATCTCAAACAAATTTTGGCAATGATAAAGTTCATGTTGTGCCTCTCGGTGTTGATCAAGATATTTTTCGGCCCATGCTAAATAGCAATCCAAGAAGAACCACAATATTTCTTAATTGCGGTAAATGGGAAAAGAGAAAGGGGCATGATGTTCTTGTTGAGGCTTTCAATAAAGCTTTTAACCACAGTGATGATGTTGAGCTATGGATGATGTGTGATAATCCGTTTATAGGTAATGTTAATGATCAATGGAGAAGCCTTTATAAAGATTCAAAACTTGGAAATAAAATAAGAATCATACCAAGACAAGAAACGCAGGAGGATGTGTATAAAATAATGTGCTTGTCTGATTGTGGTGTTTTTCCATCAAGGGGCGAAGGTTGGAATCTTGAGGTTTTAGAGATGATGTCTTGCGGGAAAAATGTCATAACTACAAACTATTCTGCCCATACTGAATTTTGCAATAATAATAATTCGAAATTAATAGAAATTGACAATTTAGAAACTGCGTTTGATGGGTTGTTTTTTGATGGTAAATGTGGTTTATGGGCTGAATTTGCAGATAATCAATTGGAGCAATTGATAGAACATATGAAGGAAATACACAGCAAAAAACAAGATAACGATCTATATGCAAATCTGTCTGGAATAGAAACCTCAAAACAATTATCTTGGGAAAAAGCAGCAGAGGAGTTAGTAAATGTCTGTAGAGTTTAAAACGCCAAGAAGCTTATTAGACGCATATAAGAATGGTTTTATTGGTAGCATATGCGATCCAGAAGATGTTGATAAGCTTTTGGGTGAGCTTCCTCATCCATTATTTGGTGCCGCTGCATATGATTTAGTTGGTAGTGGGGAGGGTAAAGTAGCATTACTATATAAAAATGTTCAAAAGTTTGACCCCGGTTTTGGTCCATCAGAACGCCAGACAACTGGTGATTGCTTCTTAGCTGGATCAAAAGTCAGAATGGCTGATGGCTCACTTAAAAATATAGAACAAATTAAAATAGGCGAATATGTTATTAGTGGGTTTGGAAATAAAAAGATGGTTACTAATATTTTCCATAAACCATACGATGGTAATTCTAGACCTCTTGTAAGATTAACAACTAATGAATATTCTAGAAATCTTATCGCTACTCCCGATCATAAGATTCTAACAGAGAATGGAATAGAAAAAGCGATAATTGATCTTGAAGATGGCGATCAAATTTTGATGCCATCTATTAATTCTATAGACAATAATATTGTTTTTGATATGAGTGAATTTTGTGAAACAGAATATATTGATGAAAAAACCGACCATAAATCTTTAAGACTAGAACCTGTCAAAACTGGATATATTAGAGCAAAAAACGGTAGACATAGTATCAAAAAATATATCACAATGTCTGAAAAATTAGCTTGGTTAGTTGGGTTGTATGCTGCTGAAGGCTCTAATGATGGGGTATTAAGAAATGAAAGAATAACATACAACCTTGGAAGTCATGAGGCTATAATGGCACATAAAGTCAAACAATATTTTAAAGATGTTTTTGATATTGATGCCAAAATATATCAAGTTCCATCTAAACCTTCTGTTATTTATGTTCGAATCCACAACATAATGATTGCAAAGTTTTTCAAATATTTATGTAAAGGAAACACATATTCTAAAAAACTTTCTAAAGAATGGTTTGTATCACCAATATCATGTCAAATAGCGATGGTTTCTGGTTGGTTTGATGGAGACGGAAATAAGCAATACACGCAAGGCACAACGGTTAGTCGAGATCTTGTTCTAGATATGGTAGATATATTAAATAATATAGGTATTGAATCAAAAATTACCGAAAGAGAAGCATATTTTGACGGCATCAGTAATCATGTTAAAAGTTATATTTGCTGCCTAAATAAGAAAAATAGTCAAAAATTACTATCACAAACTATAGACATAATTGGATTATCCAATAATTTTGGAAGATATACAACTGTAAAATCTATTGAAGTATTAAATCAGGATATAAATACCATCTATTGCATAGAAGTAGAAGATGATCATAATTTTATCTGCAATGGATATGGGGTTAATAATTGTGTAAGTCACTCAACTCGCAACGCAATTGATGTTACACGTAGCACAGAAATTATTGGCGGCGAACGAGAAGAATGGGTCGCAAGAAGTGCTACAGAAGCTATCTATGGGTCAAGGGGTCATGGTGGTCAGGGAATGTCTTGTTCTGGTGCCGCTAGGTTTGTTCATCAATCTGGTGGTGTTTTACTTAGAAAAGACTATGGATTTGTAGATCTATCTAGGTATAATGGTGGTTTAGGTGCTGGATGGGGCAGAAGGGGCGTTCCATCTGATGTTGTCGCAGAAGCTAAAAAGCATCAAGTCAAAACTATAAGCAATATAAGAACCGTAGAAGAAGCAAGGGACGCTATTGCCAATGGATATGCCATAAGTGTGTGTAGTGGCTATGGGTTTTCATCACGTAGAGATAAAAATGGTATAGCAAAAAAATCTGGTGGATGGAGTCACGCGATGGCATGGGTGGCGATGGATGATTCACGAGAAATTTTTAATGAAACATTATTCTTGGTGCAGAATTCTTGGGGGGTTTGGAATGGCGGTCCCAAAAGATTAGATCAACCGGATGGTAGTTTCTGGATTCGTGAAGGAGATGCTCGCGGTATGCTTTCTGGTGGCGGTGCATGGGTACTTAGTGATGTAGATGGTTTCCCTCCACGTAAAGTGGATTGGACATTAGACGAGGTATTTTAATGTTTAGATATACAGTAATATTACTATGTTTACTCTGCTGCTCTTGTGTGCAAGAAGAAGTTGTTATAAAAATAAACTTAGACGATAAAATCAAAAAGGCCGAAGCTTCTTTTGATTATGCTGAAAGAACCATCTTAAGAGATGATGTCCCAAACAATCCAGATGATGAAATAATTCGTCCAGATCCAGATCCAGATAAATGCCCCTGTAAAGGGACCGGAGAAATCAAACACGGAGACGGCCATACAACGGAGTGTCCTTTTCATTCTATAAATCTAATGTTTAAATCATACGAAGGAGAATAAAATGCTAGACTCAGAAAAATTTTCATTAAATACAAACGACTTTGTTGTTTTGGCTAAAAATGCCGCACTAGTTGGTTTAGCCGCTGGGCTAACTTATGTTGGCGAAAATGTATCAAACCTAGATCTAGGTAATGCTGGCGTTATGCTAGTTCCTGTTGTTGTCGTTGTTATTGATACTGTTGTAAAGTGGGCAAAAAATAATTCCTCAAACAAATGAGAATATAAATGTTAGATCTAATTAAGGATGTATCACCACTTCAATTATTATTGATGTGTGTTGGTTTATTATTTATTGTTTTTTCTTTTAAGGATGATATTATATCATTATTTAAGTCAATAAAATTGCCCAAAAAAGATGACGACATAGATTTAACAAAAATAGTTTCAAAATGGGAAGATTTATCCGACTCTTGCAGGGATGCTAATTTGATAGACGCATATGATAAATTGCAGGAAGTCTTCCCGCTATTAGTTGAAGTGCGAGATGAAGAGGAATCATAATAATGAGTAAAAAGGCATCTTTAATTGTTGGTCTTATAATTCTACTTCTATCTAGTAATAATAATTTGCTAGATTCTGTAAACATTCCACCAAAAGAAGTAGAAGTTATTGACTTAACTATAACAGAACCATCAGAAGATATATCAAAAAGCGTATCTATCATATCTGATATAGTAAAAGAAGAAGAAGACCGTATAAATATAGCGGTATTTAATAAAGTTTTTGCTGATAGAGTTACTGGCTACGAAGTCAATCAGCAGCAACTAAACGATATATACGTTTTATCTGCTAAGAATTTCTTTGGTGGTTCCATCAAAGATAAATACGATTCTTTAGATGTTTTTTTGAAGGGTGTTATTAGTGACGTAACGGGTGATGATGTACATGTTCTTTCTGAAAATGAAAAATCAGAACTGTCTGATATGTTTTATGGAATATCTTGGCACTTGATAAATTGAGGAAATTATGAATGTTTTAGATGCTGTTGAAAGTGAGTTTAAATCAATCTTAGATAAAGCCGCATATGATATAAATGTATGCGTTAAAGACCAATCTAGATCTGATAATTTTGAAAAAACGATTAAAGCTATAGAAAGGTTCGACTACGCTAGATCGAAAATCGAAGTAGTTAGAAATCTAAAGTCACAACTATCATTTAAAGAAAAGGAAATTGATGAAAGTAAAAGTGACGATAATAGTGGGGCAGAGTGATAGAAGCAAAAACTTCGAAGACGATAATTATTTCAAGTATTTAGTGACAGATGGTTATTTTCTACCTAGTAAATATATAACCGTAAAAGACGAAAAACAAACATTAAAAGAGCTTCATGAAGAATACCTTAATGTTTTTTATGATTGGGTTAATGTGAATTTGACTGCATTTAGAAAAACAAAAATTGATGAATGTGAAGTCGTTTATTCTTATAATATTCCACCAATGATTAACGCAGAGAAAAAAGGTAAATTCATATCCCAAAACCAAAAAATAGATCTGGATGATTTTTATGGAGAAATATTATCAACAAGATCAAGACCCGGATTCTTCTGGTCTTGATATATTAGCCCAACTATCTATCTACGTTGATTCACATAATAAAGCTATATCTTTTGCGTGTGATTGGGTTGACTCTGATGAAGGTATAGATTATATATCAGAAATATTCAATAGGTTAAAAAATGAAGACTTGATAGATAAAGTTCTAAACGGCCTGTACCAGCAATGCGTATTGAGCAAAAATCTAGATGGGTATAATGCAATTGTTAACAAGATCTCACACAAAATCCAATCAAAATCCCAACAAAATGAAGCTCTAATAAAACCTACAGATATCACAAAACTTAGATAATCATGAAGGAGTCCGCTATGAATAAAAATAAAAAAATAGCGTGGGAGAGTTGGAATGCAAAATTCGAAACAGAAGAAGAAGATGATAGCTATATCTATAGCGAGCAAGAAGAAAATGAAAACGACATGTTAGATTTGATGCCGTTTGACATGTTTATGCCGCAGCAAAGAGTTATACATACGCCTATTGGTGTTTATCCAGAAGAATCAATGCTTAAACCATCAGATAGATGGGACTGCTGGATATGTCATACTAATTTTGATATAACTTCAGACATAGCAGATAAGATAGAGAAAAGCGAAGGAATAGAAGCCTTAAAGGTTCTGGGTAGATATTCTTTCTTTATTGGTATAGCTAAAATGTTTGACGTTAAAGATGTAAGGAGAAATATAGAGCAAGAAATATGCATCTATACCGAAGAGGAAATTTTATCAGATACAGAAATCCAAAAAACTGTAGATTTGGTAAAGAAGCAGTTGCAATCGTCCGATTATTGGAGTATACTGGTGTCACCCACTGGAGAGGTTGAATATGTTTCTTCTAATCAGATGAACAAAAACTATCTAGATGGGCTGAATAATTTAATTGTACTTAAAAACAAAATTGGCGGAATAATATTGAGAGGTATAAATGGATAAAAATATAGAAAACTATCTGAAAGACCCTAATATCAGGGGCATAATAAACGCTGTTTCTAGTAGATTTACTAAGGCTATTGACATTGACGATATCTCGTCTATATCTAATGTCACTCTTTGGAGATGTATAAACAAGTATGATAATACTAAGGGCGCAAAGTTTACTTCATATTTATATCAACAGCTTCTTTATGCGTTTAAAAATGAGCTGAAGAAAAAAAAGTTTGAGTTCTCTTCTGATAAGATAGAAAATCAAATTGACTTTTCTAAAAAATCTGAGGTTTTTGATATACTTGAAAGCATACCATCTAAAATGAAAGACGTTCTATGTCAAAGATACTTTGACAATATGACCATAAACGAAATAGCTAAAGCTAACGGCTATAGCAGAGAAACGGCAAGAAGAAGGCTCAATAAAGCCATTTCAACCTGTCAAAAAATCACAAAATAAACATTTCTTTTTGTGTATATACTGATGGACTTGGACTCCATATTAGGAACAATAGGAACTACATAAGCGAATATTTTTATATAACATAAAAGGAGAAATAAATAATGCCAGTTCCTTCATCTGTTTCTAATTATTTAGTCAATACTGTTGGTGGGGCCTTTACAGCTACCACAGAAGGTGGAACAATTCTTGGTAACACCACCACCGGAAGCGTTGTAACTAAGGCTCTCGCTCTAAAAGATAACGCCTCTGATTATAAAGATGGTACTCTTCCAAGAGTCTTAAATAACGGTCTTAGCGGAAACCAGAAAGCACTTAGTGCTGGAACCTTTGCCTATAGTGCAGTTGGAAATTATGTTATTGCTACTATTAGCTCGACACTTTCCGGCGTATCTAAAGATAACATCTTGATTACATCAAGAGGCAATACCGTTAGGCCAATCGCTCAGTTTGAGCATGATTTTGGTGCTGCTACTACAAGTCTTATTCGAAATAACCGTTTCGCAAGAAATGGTTACTTAAATAGCGGCTCTAAGCTAAAGTCACGCAGACTATTTCTTAATGCTGCTGGAACAGCGGGAGCAGCACCATCTCAGCTAAATAACAACATGCTTGATCCAGTGTCTGGTTCACAAGTATATCACAGTGATTCTGCTGCCAATCCCACAAGAGCTATTCCCGGTGAGCTTGTTATGAAGGTTGATTTTGTAACGCTTAACGTTTCTAGTGGTGGCGACTTCTTTGATTACAAGCCTATTACAGGTAAGTAATAAGCCTTATGTTGTCATATAGATAGGGAGGTCTTATGACCTCCCTATTTTTATCAAACAAAAAACAGAAAGGTAAAAAAATGGAAGAAACTGCTATAAATGTATGGGATAATATTCATAAAATATTAGAAGCTATGGGCGTTATCTTTATACCTTTTGTTGGTTGGGTAATGATGACTATATTAAATCATGGTCAACAGATAATAAGACTAGAAGAAAAGGTTAATGACTCATTAAATAGGAGGATGACTTCTTTGGAAGAAAGAGTTATGGGCATGGAAGAAAGGCTTGAGTCAAAAATAGACACGATTGAAAGAAATGTGATCGAATGCAAGTTAACAATAAATGAAAAGGCTGGAGCACTAAGTAAAGTTGTGGATAAGATAGATGAACTTATTAAAAAGATGGATGAATAAGATGGGATTAACAGATATTTTAATAAACAATATTATTGAAAACCTTGGCATAAAAAAAGAGAATATTGACAAACTCCAGACTATCATAGATAATATAGAAGTCAAATCTGAAGATGGGCAAACCACCATAGAAATAAACCTCAAAAAGATAAAAATCGTTATTGAAAGGTAAGTAAATATGTCGCTAAAATCGTTGATGAATTATACATTTGTATCTAAGTATGCCAGATGGTTGCCCGAAAAAAAAAGAAGAGAAACTTGGAATGAAGCTGTAGATAGGGTCAAGCAAATGATGCTTGATAAATATGCAGATAAAAATATTATTGAATATATTGATTTTGCTTATGAATCCATGAGGAAGAAAAGGGTTCTTGGCAGTCAAAGAGCGTTGCAGTTTGGTGGCGATCCTATATTTTCACATAATAGCAGAATATATAACTGTATAACTTCTTATATTGATAGGCCAAGATTTTTCCAAGAATGTATGTATCTATTGCTATGTGGGTGTGGAACTGGTTTCAGTGTTCAAAAACATCATGTCGCAAAACTCCCAAAATTGCGACAGGTTTCAGCAAAAGGTAGCAGCGTGAAACATGTTATT
>Ga0070753_1000520_pt1 | contig 23602 bp, 23 predicted proteins | sample VirMetDEL_Aug_31_FD_77441 | JGI IMG/M metagenome (GOLD analysis project Ga0070753, IMG submission 77441) | Aqueous microbial communities from the Delaware River and Bay under freshwater to marine salinity gradient to study organic matter... | ecosystem: Environmental > Aquatic > Marine > Coastal... | reverse complement strand
GTAAGTTAAATGAAATACTTGATAGTGCAAATGACATACGTTATACAACACTACAGCAGGAAATTCAGCTACAAGACTTAGCAGTTAAGATATATACTACTATTAACTATGTACTTGTGGAATTAAAGAATGGTGAACAATAATTCTAATGTTAAAAACAAACAACTTCTATTAGCTGCTAAAGAAGAATACAATGGACATAGCATGGCTCGTGAACCTTCCTATCTAATGGAAAGGAATCACGGGACCATTGTTGAAACGGAGTACACAAACAGGGAACACAGAGTAATCACCCAGCTTGAGAAAGTCTGTAGTGAAAACTGTGTGTCAGAGTGGAGCATTGGCTACTTCCCTGATGAGTACAAAGGAATTACATTTAGGTTTTTTGCTGATTGTGACATCGCACTATTCAATGAAGCCCTGCAACAAATTGAGGGTGGCGGATGACGGCATGTTGCAAACAGTGTCGGCTTGACGAGAACAGAGACTATTGTCTTGGCTGCGGCAGGACAGTAGAAGAGATACGTCAGGCATATCAACTCTCGCTTATTGAAAGGAGAAAACAAGATGGAACTACTATACGATGCAGGACTTGTAACACGGTGGGCTGCGAAGAAGATCATAGCCATTAAGCTTTGGGATTGGCTCATGCGCCTATCTGAGAACTGTTATCAGGACTGGTCAAAGAACCACAAGTTCAATAGAAACTTCTAGGATTGGATGATTCCGTAGCTCAATGGATAGAGCAACAGCCTTCTAAGCTGTAGGTTGCAGGTTCGAGTCCTGCCGGGATCGCCAATTTTCTCTTGACTTACCCACACCAACACCCATATAATACCCATATCAGCGCAGACATGGCTGATGTGGTGTTCAATCTTGCTTAAAAGGAGAATACAATGAACGCACTAGTAACAATTAATCCAGCCTTCCAAACTATACTAGATAAGATGGATCAGTTTGGTTTTGGTTTTGAAGATCAGTTTGAGCGTTTGTCCCAAGCACACGATCATTTTTTGTCATCCACTTCCTATCCCCCTTACAATATTATTAAGGATGACAATACCTATCGTATTGAGATTGCTCTTGCAGGTTTTAAAAAGGAAGATGTTGACGTTGTTTTGGCACAGAATATTCTCACCATTAGTGGGAATACTCCCAAGGCAAAAGCCGACAAGAACATTGCGTATCGCGGAATCGCAACCCGTAAGTTCAAAAGGTCATTTGCATTGTCAGACAACACTGAAGTAAAAGCTGCCAAGATGGAAGACGGTATGCTTGTAATTGAGATTCAAAAGGTTGTACCTGAAGAAGACCAAGAAAGAAAAATCTCAATCGACTAAGGAGGGGCCGTCTGGTAGCGTGGTGCTATCAGGCGGCTACCCCAAAGGTAAACATGACAACATTCCACACAGACAAACTCCCCACAATCTATATTGGCTACGATCCAAAGGAAGACGCAAACTACCAAGTGTTGCGACATTCAATTCTTAAGAACACCAGAAGCCCATATAACATTGTTCCTCTTTCATTGCCAGACCTAAGACGTTCAGGGCTTTACCGCAGAGCAGGTAAGGAACTGGATGGAAAGATTGTTGATACGTTTGACAACAAACCTTTCTCAACTGAGTTTAGCTTTACACGTTTCCTTGTACCGTTTCTAAATCAGTACAGCGGCATGGCATTGTTTATGGACTGTGATATGATGCTACGCACTGACATTACCCAGTTGTTTGCTGAGTATGGATCACGTACTGATTACGCAGTGCAGGTAGTTAAACATAACTACCAGCCAAAGGCAGAAGAAAAGATGGACAAGCAGGTACAAACAGTGTATCGTAGAAAGAACTGGTCAAGCTTTGTTATGTGGAACTGTTCTCATCCTTCACACTATAAGTTAACGGTCGATGACGTTAACACAAAGAATGGGAGTTGGTTACATGGCTTTGAATGGCTCAACGATAATGAGATTGGTGAAATCTCCGAACGGTGGAACTGGTTGGACGGACACTCTACAGCGAATGATCCTTACAACGTACACTTCACAACAGGCGGTCCAGCTTTTTCCGGCTGGAAACCAAACAGATTTATCGACCAAGAGTACGCACTCGAATGGAAAGATATTAGAAACAAATTAACAATAAATGAATCGCTAGGAGAACTCAATGCTTAACAGTCAACTAACTTTTGTCACCTCCTTTAGTCAGGATGGCTTTTACAAGTATGCAAAAAACATGCTTGAGTCAGTTGCTGATAAGTGGCACCCTTCACTAAAGCTGGTCGCCTACTACCATGACTGTAATAAAGAAACAGTTGATGCAATGCCAAAGGCAAAGAACATTGAGTATCGTAATCTTAATCTAGTTCAGGACATGCTTAACTATCGTGATCGTATGAAAGTACACGATGGTACTGAGGGTGGTAATGTTCCCTACAACTGGAGACTTGATGCAATCAAGTGGTGCCACAAGGTCTATGCAATGACAGACCTTGCATTTGAAATGATGGAGAAGGAGGCACAGGCGGGGTGGCTGATCTGGCTGGATGCAGACACGGTAACAACCAAGCTACTAAAACCAGATAGCTTTGCCCACATCCTTCCTTCACAGGCTGAACTTGTTTATCTTGGCCGCAAGGACGTTGACTACAGTGAGACATCCTTCCTAGCATTTAACCTTAACTACGAGTCACCCGGATTTATGCTGGGTGACCTACGTGGCTGCTACGATATTGGAGAAGTTACGTCATACCGTGAGTGGCATGATGGCTTTATCATTGAGCGGCTGCTAAAGATTTACATTGCTCATGGCATGAAGGTACACAACCTTACCCCCAATGTTAACGGCCTTGCAGCGTTTGCCAATTCTGAATTGTCAAACTATATGGTACACTACAAGGGCAATCGCAAGGCAGAGATTGGTAATGACGTTGCCCCAGATGTACGCCTCCCACGTTACAAACAACTCAATACACTTATCCGACATTACAAATCAAAGAACATTGTAGAAGTAGGCACGTGGAATGGTGGCCGTGCCATTCAGATGGCAACTGCTGCCTTTGAAAACAGTGACACAGTTAACTATGTAGGCTTCGATCTGTTCGAGGAAGCCACTGAAGAGATGGATAAGGTTGAGCTTAACAGCAAACGACACAACACCATTGAAGCAATCAATCAGCGCCTAGCTTCTTTCCAAGAAAAAATGAAGGACGAAGGAAAGACATTTACCTTTAAGCTATACAAGGGTGATTCCAAGGAAACTCTGGCACAGGCCAAGGAAGATATTGCAACGGTTGACTTTGCCTACATTGATGGTGGACACAGTGAGCCTACTGTACGCAATGACTTTGAACATCTAAAGCACTCACCTGTTGTTGTATTTGATGACTACTTCTCTAAAGACGAAGAAGGGCGTATCCTTGGTGAAGAGTATCTTGGAACCAACCGACTGGTAGCAGAGATCAAAGACAAGCGTGGTATCGTATTGCCATCTACTGACAGGGTAAAGGGTGGTGGACATACACATCTTGCAGTTATCCTTATGGATAATGAAATTGAAAACATTCCACCTGAACTCACACGTGTACCTATTGTTGTTAAGCCTCGTGACTCTATGCCCAAGGAAGACATCCTTGATAACGTATATGAGAACCTAACAATCATTAAAGACTGGAACTTTGTTGAAAACCTAACACCCAATGACAAACATGCGTTGATTGTTTCCGCTGGTCCTTCCTTGGACTTCGATGAAGTTAAGCGTGTAAAGAAACAGTACGGAGATAAGGCACACATCTTCTGTGTAAAGCATAGCTATCCACTACTGCTAAAGAACGGTATCCAACCTTACGGCTGTGTCATTCTTGATCCACGCCCTCTTGATGGTGTCAGTACTCACGGAGTAAAACGAAAAGAACTGTTTGAAACTGTTGACAGCCACACTAAATTCTTAGTTGCGTCAATGACAAACTCCGATGTTACCAAGTTCCTTATGGAAAAGACTGACAACGTGTACGGATGGAACGCATATTCCCAGTCTCTTAAACAAAGCTACGACGAAGGCAAATTCAGCATTGATGGTAAGCCACAGATTGCTGCTGATGCAGTCTTTGTTACAGGCGGTACGTGTTCAGCAATGAGGGCCATTGGTATGACACACATCCTTGGATTTAGAAACATCCATCTGTTTGGCTTTGATTGCACTATCCCTGATTCGGAGATGACTGAAGAGAAGAAGCTAGACAAAGAGGAGCAAGGCAGACTAAAGTATATGCGCGTTGAACACAATGACAACTACTTCTGGACAACAGGTGAGCTATTGGCTATGGCACAAGACTGTGAGAGACTATTTGCTAGGGATGATATTGATGTAAAGTATTATTTCTATGGGACAGATACCCTTGCAGGGTCTGTATTCCTACAGTCAGAGGCAAACCTAAAGCGGTCCTTTGACGATAAGCTAAAAGAATACAGCGGCTTTAAGCCTTAATATCTATAAGGAGAAAACAGTGGACTTACTTAACGCAGCTAAATCAATTATCCAAACCATTGCTCCTACCATTGGCACTGCCGTAGGTGGTCCTCTTGGTGGCATGGCAGTCAAGGCTATTAGTGAAGCACTGCTAGGTAAACCTGATGGTACTCCTGATGAAGTATCAAAGGCAATTGAAAATGCTACCCCTGAACAACTTGCCAAGCTAAAGAGTATTGATGCTGACTTTAAAGTTCAGATGAAGAAGCTGGATATTGATCTTGTTCGTCTAGGTGCAGCAGATCGTAACAGTGCACGACAGCGTGAGATGGTCGTTAAAGACAAGATTCCGGCTGTCCTAGCGGTGTTAACAATGGTTGCCTTCTTTGGGTACATTGGACTTGTTACCTTCCTTCCAGCAGCCGTTATGGCCGATGTAGGCTTTGTTAATATTGCAGTAGGTTGGCTAGGTGGTACAGCCTCAACTGTTATTGCCTATTACTTTGGCAGCAGTTCAGGTTCAGACAAAATGATTGACAATCAAAACAAGAAAAATGCTTAACGAAAAACAGGAAAAGTTCTGCCAGAATTACGTTGTATATCGCAACGCAACTGAGGCAGCAAAACAGGCAGGGTATTCTGAAAGCTCTGCCTATAACCAAGGCTACCGTCTGCTACAGATGGAAGAAGTACTTGAGCGGATTGAAGAGTTAGAGCAAGAGCTTACCACAGACATTAATGTTATCAAGGAGCTAGAGAATACTTTTCAATCCGCCAAGTCCAGCGGACATACCAACAGTGCACTTAAGGCTCTAGAGTTACTATCAAAGGTACGTGGACCTAACGATGGTAAAGCTAAAGCCTCAAGTGCTAATGCTCTTGAAGCTGAGATTGTTGGTTATATGGAAATACTAGGTGAAAAGAAAGTTATTGAACTTGTCAGTCGTTGTTCCTTTAACCAGCTATCTTCTTCTGAAGATGATCTACATCTGCACGAAGACGTTCAAGCTCACGAGAACGACGATCCATTGTTGGAGGGTCCATCATCCCTGACAGAATAGCCAGACGCTGAACAGTAACATCCGTTTGGGTATCGTTTTTATCTAATCGTGCATCTAGTTTGCGTAGTCTAGTTTCAATATCCTGAATATGTTCAGACAAAGTTTTAATTTGTTGCTTTGCAATGGCGGCTGCAGATACAACTGATACAAGCATACCACCAATTGTAAGCAGAAGTCTCACGTCAAATTCCATGACCTTCTCCTATTTGTTAGTGGGTGAATCCTTAATCTATACTGAAGTATTTTTAATATAAACTATAGAAAAATTTGCAGAAATAAGGTTGTTTGATCCAGAAGATATTGCTCGTACTTCTAGGTCAGTTTTTTCAGATACTTCAATTGGATAACGCAAAATAAAATCTGCACCACCACCTGAACCAAGAGTCTGTTTCATCATAACTCGAAATACACCACCCTGTGTACGCTGGACAATTTGAGCAGTGACGTATTGGTTAGCGTTAGTTGTGCCAGTAGCAATGTTGACATGATCTAAAAATCCTGTGTATCCGGCAGGAACAGTCCAGAGCGCCATCAGTGTCTGGTTCTCGCCAAGCGTAATGCGGGCATATGTCGTCCCACCATTGGTGATACTCAGATTGCCGGTTGGTTCCTGTGATCCACTGACATAGGCGCGGTTTACACGAATAAATGTCTGTGTGGTTGTAGCTGTGCCGGAACCAGCCAGAGTTACTTCCTGACTGACTTCATTGTAATCCCCGTCCAGACCTTGAACGACAACCTTCACCCCGTTGTCGGTAGCCGGTGTGCCTGCGTCTGTAGTCACCGTCATGGCAACGGCAGAACCGGGGTAAGCATAGAGACCGCCTACATCCCAGATAGTTTCTTCTGTACCGTTTACGTCTGGATTAAAGCCAAACTTAAAAATTGTCTTATGATCTAAGACTTGGTTTCTTACTACTTGTAACTCAAACGGTTCAGTTTTTCCAAACCTTGTAACTGATGATGGGATCGCCATTAGTAACTCCAGATGTGTGGTCGTGGTTGTTTAGCAGTATTGTCAGCAGTATCAACGTGAATGAATCTACCACTTCCTTTTTGACTGACACCAATGCCAGTAAAGCCTAGTTCAATGGCAATACCTACAATCTTATACGCATCAGCGTGGCTTACAGCAATGTCAGCAGCCTTACCCTGTACGTGTGCTGAGTTCTTTGAGCCACCGATTGATATATTGTACTCAGGACTTCTGTATCCTGACGTAATAATTATAGGCTTACCAAACTTCTTACGCAAGGCATCAAGCTTGACCATGAACTGTGGGTCCATCTCACACTTACCACTGCCCTTGCATTTCATTTCGTCTTCAGTAAAATACTTCCAACCTTTTTTACCAAACATTATTTTTCTTCTCCAGAATATAATGGCTCTTTAATATATTGTGCATGAACTGCACTTAAATCACGTAACAAAGATTTAAGTTCTCCGCTTGAAAAACCATTTTGAAGCCCAATATTTAATACTCTATCTGCAGGACTTTCAGTAATAAATCTTTTGTCATTAAGTGCTTTAAAAGCATTGGTGACATTAATTGCTTGTTGATCTGAAAGACTAAATGTACCAGAGCGTGTAACTGCGTTGGCTAGGTATGGCAGATCAATTTCTTTTTCTTCAATTGAAACTTTTTTATTTTTCTTATCTTGATCGTTAGCATAAAACTTTCTTGTGTACGGCATACCAACAAACATTTCAGTTTCTTTTCCAATATCCTGATAAGCTTTTCTTTTTTGTTCCAAAGACTTTACGTACTCATCAATAATTTCACCACGAATTTCACCTGTTAGTGGAATACCCACTCCAACTTTATCACTAACAAACTTAAAAAAGTCTCCGTCAATTTTGTCTAGATCACGAATACCAGTACCAAGACTATAGGCCATCTTCTTATCAACATTATCTGTTACTGGTTTAATACCTGTAACCATGCTCATAATAATATCTTGTGAGTTAAGAGGAAAACCGTTAGCTCTTTCACCCCTAGAAATACCAAGAAGTTCTTCTGAATCCATTGATTCTAAAAGCTGTACGGTTTGTTTTCTTGTTTGTGGATCGAGAGTATCTGCAATTGCAGTTACAACGCCCTTAATTTTTTCTTCCGCAGTTGTGCCGGGAGCATCACTATAAATAGGGTTGCCAGTTTTAGGATCAACTCCTGATACTGCAGCAATCAAACCTTGGGTCAAAAAACGTGGACTGACAAACTGACCACCAAGTGACTCAGCAATTAATGCCCATGTATTATCAAGGTCTTTATCTGAAACTGTTTCAGAGTTCATATACTTTGCAAGTAAAAGTTCAAATGGTTTTTTAACTGCAGCAAATGTATCCGCTGTATCAGAAAAAATATATCTAGTTCTGATATAAGGTTCTGTTGCCCTTGGATCAGCAACCTGCGACTGCCTTAATGAACGAGCAATATAGTCTTCCTCTGATTCACCTTCACCTTTAGGAAACTGTCCACTGTTACGAAGCTCTTTTGCTTTCTGCGCCTGAAGTTGTTCAAGCTGTTCAGGCTTAATAGTTTCATCCCTGACAAAACCTTCCATGAAAACAGGATTACCACCCTTGTACCATGATGGAGCAGTGTGGTTAACATACATTTCATGTTTAGGTTCAATAGCATAGTCTTCTTTAGTCTTCATACTATACAGTGCTGGTGCAGCTAGTACACCACCATAAGTCGTTAGACGTTTAAGACCTGCAAGAACCTGACGATCATTACCTGTTTGCAAACCCTGACGTAAATCACCAAAGGCAGTCTTTGCCATGTTTTTACTGGTTCGCATCATTTCTGTAAAGAACAGAGGATACTGACCAATAAGAGGAGTTCTAGCAATAGTCTTGGCGATAGGTGCAGCAGTAGAATATGTTGGCATGTTTTTACGCACACGATCTGCTGCCATTAAATCTATACGACGATTATAGTCAGCTACACTTTCAGCACCTCGTGGGAACATACTTTTAAGACTTGCTTGTTCAGCTTTAAATGCAATTATTTTTGCAAAGTTATCAGGCTGAGAGTATGCTTTACCTAGACGTTCAAGGTTACGTACAAACCCCTTATCATAAGCTTTACCTGCCCATGTTTTTGGTGGTGTCGCAAACACTTTTGCATTTTCAACAATTGACCTACCAGTAGGATCACCAGCAATAACATCCTGTTCTTTTAGAAAAGCAATAAGCTTTGATGCTTCAGGATTATTTCTAGTAATCCCTTCTTTCATTAAGTACGCAGCCTCTTTCATTGCCCTTGGAGTAGTAAGGCTTGTTAGATAACCATTGCCTAAAGCTTGAAACAACGCACCACCTAGCTGCAATCCATAAGCACCTGTGTCTAGTGCTGTATACGTTGACTGACCTAATGCTGAAGCACGGCTAAATAATCTTGTAGCTAAACCAGCAGGTTGATTAACATTAGCTAGATTCAAACCATCTTGCAAATACTTAATCATTGCTGGGCTGGTATAAATGTTATCCAACAGTTGTGTACCTGAACCAAATCTTCCCAATGCCTCATCAGATATTTCTGAAAGAGGTCTAGCCATATTATCTACATATTGCTTGTCAGTAAAGAACCCTGTTTTCTGACCACGAATACCGGGAATAAGTTTACCCATTTCAATATTTCTATTACCATTTTCAGCAGCATACTTTTCAATATCTTTAATAAACTTAATCTCAGACATAAGTTTATTTTGATTAAGCAAGGTTAGTTCAGCTTTCTTTAGCGGATCAGTAACCTCACCAAGTAAACCCCTAATTGACTCGTCAATATCTTGACGTTCCTTTAGAACTTTGTTTGAAATAATGTTGTTAATTGAACGTCCACCAAATATTGAGTCAATCACTGACTTTTCATTCGGTGTTACATTGTCCAAAACTGAATACAAAGTCTTTTTAATTTCAGCGTCAGTAGGGGCTACACCCTTTTCATCAGTAAGTGTTCTCTTAATAAACTCGTAAGCATTGTCAATTGTCTGGTAATCTTTTCTACTTAAACGCATATTAGCCAGAGCATCTTCAGTAATGTCTGCACCTGAAGTACTGCCAGTATTACGATACCTGTTAATTAACTTTGTCATACGCTTGGCATATCCGGGATCAGATGTAGCTGCATAAGTTCTTGTTAAATAAACCTCACCGTCGTCCCACTGTAGGCCAATACGTTTGTTACCTGTAAGACCAAGTTCTTTGTTAATTATTCTTTGGTTTTTTTCAATCGTATTTCTAAGATTTGAAATAACTTCAACGGCCTCATCAGGAAGATTTTGGTTGTTGCCATTTGCCAGAAACTCTCTAATCTTGTCATCGCTAAGATTAAATTTCTTTTTAACACGCTTTAGCTGCAAGGTATCAAACTTAACCTGCTGTTCAATTCCTTGGATTGCTGAACCTCTGCGTCGTGCAGCTTCAGCTAACTCATCAGGAAGACCGGCAGTAGATGACAATATCTTGCCACTTACTGTATTTACTTTTCCTATAGCGTTCTTAACTGATTCAGGAACAACAACATCTGCTGCTTTTGCTATACCCCTACCAGAAGCTTTAGCACCTTCACCGGCATACATAAGAGCATTACGTGCACCAACTAAACCATACTTAGCAACCAGCATGGCCGCTGATACAACCCCAGTTGCTGTACCCTCAAGAGCTAAAGCATCTATTGCCTGTTTTACTTTAGTTTGTGCGGCAGTATCTTCAGGATTGATTTGAAGTTTTTCAGAAGCTTCTACAAGTTCTTTAGGAATATTGTTATCAAGCCATTGTGCAACCTGAACCATTTTACTTTCAGGGTTGTCAATTTCAGCAATTTCACCTATTGCACTAAATACTTCAGGAATAATAACTTCATCAGGTTTTCTAACTGCAAGATCGTAACCAATAAGTCCTGCTGCAGTGCCACCTACTTTTGCTGCAGTGCTACCTACTTTTGCTGCAGCGTCACCTACTTTTGCTGCTGTTTCAGTTACTGTCATGCTTTTTTTATCTAAAGCTATTTCAAGTTCTCGTGCAAATCTTTTGCCCTTACTTCTACCAAATTTTTCTATTAAATATTTAGCAGCTTCTGTACCAAACTTACCTACAGATAAAAAACCTAAAATAGTTGATGCAATCTCTTGTTGTGCATCTAACTCTGGAGTAATGGTTTCAATTGCTTCATTAACCTCTTGCATAACGGGAGAAGCCATCAAAGCATTATATGTTTCAGGTGCAACAACAGCTAACCCAACACCAGCTAACTCAAAAGGACTTTTTACTACATCAAGAGCAGTATTAACAATAGTTTCTCCAACCGCTACATTACCTGCAAAATCAGCTTCTCCAAATGCTAGTTGCATTAGTTGGGTTCTTTCATCAACAGAGGCAGTACCATCTTTAGCTTTTTTAAGAAGATCAGCAATTTTCTGATCAACATTAAAAGCTTCTTTAGTTGGCTCACCTTTTTTTAGTACACCGCCCAAATAATCATTTACAGCAGAACCTACTAGTTCAAACAAAGTTGGCTTTTTTGGTTCAGGCACTGGCTGTGGTTCTGTTACAGGAACTGCAGGTGCAGCAGTAGGTACAGTAGCAGTAGGTGAGGCAACAGGAACTGGCTCCTGTGGCTGTGATGCTACAGTAGGTTCTTGTTCAAGTGCAGGTTTATTAGAAGCATCAAGAAGTTCTTGAATAGCAGAAAGTTCTGCTGCTGTAGGTACATCACCTGCAAACTCAACTAGCCCCAGACCTTCTATGTTGACTTGTCCCATTAACTCTAATACCTATTATTGAAGAACAGTACCATCAGCAGCCTTGTAACTACCATCAGGTTGTAAGCTATATGCTTTACCATCAACTACTTTAACTGCTGGAGGTTGTGCACTACTACCTGATTTATCAGCAGTAGGTCTTTGTTCAATAACTCCAGTTGCAGCAATATAAGCATCTCCAGTTGTGCCACCTTCTTTAAGAACTCTGTTATATTCTGCAGTAGCTCTCTTAAGCAAACCAACAGCTTCTGAAGCTTGTCCCTCTTCTAGTGGACGACCACCGGGAAGAGTAATATTTCCAAGATCATCAACAACTGCTTGAAGCCTTGTAGCAACAGAACCTTTAAGTGCATTGTAGTCGCCTGACTTCATTTCAGTAGGCTTCTGTGCGTTTATTTTTGCAGCTTGTTTTGCAAAAAGATCAGCTTCAGCTTCCATACCTTCACGATACTCTTTACGGAACGCCTGACGCTGTGCAATTTCAGATTCAGCCGCCGCCACATTTGCTTCAGCAAGTTTAAGATCAGCAGAAAGAGAAAGCTTTTCAGCTTCAATTTCTCTATCAAGAGCTTCCCTTGAAATACCTCTTTGCTTTGCCATATTGTCAAGTTGACGATCACTTAGTTTGTCAAGTTTTTCACGCTTTTCTTTTGCAATATCAGCTTCTCTGTCCATTAGTGATGAGAACTTATCAGTTTGAGATGCAAGAGCTTTTGTTATATCAGGAATAAACCCTTGTGTTCCTCCTTGCGGAGAAGCAATAGCTGCACCAACATTAAGAAGGGTCAGATATTTCTGACGATCAAGAAGGTCTTTTGCCTCAACTGCTTCTTCTTCAATCCCACCTTCGCGTCCTGCAAGAGTAGTCTGTCTTTTCTTCAGCATCTCCATAAGATCAGTATCTTCAGCAGTTGGTTTTGCCCTTTCTATTCCACGTTGTCCACTCTCTTGTAATCTTCTTGCCGCAGCAATTCTGGCTTCATTTAACTCTCGTTGCCTTTTTGTTTCTTCTTCTATAGCTTTTAAATCAGGAAGACCAGACGGAGGTGTTTGTGCAGAAAGTGGAGTTCCTCGTAATATTTCCTGACTAAAAGGTATCATATCTCCCACAGTTTTCTGACCAGTGCCATCTTCATAATAACCAACCTTACCACCAGCGTTCATAAACCGTTGTGGTGGCATTTGCATTGGTGTAGCTGAAGCCTGTTGTGGCATCATCTGTTGCATGTTTTGTGACATTGAAGGGGCTGACAGAACACTTGTCAATCCACCACCAATCTGAGACATGCTGCGTCCAGTATCCATGCGCTGTGCAAGACTACCAATAGCAGCACCAAGATCAGCAGCACGACGACGAGGCTTCATTGGCATAGCATCCATAGGACGACCACCTTCAGCTAGACCGACAAGACCACCTTCCTTTATACCCCTGAATGCGCCAAAGGCACCAGCAAGACCAGCAGCACCTACACCAGCACCAAGTAGCTGTTGAGTAAGTGAAGGCTGTGGCGTAACAGTCTGTGTAGTTTGTAGCTGACTTGGCGTAAGTGGAAAACCACGAATGATTGAACTGTACTGTTGTAGCTGTGACTGTGGAAACTGTTCTTCTTCCATGAACTGTGTCTTAGCAATATCAAGTCCTGCTTGTGTTTGGCCTCGAAGTGCTTCACCAGTTGCTGCAAGACCACCAATTTCACGAGCCTGTTGCTGTGCAGCCGTTTCACCTAGTCCTGCATACTGACGACCAGCAGCAAGTTCTCTTGCTCTTTGTGCTTCAGCCATTTGCTGTGCAGTCTGGAAAGCCTGTGACATACCAGTAGCACGTAGTGAAGCAAGACGATCTTCTAGACCACGCTGTGCTTCAGATTCCATTACTGCCTCACGTGATCCACCAAATGCACCAGCTTGGACCGCCTGTGCTGCACGGCCCTGTCTGCTAATCTCATCTGCACGTCTTGCTTCCTGTTCCTGTACCCGAAGAACATTCTCAAGATATGGGTCCATATACTGACCAATTGTGTCGGCAGTAGTTGGAAGTGTTGAGGCTGTTGTAGCACCAAGTGCAGGTGCAAGATAAGTTGTTGACTGGCCTAGTGGTGTACCCACAAGACCTTGTTCAAAGACACCACGTGTTGCCTGAAATGCCTGTTGCTGTTCAGGAGTAAACTGTGCAATCTGTGCACCCTCATAAGGAACATAACCTTCTTCCTGTCGCTGTCTATACTGAGCCTGTGATTCCTCAAGAATATCAGTGACAAAAGGTTTAAGCTCGTCAGGAATAGTTGTTTCCTGTCGAACTGTTTGCTGTGCAGGAGGAGGAGGAGCAGAACCACCACCTTTATATTCACGCAGACCAGTTACAGGGTTAATTGTTCCTGAACCACCAACTGCTCTAAGCAACTTAGCTTCAAAAGGATTAATATGGGCAAGTTCAGTATCGCCTTCCCGACCATAACTAGCAAGTTCATCGTAAAGTTTATTGAATAACTTTACCTTTTCTTTAATGCTAAGTTGTGTAACCCAGTTAATCATATTTTACTTCCTTTATCTGCACAGTGTAATACTTTTCGTATCCTAGAGGTTTAAGAACTTTTAACCAACCATCTCTACCATGTGTTTCTATGTAGTTAACTTTGTGTTCTTTACAAAATTTTTCTAAAGGTTCAGACCAATCATCAATCCAACTTTGAATTGTATGATCTTTTGATCCTGTTAAGTAAATTATCAAGTGGCGTTGTCCAGTTGGAAATGTAATAATTTCTGTTGTAAATGCCAGTTCAATATCATTACTTTCTTTATTTAAACCTAACCATAATTGCTGTTGTTCAGCTTTGCAATATTCTTTAACATGCTCTATTGTAACTTCCCCTACTCCTCGACTAAGAGGTTTAAGTAAAAGATGTTCAATATGCGGAAAAACTGCTTCAATATATTTAGCTTCTACCTTATATACTATCATGTGTTTATGCTGTTGCTAGTTGTCCTAGTTCTTTTGGTGCACTAATTTGTTTCTGTTGTTTCTCTGTGCCAAATGCTTTTTGGCGAATACCCTTTGCAAAGGCATCAAGCTGCTTTGCGCCGCTGTCTCCATTACCATTACCAAGCATGGCAACTACATCTGCAGGAATAACATACTCTCCGGGTGAAAGCATCGCAGTATCTATATTACCACCTTGAACTTTAAATGCAACATTATCTTTCATGCCGTGTGCGTCACCGGGAACCATACCCTCAAAGAAAGGACGACCACCTTCAGCTAGACCTACAAGACCACCTTGATTGGCATAACGAGTTGTGTAATCACTAAACCGTAAACCCGGCCCAGTACCAAGTGCAGCAGCTAGTGCTTCTTCTTCAGTTACTGGTGTACTTCTTAGTGGAGTACGTGTAATAGTTCTTGGAGTTCTTGGTGTGCTTACAGTTTCTGAAGGAACTTCAGGCTGTTGATACTGTGGTGTCATTGAATCTTGTAGCATAGCACCGCCAACACCCGTAATAGCTTGTGGAGCAAAGAACTTAGCTGTTTCTCCTGCTGTTAGTCCCGGTAAAGTTGATTGTGCTGTACCATAAGTAGCAGATGCCAGACGAACAGGATCAGCGATGCCCCCTATACCTGCGGCGGGACTATAAAGAACGCTTTGACCAATTTTTCCAAGTGTAGTTTCGGGAACAAAAGAACTTACCATTGTTCCAGTAGGAACATTTCCAACTCCGGGAACCATAGAACCAATACCAGATGATGCAGGAAGTAGATTAGACATTCTACCTACAGGAATTAGAGTAGACGTTCCACCTGCAAAAGGTAATGCACTAGCACCAGCACCACTGCTAATTAAGTTTTGTGTAGTACTGCCAGCTACATTAGCAGCAGTATTAGCGGCTGTTTGACCTGCTGTTTCAGCTGGTATACCGGCTGCACTAGCAAACTCAGAACCACCTGCAAGACCCTTCATAATTGATCCACCAGCATATGACAACAGACCATCAAACAAACCACGGCCAATATCTTTGTTAACTACTGCTGAAGTAAGACCAGTTGCAACAGCAGGAATAAGAAGACTTGTACCGCCAGTAGCAAAAGCAGCACCAATACCTGCAATAGTCGGTAGTATACTTTTCAGTTTAAATGCTTCAGGAAGGCCAGTATCAGGATTGATTGTAAGCTGACCAAGAGAAGCAAGTCCTTTGATCTCAGGCTTAGACATATGTACTAGCTCAGTATCGCCCATACGGCCACGCATAGCCATAAGGTTAGCTAGTCCGCCGTATGGTGCTTCTCTGTTTACCATTAGTGCCATAACTATGCAAATCTCCCTAGATTAGCGACATTAGATTGCGTCATTCTACTGTCGTCAATTACTTCATTCTGTTTTGGTTTATTATACAATGGTTTCTGCTTATTTGCCACACCGTCACCAAAAGGTTTTGATGCCTCATTGATAGGCATAACTACACCTGAATTGACATTCTGAATATAGTTTGATGTCAAAAGAAATTGTTTAATATTCATTAGTTAAAGTCCACCCATCCTGTTCCACTAACATATCCACGATATTTACCAGTGCTAGTTGAAAAGGCAACACTACCGTTGAACGGTCTACCAATCTCATCTACACTAGTTACCGCATAAATTCTTGTACTTACTGAGTTATTAACTTCAGTATCACGTGTTTCAAGTTCAAGCTTAAGAACTGCAGCATACCGCTGTATCTCACTGTATAACCTGTTTAGTTCTTCTGAACTAAGCGTAACATAAAAAGGTAACTCAGGATAGTTTGCCATTACCTATCACCATCAGGCTGTAATGAAATTCTTGGTGCACCCCATGACCATGAAGTATTTTGTGAGTTACTGTCAATACGTACAAACGCTTGTCTGCCTCTTGCACGTAGATCAATCTTTTGCGTTGAAGCAGTAATATTATATGGACCCTTTGTAATTTCAGGACCATTAGGATACTTCTTTGTTACAATTGTAAACTGAATTGAACCATCACTAATATTATAATCAGGAATAATTCTGTCAAGGAACATTAATTGATTGCCATCCTGCATATCAAAATCTGCTGATTCAATAAAGGATGCAAGAGGAATGTTTTGTCCAGTATCAACATCATAACCACTGTAAATATCTTCAGGTTCATTATTCCAGATGTAGTTGTTGCCAGTTGCAATTGTATTATTAAATACATTTCTATCTTGGAATGTCGAATAGAAACTAGACCCATAAATCCAGTAGTTACCTTCAGGTGAATGGATTACATATGAATCAATTACACCTGTATCGGCTGAAGCATTTGAAGGCCATAGCCAAATAATTTCTCTAAACTCAGAGTTGACACCAGCATAAACTTTATCTGCTGCTGCCATGTTAAAGTTTTCAAATAGGTAAGTTCTAAAGGTACAGTCAAGAACTTTTACCTGACCATCAAAAGCAAAGAAATCATTTTCACCCATCCAGTATGAAATACCATTGTAGTCTACAGCAGCATGTGGAGAAATAAGCCCACAGTTTGAACCTACCTGTCTTTGACTAAATGTAAACGGTGGGCCGACATACTGCATTAGGTATAGCGCATTGTCAGTCCAAATATTAATGTTGTTACGTGAACGTACTGCACCACGTATTTCAGTACCGTCAGTAAATCTAAACTCACCAGCCGTTGTAGTTGCAGATGGTGTCCATTCAGTAAAGTCTTCTTGGTCGGCCCAACGTACAGTCATTGGATCAAGATCAGCACCACCAAAAGGAACTGAACCAAGAGCAATCAAATGCCTGTCCTGTGGTGACACAATAATAGAGTTATTGTAGGAGGGAGCATTAGTTATTGAAGTCATACGCACCGGAGATGTAGATGCGTCCTGATCCCAGTAAAAAATTGCTTCCCCCCTACGATTAGCAATTAGGTCTTCCCCCCAGTTATCTAAGCTCCACTGAGTTAATGCAAATGTAATAGATGAACTTTCAGCCGCTTCATTCCACGCACGTTCACCAGTAGTACTTGTACCAGCATTATAAACACCAGCACCATATCCCAAGCCTTGAATACTATTTGTCAAACCAGTTGAAAGATAAAATCCTCCACCTGCTTGAGTTGTAGTAGTTGATACTGGGGCTAAAACAGTACTTACATAAAATACATTAAGGTCTTCAACTGAAGCTACAGCGTATATAGGACCACCATAATTGCTATCAACTAAATTAAAACCACCTGTTGTTGAAGTACAACTTGTAAACTCTAACCAATCATCAGCGTTAACACCGTGGTTTGTAACTGAAACTTTAACAAGAGAATTACTTGCAGTTAGTTGAATATCTGAACTATCAAATGTATCTCTAAATGGAGTTACATCTGTAATTGAACCGTTTGTTCCATAGATATAAAACTTTTGTTCAGTACCAAACGCAAGAAGTTTTTCACTGTCATTGTTTGCCCATGTACGAAGTGCACGAGCAGTTCCATCAAATGCAGTATTTGAAAAAAGATTATAACCACGAAGATTTTCAGGCTTACCATTTCTAAATCTTACACGATTACCATCATACCATGAACCCTGCTCAGAGTACTGAGTAGATTCACGGTGAAACCCCGGCCTAAATTCAAGTTTATTAAGTCTGGAATCGGTTGAAGCCATAAGTTTTTACACTTCAGGTTTTAGATCAAGAACAGGAAGTACATCAATTGCTGAAACACCACGAACACTAAATACCAACATATCAGTAGAACTAATATTAGTTGTCATTGTAGGTGCGATACCTTTTGCAAATCGGTATGAATCACCAAATGAAAGTGTTCTAGAACCCGTACCGTCTTGGTAAACATAGATATGTCCAACTTGTCCTGCAACTGCATTTGTTGGATTTTGAAGAGTTCTATTTCCACCAAGAGTAACTGCAAAATGATTTCCTGTTGACATATCTAGTGCAATTGAAGTAGCATCAGTTAGTGATACAATAGGACCATACACTTGGTTTCTAAATGACGTTGCTGAAGCTTCAATTGAAACTGTAGTGCCGTTAAATGTTGCAACTGAAGTAAAAGTATTTGCTTCTGTAAAAGTATTTGCTGCTGTAAAAGTGTTTGCTGCTGTAAAAGTGTTTGTTGCAGACAATCTTGCATATCGTGCATCTGCAATTGAAACATCAGGAACATTTTCAGCACCTGTTCCAATATCTCTATTTGCGGCATTGCCCAGCCCAAGACCTGAAGCATTTAAACCATGTACTGATACACTATCACAAAATACATAAGTATTGGCTGCACTAGTAGGAATTGAGTAGCCATCACCAGCAGCAGTCTTAAGAGTAATAGTTGCGCCTGAACTTACTGTTGAAAAGTTTGTTCTAACACCGTAGCCTTTTGAAACACCGGGAATAATAATATTAATTGAAGTTGTTAGTTCACCTACAAATTCAAGAAATGCTGAACGAGCCTGATCTAATGATCCATCGTTTGTTGTAAGAGTAACGTCTCCTACTGAAATACTTACAGTAGTATAAGCAGCAACTGCTGAGTCAACCAGATCAATTACATTCTGATTAAGAATATCACCCCAACTGTTTGGGTTCTCTCCGTCTCCCTGTTTTTCAAGACGAATACGAGTTGTATATGTTGAAGCCATATTTAATCTTTCCTTTTAAGCTATAGCCATTTATTTAGCATTGCTGCAATCAATGCACCACATGCACCTGAAACTAAAACTACACCTGAAAATAAACCTTTGCCTTTTGCTAACTGTGTTTCAAGTTCACGAACACGAGAGTTTAAAGCTGTAACCTCTATTGTCAAAGTTTCAACTGCCTGTATAAGTCGGCCTACATCTACATCACTAAGTTTAACTTCTGACATCGGGTTGCCTCATGTTATCCATAATTGTTTCGCCGGAATAGTTTGGTCCTGTGCAGTATTCACCAGTAACAGTTTGTACCAAAACAGTCCATGTGGTGTTACCAAAGTAAAAGTGAAGAAGTCTGCCACTTACAGTTATACCTGAAAAAATATAACGCTCTTTATATTTTTCAGTCAGTGTTTTGTGTATTTTTTCAAAGTCTGTATTACATATATTATCAGAAATCTGTGCGTTAGCAAAGCTAACTGATGCTATAAGTAAAGCAAATGCTGCAAGATACTTAAACATTAGATTGAAGGTTCTCTTGGATTTTTAGGCCAATCATAAAACTCAGCTTCTTTAGTTACTTGATTATTAGAATTATACGTAGCAACCGTCATATCTTCTAATTCTTTTACAGAACTTTTTGAACTAATTGATGCTGAAAGATTAGCTGCTTTTGTACGAAGATCGTTTCTCCATTGAGCAAGATCAGTTGGTTTAGCTGTACCGTTGTCTTGCTCTCTAATGACAATCCAATCAGTTAATGCTAGTGTAGAAGCTAGAGTTTCATTAACTTGACTTAACATATTATTCTTAACAACATCAATATCTATTTCAGTTTTAGTTCTGATTACGAGTACACGGTCATCTTCAATAACAGGTGAACCTTCTGATGTAGTATAGAACATGTTATTAACGGATACGCCTTCAAAGACATAAGGAAGAATACCGATAGCTTTTCGTTCTTCGTCAGTCCAACTAGAAGAAAAAATTGTTTTAGGATATTGAATATCGTTAATACTTACTGCTTTAGGATTTCTAATAGTTTTTACTATTACATTGTTTTCAATTATAGCCCACATTTAGTTTAGTTCCTTTCTTCTTATCTTCCGTAAATCGGTGGTAGGTCGCCACCACCTGCAATGTCTGCCATGGCTATGAAAAGGAATGATCCTCCAGAAGCATTTACATAAGGTAAACTTGCCCTTATCTTGAAACCATCAGACAACAAATCACGGTTATATGCTGCATCAGAGCTTTCATAGAGGCTTAAATTTGCGAATAAAAAACTATCCATAACATTATAAGGGTCACGCTTAACATCAATAATATGCCAATCCGTAGTAGAATCAGTACGCTTCACCATAACCCAAGATGGCCTAAACCCTGTGTAAGAAAACGGGCCATCGGCTGATCCATTTCCTTTATATGAACCAATTTTACATACACCCGGAACATTTTTAAAACAGTAAGCAACATAAGTGTTAGTTGATGCATTAGTATCGGCAGCTAGTCCTACACTAAAGACACTGCTTGTTGGATCAGTATTATTCCATACATTTACTCCAGCGGCGGCAGAAGCGTTTGTTAAATCTAAATACAGAACATTAGTTGCGTATGATGTTTCTGAACTTTGTACTGCCCAGTTGCCAGTTGTACCTCTATTTTTTACTATAATTAAATTAGGAACACCACCAAGTCCATGACCAACAGTTGCTGCTGCTCCTGTTCCTGTATATGTGACAATGCTAAAATGACCAGCAGCAGCTTTTGATACAGTGCTTGTTATAGAGCCATCAGTATTAGATGCTCCTGCACCACCTGCCAACCAGTTCCAACCTACAAAATTATTAGTATTAGTGTTTACTTGTGCAAGCGATCCTACGGTAAAACCATCTGATCCAAAAGCTGTCAAGCCTGTAGCCTCAGTTGTTTCGGCAGAATTATTGTCTGACTCAAGTTGTTTCTGAACACCTCTAACAGCATCATAAAGTGAATGTGATGTAGATCCGGTTCTGTTCTTAATCCAGACAAGATCAGGCTGAAATCCAACTCCAGTAATAGCATTTGTTGAGCCGTTGCCTGTGTAGAGAATAGGATTGAAATAATCAATGCCTTGGTAGGCGGGCGTGGGGAGGTTGGCGGTGGACAGGGCTTTAAATCCTGCTGTCGGTGTACCAATAAAAGGCTGCTGTCCGAAGTTAACTCTCAAACTTGCGTTGCTTCCGTAGACAGATGGAAAATAAGCAACAGTCCCGTCGTTCATCCCAGAAATACTAATAGAGCCTTGACTTGTTCCGTTCTTAAAAAATTCTATAGTTGAAGCCGTAAAGTCTGCCTCAACACGAATTACATCCCCGATAGTATTGTAGGTTGCTCCATATGCACTAATCGTAGGTGCGCCTGTGCCAGATGTGGAACTAACATACTTATTGCCGTTGGAAGCATAAAGAACAAGTGGACCTTGCGTTCCACTATTATTCAAATCTACATTAAGTGCACTCCATCCAACGAAAGCACTACTGCCAACCGCTGTTAACATCGTTACTTCAAAAACCCACTTACCGCCGCCCAAAGTATCGCCAAAAGCACTTCGAGCCGCGTTGCCAACTTTATAGGTTAGTTCAAGATTACCGTTAGCAAGGCCGATAGTCGTGTAGGTGGTAGCCCTTGTATCTAGTGGATTTAACAGCGCATAGGTATCAGAAGGCGTATCGGCTGTTCCATTGGCAGCGTCGCTCATGCTGGTCGGGGTGAAGTTGTTACCGTTACCGCTGGCATCTGTCCCGTCACCAATGGCTGTTGTCAGGCAAAAAGAATTACCTCCTGCTGCCGTGGCCAGAGCGGCGATATCAGCGTCAGCCCTCGGCACGTACTGAGAGCCGTTAGCCCCGAAGGTGTAGGTATCAAGGAAGCTAGCCACGGTGTAGTCGCCGTTTTGGATGCTGCGGCCATCAAGTGCGGTAAACTGTGCCATACTACCATTCCAGAACGTAGAAGTCCCCCCTATGGACCCTATATAGTGAGCTACATTTCTAAAGTAGCTCGGCTGCGTACTGAGTGTGGGTTGCGCTAAATAAGATATCTCTTCGCCGTTGACCAGCACCTGAACGCGAGCCGTCCCCACCGCCGCCATATCCCAACTAACTAGGATATGATACCAGCTAGTATCCCGGTACAGCGCGTTCGATGTCCAGTCCTGATTGTTCATCCTGACGTGAAGCTGGGCAGATACCAGATCAAATTCAATCATGTCTAGGGTCCCGCCTGTTTCAATTATACACGTACGGGTACCAATCTTGTTACGGCGAACCCACACAGAGATTACACCCTTACCGTTTCGTGTGTCAGTCCCGAAGGTCTTCGTCAGTTTGTCCGCAACCCCATCAAACCAAGCAGACCGTTCGATCAGCGTGGTATCGAATGCACCGCTTTGCCCTGCCGCTCCTAAAAGAATGTCGTTTTGAAATACCATTATTATTTTTCAGCCTCTTTTAGTGACTCGGTTAACATATTAACAAAAGCACTTTTACCAACTTCTAACTGATCTACATTAAATCTAGCAGAAGTAAGTTTACGATCTAAATCAGCAATGTGGTTTACATATAGTTGTTGTTCTTCAGACATATCTTCATATTGATATTCAACATTGTCAATAATGATTGGAGTCTTTTCATTTTTTCCCATCTTTATTTTCCTTTAGTTATTGTTATTAGACTAAGCAGCCCACGGAGTACCACTACCCTCAACAGGATTTTCAATTAGCTGTAGCTGTGCGGCTACATTCGCCTCAATAGAGGCAACCTCGTCAGCACCAAGGGCATCCTTAGTCCACTGGATTGCCTGTTCTTCGGTGATGTCAGCATACGGGGTAAAGCTTGATAGATCGTCTGTCGGGATTACTACGGACCCGTAGGCCCGTGCCTGATTACCGGAGGAATCTTCATCGATGCACTGCCAGTGAGAGTTGTTAACTACGTCAGTATACCCATCCTCAGACAGAGCGTAGTTAAGTTGTACGATAGACCAAGTGATTGCCATTAGATTACTCCTTTTTCCTTTTTTGGTTCAGTGATTACTCGACCATTCGCGTCGGTCCAGTTTGCATCAATTATAGTTTGGTCGTGACGTTCACCAATAACCAGCCATGACACGGTGTCGGTGCAGTTGCTGTCCTGAGCCGTAATAGTAAGAATTGCACCTTCAATATTTCCTCGAACTGCGGTCCACCCGGACTTGTTGCTGACCCAGCAATCAACATTTGTGTTGAGTGCCTCGAATGTACCGGATGTAAGGCGGGCTGCTGTGTCCAGATTCACCGTCGCCATACCACCAATAAGCGTGACAGTGCCACGATATATATTGTCTGCGGTAGGCGCTTCGACAAACGAATGCACAAGATGATGCGTGTTTGGCTTGATCGGGTGGTCAATACGGAACGATCCGCTGCCTTTTGTAATAGACCCACTGATTGTTACGTTGCCAACAACAGACAGCTTTTCTGTAGGTGCGGTCGTACCAATACCCACATTGCCGCTGCTATTAATCACCAGTCTATATGTAGCCGATGTTGCATCATAAATACACCAACCACCATTGCTAAATCCAGCTGCTGTATCAAATGCACCATATATCCAGCTACGGTTTGTCGTACTCGCAGAGATATCACTATTATAGGCATCACCACCAGAATTGGT
>Ga0070753_1000519_pt1 | contig 23655 bp, 38 predicted proteins | sample VirMetDEL_Aug_31_FD_77441 | JGI IMG/M metagenome (GOLD analysis project Ga0070753, IMG submission 77441) | Aqueous microbial communities from the Delaware River and Bay under freshwater to marine salinity gradient to study organic matter... | ecosystem: Environmental > Aquatic > Marine > Coastal... | reverse complement strand
TTCTTCTGTATACTCTCCGTCAATGACTTCTTCCTCTTGGGAAGATATTGTTGTTTCTCCTACTCCCATAATCTGAATAGAGATTTGGTTGTTCTTCCCTTTCATCTTAGAAATGTAATCGGACGGGAGAACACGATCCATTACAATTTTTAAACAAGCCATCTGATCTTCGTCATTATCATCCAGAGCTTTATCTAAAACTTTCTGAACAATGTATTTACCTTTTCTTCCGAGCATCTCAGCTAACACTTCTTGACTTCTAGCTTTCTTGCTTTGAGGAAGAATAGCATCACTCTTTGTTTTCTTCTTGGTAATGCGTTTATTGGGGAGGATGGGGGGAAGCCCCTCTTCAGCCCGTTTTATATTTTCTCTCACTAGAGAAGGTCTACCTGCTCCAGGTCGTCTACCACCTCTTCGTTTTGGTTTCTCTTCAGAAACAGCTTTCTCTACTTCGATCTTTACTTCTTCTGTCATTTCTTTACCCATTTAGGAGAATATACAATAATTATACCACAGAAGAGGTTTATTGTCAAGTGGTAAGAGGTATTCAAGAATAGTTTAGAAACTTCTTGACAAAGAAGGTTCTTTAGTATATAATAAATAATTAATATATATATAATTAATAATAAAATATAATATATATAATATATTATATTTTATAATATATATATAATATAATAATAAAAAAGCCAGACTTAAAATCTGGCTTTTTAATGTATTTAATAATAATTACTTATTGCATACATACATTGTTACTTCAAAACCGAATCTCATTTCGGTAGCAGCAGGTTTAGTCCACATAATGGTCTCCTTTCGTTAGAAAATAGAACAATTTCTCATTCTTAGTAATATTATACTCCTTTTCATAAGAAACTTCATGCGTATTTTCATGAATACACTCTCGTGTTAATGCGGAGGGTGGTGTAACAGCCCGACGCAATTTGTCAATAGATTTTATCTAAATCTACTTTTTTTTTTAAAATTTAATCGCAATGTTTGAATAGCCCCCTTTTTTCCTTTTGATATATTTGGTGTGATACTGTGATTATTATAGGATTACAAATACCCACCCCCCCCTGATAAGTTTTATTTATCACAATATGCAGTTAACATTTGCTTAATATTTAATCAATTGTTAACCTATATTTAAAAACTGTTAACATTAAATTAATATTTAATCAAATAGTATTCATTAAGATTAAAATTCTATCCATAACTTTTTCAATTCGATTGGAAATTTTTAGAGAGAATCTATTTTACGATACCACTATGCTATTTATAACTAATATTTATATAACCTTAGCCAGATATAACATAATCATATAAAGCATTGAATTCATTTGAAAATTTTAGATTGTTTGAATAAAAATTAATTAATCAAAAAAACATTCAAAAACAATCAAAATTAATATAAAATGTAGGGTGAAAATCAATGTTTATTGATTGTTTTTTTAACTATTTGAAAAGGGGTTTCAAATGAAAGCATTAAATTTAAAAGATTATTACTTATTCAATAATCTAAAACTTAATCATAAGCCGAGAACTCTCTCGCTGATTAAAGACAAAATTCGCCAGAACTTATGTTCGGTTTCCACTCTAAAACTCTCTCGAGATTTTAGAATGTTACAAGATAGATATGAAGTAAATTTTTATCCTCAGCGAAAAAAAGATCGAGCTCAACGAGGATTAATTACTTCTCGATATAAGCGAATAATTCAGAATGAGAAAAACATAGAATCAAAAACGGATCTTGTAGCGAATTATCTCGGGCATATTCGATCAAGCTATTCTGATGAGATCGTAGAAAAGATTGAGCCCAGAATCTTAGAAGTAGAAAAAATCTGGAATGATAATGAATGGGATCAAATAAAATTAAGAGATTATAGCTATCCTGTTGAAAAGATAGCTCGATTCGGTTTCTTAGATATTCTTTTCAATGTTCATTATTCGATAACTGAACCTGCTTTAATTGCTTATTATCCCTCTTTAAAACACTATCGAGAAAAGAGAGAAGTTAAAACTCGGCTCGGAAAGTTCCTTGCTAGGTTTAAAGATGATCTCGAATTAAATGATGATGAGATTAAATTAATTGTAGATAGTTACAATGCCGAACTCGCTAAGAATCAAGATCTTAAATTCAATCTGTTGAGTGATGATATTGAGAATGATATTAAATGGGCGAGTGTCTATTCTGATGTATCAATGGTTCGCTCTTGCATGAGTGAGAAAAACTTTGCTATTCGAACATATTGCACAGGCTTGAATCAGGTTTCTTTAGCCTATTTAACTAATAGCTTAAATAATGTAGTTTCAAGATGTATAGTTCGAAATGATGAGGATTCAAGAGGTTATGTTCGCTTTTATCCATCTCACCATGAAAGTAAATACTCAGCTCTTTTAAAAGCTCTACTCTCAGAAAAGGGCTATATTAATCAAGTTTCTCTTGAGGGGGTTTATTTAAGAGCCTTAGAGAATGAGCATGGTGAATATTTTGCCCCATATAATGATGGTGATGTTCAAGAGGGTGATCTTATTCGAGAGAATGACATTTTATATATCAAAATAAATAGTTATGGTGAGTTTGCTCTTAATCAAACCTCAGGCTTTTTAGAGGATAGTTCTAACTGTGATTGTGATGGCTGTGGTGATTCATACCATGAGGATGATTTAACCTATGTATGTGACTACAATTATTGTGAATCATGTTTAGATAATCAATTCGCTTATTCTAATTATCACGAGAGATATATCGATCGAGATGATGCAATTTGGGTGAGCTCTCAAGATGATTATTTTTTATCTGATGATTCCTGTATTATCTACATTGAAAATGATGATGATTATTACCATATTGATGATACTTTTTATTGTGAATTCACTGAGGAAAATTATCACATTGAGGATATCGGATATGTTTATTTTTACTTACATTCTGATGGATTCTTAGGTACTGAGGATCGGTTTGAGTGCCATAAAAATGACATTAAAATTTTACCTTGTGGGGCGATTGTTCACGAGAATGAATATAACGATTTTATTGAACTATTAAATAGAGGGGGTGAATAATGGAATTATTACTCGATATTTTAACTTATAGGCGAGAGCATGGTTCAAAAGGTGAACTCGCTTTTATCAATAAATATATGAATAAGTTTCAATCTTTAAAAGATCCAGAGGGTGAAATTCTCGGATTCTATTTTGATAATCGATCTAAGAATCAGCGAACTCTTTTTGTATCTCATATCGATTCTGTCCATCATGGCGAGATCGAGCGAATCCATCAAGATATAAACTATGATAAAGAATTCGATATTATCTACGCTGATAAAAATTCGAATTGCCTAGGGGCTGATGATGGCTCAGGGGTTTCTTTACTTCTCGAGATGATTCGAGCTGATAAAAAAGGCTTTTATTTATTCACGAGGGGCGAGGAAAAGGGCTGTATCGGATCTAAGGGAATTGCTCAACACCATCCCGATTTTTTAACTCAGTTTGATCATGCCATTCAATTCGATCGAAAAGGGGTGGATTCTATTATTACTCATCAAATGGGGGCGAGATCGTGTTCGGATTCTTTTGCGAATAAACTCGCTACTCTTTTTAATGTGAATAGTTCGCTATTATTTAAACCAGATAATTCGGGGGTTTACACAGATACAGCCGAATTCACTCACTTGATTCCAGAGTGCACTAATATCTCGATCGGGTATTTTAATCAGCATACTAATAGCGAATATCAAGATTATAAATTTTATAAAACACTTCTCGAGCAAGTTTTAGCGATCGAATGGCACAAGATAACTTTGCCTGTTGATCGTGATACTTCTGAGATGGATTATTTTAACTATCAAGATGATATTCGATTAATGCAATATGATGAGATTAAAGCATGGGTAAAAAGTAGCTCTGATGACGAGATCGCTCTCACTATCGAGGAACTTCTGTTTGATCTTGATTATAACTCGAGGGCATATCGTGATTATTAAATAATATTTAATAAGAACATTAAAAGCCCTCAATTCGAGGGCTTTTTTTTCGCCCTGTGTTCTTATTAAAGTTTATTTGATATTAGTTAGTTTTTAACTAATTCGATCGATTTTCGGCTTATTTTAAAGCCCTTAGAGCGATTTTAATTTTGTTTTAATACCATAACATCAAAAAAAACTAAAATTGCATAGCGATTGATTGTGTAATTTTTAGAGGTATAAATCATTTTTAAGCTCATAGAGCGATTATTTTTTTGGTTTAATGGTTATATATCAAAAAATATAAAAATCGATTCTGGGGCGATTGTGGGGATCGACTGTTCGAAGGGCTAAAACGAGTTTTTGGAAAAATATTGAACTTTGAATTTGAAAAGTGATTTTACCTGTAAATTTTTTTTCATTTTATTTTTTCAAAACTACTTGACTTTTGTAAAAAGTTTATTATCATGAATAATGTTAAAGGAGAAAATTATGTTAGAGTTTGTTTTTTATGAAATCAGGAATCGTGACCAGGAAACTGTTGGCTACACTTTCGGACATGACTTTGAGCAATGTTCTGAAAACGCTAGGAAATTTTATGGTGATGATATTTATTTTGTAGTTATAGATAGGGAGGAATTATGATGTTACCTAATGAAATTAGATTAACTACTATCTTTACAGATAGAAGAGGGCAAATGATAATTGATACTCAGCAAATGATTTATCAATTATTAGATAAAATTTATATGATTCAGGAAGGAGACAAAGATGTGGTTCGAGAGTAGTATTTTTAGAGAAGATAAATATCGTGGTGAGATCGAAGTTGGAGTTGAAGTGGAAGCTACTGTTGTTCCATACAAAGATCCATTCGCAACAGGAGATAGTCCACTTGAGTATGATGTTAAAATAAAATCAGTTATCATTCATGATTCAAGAGAGTATGATGATGGTGAAAACATTGTTGATAGAATTGATAATGACGATCTTGACTATTTTGAAGAAATGGCAATAGAGGAGTATAAAAATGGGCAGTAGAAAATATGAAATACAAACTTACTCAATTTGTGGTGGGTGGGAAAACAATTGGAGTGATTCTGAAACAGATAAATCCGTTGTTTTTAAATCCAAACGAGAAGCTAAAGAAGAACTTAAAACTTTTTTTGAAGAAGAAGAGGAAGCTTTCAAAAAGGGTTTTATTGAATCTACGACTAACCGAGATGATTTTAGAATAGTGAGGACTGACAATGCAAAAGATTAAATTAATTCTTAGTATTATTTATACAATTTTATTATTGATAGCAGGTGGCTGCATTTACTATCTTTATGAAAATTTATTTATAACACTTGGCAAACCTGAACCAACTCAGGTATTATGTATCAAAGGGAAAGCTTTTAAACAAGTTGACCCTAAATCAACTGTTTATATTAAAACTGACAGAGAGTGCTACTCAAAAGAAAAGAAAGTAATATATGCGTTGTAAAGCCTGTAATAAAGTTTTATCTGACTATGAGTCAACAAGAAAAGGAATAGAAACTAAGGAGTATATTGACCTTTGTAACTATTGCTATTCTACTATTTCAAATGATATTTTAACAGATGAAAGAGAAGACTTGATGACTCCTGATGCTTTTATAGAGGACAATTCAATCGATGAATGATTATAGATTTTTAGTTTATGATGACGAGGGATTAGTGCGTAGGTTTAGATCTAAACAAGAAGCTGAATGGTTTATGAAAAATAAACCTGAGATGACTTTGAAAACTTTACCTAAGCCACAAGATAACAGTTATCAAAAAGCTTTAAAAGATGTAGGGGAGGCTTTATTTTGAGTCATTTTATTAGTAATGAACGATGCCCTAAATGTGCATCACAAGGCAATGATAAATCGGGAAATAATTTAGCAATTTATTCCGATCAACACAAGTATTGTTTTGCCTGTGGTTACTATGTCAAAGGGGATATTGTAGAAGAATATCGAACTCGACATCTGAAACCAATACGCAATACTAAATTTTTTAGACCGAGTAACACGATGGCTAGTAAAGCATTGATTTACTTAAAGAAATATGGTCTTACCGACCAAGAGATAAATGAAAATTATTTTTGGGACGACTACGGATATTTAGTCTTTAATGGGGGTGAGTATCAAAACGCAAGAAACTTTAATGACAAAGGTGCAAAATATATTTCTCGAGGAACGATTCGAGGTAATGAGAAAATTTTTACAAAAACTAAAGAGTCAATTATTGTAGTTGAAGATGCAATTTCGGCTATAAAAATTAGCAGAGTGTGTTCTAGTGTTCCTATACATAACTCAGTAATACCTCTAGAACTCATTTTAAGGCTCTCTACGAGGTTTTCTCATCTCGGTGTATGGTTAGACCCCGATAAACAAAAAGAAACGCTTACAGAGGCTAATAAAGCTTCCGTATATTTTGACAAAGTAAATGTAATATGGTCTAATGGTGACCCTAAAGAATACTCAACTGAAGAAATAAAAAATAAAATACTTGAAAAGGGGATTGTTTTATGTTAGAATTAATTATAATTAAATATATATTAAATAATAATATATATAATAAATATATTAATTATATTAATATAAATAATAATAATTTAAATAAATTATTATATTGTATTAAATCAATACAAGAAACTACAGAGAAAGAAAATATCTCTGTAGAAGATCTAGAACTAAAGTTCTTCTCAGATTATCCATTCATAAAAGCTTCTGAAAAAGAAATCTACGAAGCTCTCTTTGAGAAACTTCGCACTATCGAACTTGATCCTGATCGGATCGAAGAATATCTTAAGAAACAAAAACAAGCTTCTTTAGCTCACAAGATTGCAGAGATGTCTTTGGAAGTTACAGAGGGTCGTAAAGACTTCAAAGATATTTTAGACCATGTGTCTCAAATAGACTTAGATGCTCCAATGGAAGAGGAAGAGATCGAGTTTGTTTCTGACGATTTAGAGGAATTGTATGAGAAACAGGTTAAGACTCCTGGTCTTAAGTGGAGATTAAAATGCTTAAACCAATCTCTAGGTTCTTTAAGAAAAGGCGATTTTGGATTTATCTTTGCTAGACCTGAAACAGGTAAAACAACTTTCTTAGCAAGTGAAGTTTCGTATATGTGTAATCAAAAAGAGGGAAATGTGTTATGGATTAACAACGAAGAACAAGGTGAGAAAGTTATGCTAAGATGTATTCAAGCTACTCTTGGAATCAATGACACGCAACTTGGAGCAAACTTACCTGAGAACAAAAAGAAATATTATGAGTTAACCGATGGTAAGATAAAGATTAAAGACCAAGCTTCCATTAGCAAAACTGAAGTTGAACGCATTTGTGAAAAGGTGCAACCTAGCTTAATCATTTTTGATCAGATTGATAAGATCAAAGGATTTGATGAGGGTAGAACAGACTTAACTCTTGGTGCATTGTATCAATGGGCTAGGGAATTAGCTAAAACTTATGCCCCTGTCATTGCAGTGTGTCAAGCTGATGGCACTGGAGAAAGCGTAAAGTGGCTAAACATGGGTCATGTCGCTAATGCTAAGACAGCCAAACAAGCGGAAGCTGACTGGATCTTAGGTATTGGTAAAACTCACGATGAGGGATTTGAGTTAATGAGATATTTAAACATTTCTAAAAATAAACTTGTTGGAGACTCAAATACTCTACCTGAATTAAGACATGGTAAATTTGATGTTATAATAAAAGCAGACAATGGCAGATATGAAGACATTTAATAAAAGAGTTTGTAATCTCTGTGGAAGTGCAGGGAAGGTGTGGGACAATAAGAAATGGTGGTGTGCTTTAGATTTCTTTACCTCTCATGGATTTTGTAAAAACGAAAAAGGAACAAAGAATGAAACCTCTAATTCTTGATGTAGAAACAACTACTCATGCAAAGGGAAACCCATTCTCTGAACAAAATAAATTATGTTATGTAGGATTGTATAATTCAGAAAAACACCTTTTTGATGTTGAGTATTCTAACAAACCTTACAAAGATACTTTGGAAGAAATACAAAAGATTCTTAATGACCATGATGTAATTGTCGGTTTTAATCTTAAGTTTGATTTACATTGGATTAGACAATATGGACTAGACTTCTCTCACATGAGAGCATGGGATTGTCAATTAGTGCATTTTATACTAACTAACCAACAAAACCCTTATCCATCTCTAAACGATGTAGCAGAACATTACAACTTGGAAAAGAAACTTGATGAAGTCTCAGAACAATATTGGAAAAATGGAATAGATACAACAGAGATCCCTAAAGAGATGTTGGAAGAATACTTGGAACAAGATTTAAAAGTAACGCACAATGTTTTTATAAATCAAGTTAAAGAATATAAAACTCTACCTCCACAAAGGCAGAGATTACTTAGTTTGCATAATCAAGATTTAATTGTTTTACAAGAAATGGAATTTAATGGTATTATGTTTGAAGAGGAGAAAAGTTTACAATATGCTCAAGACATGGAAGAACAAATTATTAAAATTAATACAGAGCTTTATGATCTTTGTGGGGTGGGTGATCTTAATTTCAATAGCAATGATCATCTTAGTTGCCTTTTGTATGGAGGTCGTGTTACAATTCCTAAGAAAGAAGTTGTGGGAATATATAAAACTGGTGATCGCAAAGGTGAAGAGAAGTTAGGTTGGGTAGATCATCATTATGATTTACCTAGATTAGTAGAACCATTAAAAGGAAGCGAGTTAAAAAAAGATGGATATTACAGCACAGATGAACAAACGCTTAGAAGCCTTAGGGGCTCAAAAAATGCTAAAAAAATTATTGAATGTATCCTTACCAGGAGTACCCTTGAAAAGCGTAGAGGAACTTACTATAACGGACTCCCAGACCTCAGACAATCTCAAGGTTGGGCTAAAGGTAAATTACATGGGCAACTCAACCAATGCGTTGCTCGAACTGGTCGTCTTAGTTCCTCAAGACCGAATCTACAAAATTTTGACGGAGAAATAAAAGAATTGTTTTACTCAAGATACCAAAGGAGAGAAATATGAGTATAGATAACTACACACCTGATTTTGATGAGGGTATGCAACTTCAATCAGATCAGGAAGAAGCTTATGTAATACACACAATACAAGACATTAACTCTATCATTTCAGAGATTGGTGTTGATATTGTAATGAAACACTTAGACGATTATTCAAAAGAACAGATCGTTAAGTGGTTAGCAAAGAATTACTAATATGTTAATTCAAGGAGATGCTTCCGCACTTGAATGGAGATGTGCTTCCTTCTTAAGTCAAGATGAGGTTGCTAGTAAAGAAATTTGGAACGATGTCGATCAGCACTCCGACAACCAAAATAGGTTTGGTCTTCCAAGTCGATTGATAGCAAAAACCTTTGTATTTAGATTGATTTATGGGGGAAGTGCTTACTCTTATGCTAATGATCCTAACTTTGCTGAAGTAAGTAAGTCAGAGAAGTTTTGGGACAAGGTTATAGAAGAGTTCTATTTAAAGTATAAAGGATTGCATAGATGGCATATTAAGCTTATGCAAGAAGCTACAACGACTAAGAAAGTATGCTTACCTACAGGTCGTATTTATGAATTTGAACCTACTCTTCGGAATGGTCAAAGAGTTTTTCCTAGAACAACAATATTAAATTACCCTGTGCAAGGACTAGGAGCAGACTTAATGACTATTGCTAGAGTGTCTTTATTCAATAGAATGAAAGGTAAGTTTGATAAAGCTAAGCTTGTTAATACTGTTCATGATAGTATTATTATTGACTGTGATGATAAACACACCGATGAATTATCACAGATGATGTTAGATGTTTTTGAAGATGTCCCTAAGAATTTTCAAAAACTATTCGGTGTAGAGTTTAATCTTCCAATGAAGGCAGAAGTGCAAGTTGGACAGAATTGGAAAGACATGGAAATATGGTCTTGACAAAAATCACAAACATGGTATAATAATTATACCAAATTAAATTAAGGAGTAATTTATGATTGTAACTTTGATTGATGTAGGCACACCTCAGTCAGTAAAAACTGCTAGAGGTTCTTATCAATCTTTGGAAGTTTCTTATAAGAATGAGCAAGGTCAAGTTCAAGGTAAGAAACTTATGTCTTTTACTAATCCATCTGTATTTAAAGATATACAAACTTTTGCTAAAGATGATAGATTAGATATTGAGGCATACAAAGATGACAATGGTTATTGGCAGTGGAGATCTGTGAAGAAGGAAGGTGATGGAGCTTCTTCTAAGTCTTCTTCTACAACTCGTGTTACAGGTAGTAACTACGAAACAAAAGAAGAAAGAGCTGCGAGACAAAAATACATTGTTAGACAAAGTAGCATATCAAGTGCTGTTCAACTATTGACAGCAGGAAATAAAACTGCTACATTACCAGATGTATTATCTGTAGCCAAACAACTAGAAAACTATGTGTTTGGTGAAAACCCCTCTACAGATAGTACTGCCACTAGCGTAGATGATTTAACCGACGATATTCCGTACTAGGAGATAATCATAGAAGCCCTCATAGATATGGACTTAGTCTGTTTTAGATGTGCGGCTAGTGCTGAAAATGACCCTGTAGGGATTGCGATTTATAGAGCTGAAGAATTACTAGACATCATTCTCTCCAAAACTAAATCCGATTCTTACAGGGCTTTTCTTACTGGAAGTTCTAATTTTAGAAATTCAATCTATCCTGAATATAAAGCCAATCGTACTGCAGAAAAACCTCAACATTTAAAAGCATTGAGAGATTATGCCGTTGAAAAAATGAATGCAGAGATAGCTACAGATGGTTTAGAAGCAGATGATATGTTAGGGATCTATCAAACAGATAAAACAATCATTTGTAGTCTAGATAAAGATTTATTACAAATTAAAGGAAACCACTTTCAATGGGAAATTAGTGGTAAGAACTGGAAAAAGCCTGATACTTTTGTAGAACAATCAGAGTTAGAAGGTTTAAGATTATTTTACGAACAATGTTTAAAAGGAGATACTTCAGATAATATTAAAGGTATCTCAGGTATAGGAAATAAGAAAGCAAAGAAATTACTTGAAGAGTGTTCTTCAGAAAAAGAAATGTTAGAAGTAGTAAGGCATCAATATGGGCATGATGACGAACTTTTAATGAATGCAAGGTGTCTTTGGATACTAAGAAGTTTAGAAGATGACTATAAACATAGATTTGAAAGTTTAGTAGATGCCAACGAAACAGTGGACTGAGGGTAGACTAAAAACTTTTATAACTTCTGTTCTACGAGGAGGTTATAGAAGATACCCACCAAAATATGAAGTGTTAAATGAAGCTTCTGTTGGTAAAAAGTTAAACAAAAAAACTAATCGAATGGCACTTCATTATGTTTGTGCAAAGTGTAAAAAAGAATATCCTGGTAAAGAAGTTAATGTAGACCATATTAATCCTGTAGTATGTCCTAAGGAAGGATTTAAAGATTGGGATGTATTCATTAAACGATTATTCTGTGAGAAAGAAAACTTACAAGTATTGTGTAGTGAATGTCATGATAAAAAAACTTTAAAAGAAAGAAAATCTCGTGATAGTAAAAGGATTAAAAAAGGATAAAAGTTTTGAAGGCATTGAAATTGATCCGTATGAAGAAGAAATTTTAATGACTTTAGCAGTTAAGTATATCATAGAGAATTGTACTCTAGAAGAAGTAGATGGAGAGCATATGATACACTTACATATGTTACCTGACCATGTGTTTGAAGGTAAAATTCAGTAGGGAGGAAGTATGTTTGAGTATGTTCTTGTTGTATATCTTACATTAAAAGAGCCTCAATATGTGGGACATTTTGTAGATTGTACAACAGCTAATCGATGGGTAATGGATAATTACCCTAAAGCAGAATACACAAGTTGTTTACATGAAGACTATATTCATTTACCATTAGGTTTAATTAAAAAGGAGATTAGGTATGAGTGATGGTGGAAAAGGGTCAACACCAAGACCTTTCACTGATCGAAAGTCTTTTGAAGAAAACTTTGATCGTATTTTTGGAAAACCAAAAGATCCTAAAGAAACTCAGGATACTAATACAAAGGATAAAGATGAATAGCCCTAAGATATTATTGATTGACATTGAAACATCTCCAAATTTGGCAACAGTCTGGGGGATCTGGCAACAGAATATCTCTTTAAACCAACTACTAGAATCTTCTTCAACTTTATGCTATGCAGCGAAATGGTTAGGTGAAGATGAGGTTATGTTTAAGAGTGTTCAGAATACGACATATAAGCGTATGTTAAAGTCAGTACATAAGCTAATGGATGAAGCAGATGCCATCATACATTATAATGGGAGTCGATTCGATATACCAACTCTAAATAAAGAGTTTTTAATTGCAGGGATGCCCCCTCCATCTCCTGCTAAACAGATTGATTTACTTTCTGTAGCTAGGAAACAGTTTAGGTTTGTTTCTAATAAACTTGATTATGTGTCTCAAGCTTTAGGATTAGGTAAAAAGACAGATCATATGGGACATGAGCTATGGCTTCGTTGTATGAATAAAGACAAGGAAGCTTGGGCTATTATGGAGGAGTATAATAAGAATGATGTTATACTTCTTGAAAAAGTATATGGTAAGTTTAAAGCTTGGTGTAAAAACCATATTAACTTATCATTATTTTCTGAAGATGGAGAAGTCTGCCCAAACTGTGGTGGACACCATCATCAGAAGAGAGGGTTTTCTTACACAAATTCTTCTAAATTTCAACGCTATCAGTGTCAAGAATGTGGTAATTGGTTTAGAGGAAAACAGAATCTAGCTAGTAAAGCAGGAGGTAAGTTTGTAAATGTCTAAGAAAAAAGCAACAGAAATACAAATAGGTGGACAGCATTATAGCAAGTATGCGATACAACCTACGGAGTTTATCTTTAAAAATAACATTCCTTTTATAGAAGGTAATATAATTAAATATATTATTAGACATAGAGATAAGAATGGAGCAGAAGATATTCGTAAAATTAAACACTATTGTGATCTAATACTGGAACTTGAATATGGTACTAACACTTGAAGAACTAAAAGAAAAAGTAAAAGAGCAGATCAATGAAGTAGATTTGTTAGAAATATTAGAGGTAACTTCAGAAGATTTAGTAAATAGATTTGATGATCTTATCGAAGAAAAATATGATATACTACTAGAAATTGTCGATGTTCGAGATCCTTTTACCACCGATTAATTTATATAACTACTACAAAAGAGGGAAATATATGGACAAAAGTCAAAAAGTCTTATCAGACATAACTATATTTAATAAATATGCTAAGTATGTTCCAGAGGCTCAACGAAGAGAGTCTTGGGAAGAATTAGTACAAAGAAACATGGCTATGCACATTCGCAAATATCCACAATTAAAAGAGGAAATTAAAAATGTCTACAAATTTGTTTTTAATCGTCAAGTATTGCCTTCTATGCGGTCTTTACAGTTTGGAGGTACTCCTATTGAGCTTAGTAATAATCGTATGTTCAATTGTGCTTATTCCCCTGTCGATCATCCTGCCGTTTTCAGCGAAACCATGTTTAATCTACTTGGCGGAAGTGGCGTGGGCTTTAGCGTACAGAGAAGACATACAGATAAACTCCCTACTATCATTGGTCCATCAGAGAAGACGAGGAGATTTCTTATAGGAGATTCTATCGAAGGTTGGGCAGATGCTATTAAAGTATTAGTGAAAGCTTATACATTAGGTAAATCTGATCCAGACTTTGACTTTAGAGATATTAGACCTAAAGGTAGTCGATTAATTACTTCAGGAGGGAAAGCTCCTGGACCTGATCCATTAAGGATCTGTTTAGATAAATTAAGAGCTGTTATGAATAATGCAATAGGTAGAAAGCTACAGCCTATTGAAGTTCATGATATGGTTTGTCATATAGCTGATGCTGTGTTATCAGGAGGTATCCGTAGAGCAGCCTTAATTAGTTTATTTGATAAAGATGATTTAGATATGTTATCAGCTAAGTCAGGAGCATGGTGGGAATTAAATCCTCAGAGAGGAAGAGCTAATAACTCAGTGGTTTTAAATAGAGATGAGATTACAGAAGAACAATGGTTTTCTATTTGGAAACGAGTAGAGAGTTCAGGTTCAGGTGAGCCTGGAGTATTTTGGACTAATAACTATGATGTAGGGACTAACCCATGTGCAGAGATTAGTTTAAGACCTAACTCTTATTGTAATTTAGTAGAAGTCAATGTCTCTGATGTTACGACACAAAAAGAATTAAATGATCGTGTAAAAGCGGCTACATTCATTGGAACATTACAAGCAGGTTACACTGACTTCCATTATTTAAGAAATGTTTGGAAAGAAACTTCTGAAGAAGATGCTTTACTTGGTGTAAGTATGACAGGGATAGCTTCAGGAGGAGTTCTACACCTTAATCTAAAAGAAGCGGCTGAAGTAACTATAGAGGAGAATAAGCGTGTTGCTGATATTATCAATATTAAACCATCTGCTAGGATTACTACTGTTAAGCCTGCTGGAACTACTTCACTTGTTCTTGGAAGCTCTAGTGGTATTCACGCTTGGCATAATGACTATTATATCCGTCGTATGCGTGTGGGTAAGAACGAACCTTTGTACCAGTATATGATTGAGAACTTCCCTAAATTAATTGAAGACTGTGCATTTAAGCCTCATTTAGAAGCCGTCATGTCCTTTCCTCAAAAAGCTCCAGAAGGAGCTATATTAAGAACAGAATCTTATCAAGATATTTTAGAGAGAGTTAGACGATTTAACATTGATTGGGTAGGCACTGGTCATGTGAGAGGAGATAACAAACATAATGTATCTTGCACAGTATCATTGAAAGATGATGAGTGGGAAGATTGTGGTAGATGGATGTGGGAAAATAGATACCATTACACAGGTATATCTGTTCTTCCATATGATGGAGGTACTTATACTCAAGCTCCATTTGAAGACTGTGATGAACAGACTTTTAATGAAATGTTTAAGCTTCTTAAAAACATTGACTTAACTCAAGTGATTGAGGAAGAAGATAATACAGAAGCTAAAGACAATGTGGCTTGTTCTGGTGGTGCTTGTGAAATTAACTAGGAGATAATATGAATTTTTATTTTGGTTGGGAGTTAATTATGGGGTTTAATGTCGGTATTGAGATAGTAGATCCTAGTAAATTACAAAATCCATCTACTGGATGGATCTTATTAGTTGATCTAGGAATAGTTAGATTAATGCTAGAAAAAGAGGGAGAATAATCTCCCTTTTTTTATAAGGTTGGAATAGTAAAGTTAAATCCTTGCTCAGCTCTAATAGGAGCTTCACCTGCAATAACCCCTGTTAAACCATCTTTAATAAGGTCAGCGATAACTTGTTTACGCTTTTCAACAGAAATTTGTTTAGGAAGCTGTTGAATTTTCTTTGTAATGTCTATAATAGATTGTCTATCTAATACACCTGACTTCTCAATAGCAGGTCTAAGCCTATTAAATTCACTAATCATATCATCAGGGGAAATATTATTTCCTACTTGTTTACCCTTAACTGACACAGTTTTACCAAAGTTTCTAAAGTGTTGAGTAATTGCATTAGCAAACTCTACTTTACCTTGAGGAGACTTAGCTATGTTATCTAAAGCAGCCTGAAATTGCTTGTCACTATACTTAAATCTAGAAAATACCATTGTAGGAATACTATCTCTAGCTGCTGCGATAAACTCCTGTTGTTCAATTTCTTTTAATACCTTATATGTATTTGTATTAGCATATCTTTCTAGGTAGTCTCCAAAATAACTTTTTAATACTTTTTGAGCATCTGTAGAAATTAATTGTTTTACTTCATTACCTACAGTGTATTGTCCACCATTTTGAATAAGATTTAATATATCAGTTTTTGCTGAATCTCTTAACTTAGGATTAGGACTGTTTTGATTCTCAAGAATCTTCTTAAGATTAGCATATTCTTTAGGTGATATTAACTTTCTTTCTTTAAGAAGATTTACTTCATCCATAAAGGATTTACCTTCAGCAGAGTTAATGAAGGTATTTGGTTTTTTTAAAGTAACTTGTACATCAGGGGATTTTACTCCTGTTACTCCTGTGTATGGAGAAGGTTGTCCAGGAATTGTTTGAACCTCATCTATTAATCCTTTAGCAACATCATCTATATCACTATATAATTTTTCTCTATAAAGGTCAGAAGCTTTCTTTTCACTAGAACCTACTAAACCATATTGATCTTTTAATAATGCTTGGGCTTGATCTGAATTTTTAGTAGTGTACATACCATCAAAAGTATTTTTACCAAATAACTTTTCTTTAGCTTTTAAAATAATTTTATCTTCTTCGGAAAAGTTTTTTAAGCTTTTGTTTAAGACAAGTCCTAAATCACTATTCATGAATAATTTATTAATAGCAAATCCACCTAATTTTTTAATAGCCATAGGTAGCTCACCACCAAGCATCTCTACTGCAAAGGTAGTAATAGGACGATTACCATATGCTCTAGAGATTTCTCCTGCTACTCCAGAAGCAAATCCTGCGACCCCTCCTCCTAAAGCTCCGCCAGGAACAGGTAGAGCAAATCCAATCCCCATTCCTGCTAGTGTAGAAGCTCCTATTCTACCATAACTTGTTTCTTCAGGGGTAGTTGGAGTTGTTATAGATTCCCACCATGTGGGTTCTTTTTGAGATAAAGCTTCAGCAGCAGCTGAATCTATCTCTTTTTTAGAAATAGAAGGTGCAGAAACATCTTCCCAACCACTATCTATATCTTCCCAATCATTCATTATTTAGCCTTTCTTTGTACTTTACCATTAGTTATTCGATAATCAAATTTATCAGGTTCATAAGGAAGATTATCTTTTTTTAATAGCTCTTCTACTGAAGGAGTTGGTGTTTTAGATGTTTGAGGTAATTTATCATTATTTTTACCTAAGAATGCTTTAAACTCGTCTAATGTTGCAGGTGGATTATTGTAATCTCCTCCTGCTTGTATCCATTTTTGAGAATTTTCTACATACTCATTGAATGCTTGTAAAGCTGATTCATATCTTTGTTTTACTGCATTTAAGTTCTTTCTCAAAGTATCTTCATCTAAACTTTGATTTAAACTCTTAATTGTCTTTTGTAATAGATCTAATTCTCGAACAGCTACTTGACCTAAAGCTCCACCAGTTTTACTTTGATCTCGCATTTGTTGTAGTCTATCAAAACCAATGTTAGCTATAATGTTATCAATAGTTTCTTTTAGAGCAAAGGCTTGAGATTGAGGTAGATTTTTAGTTGCTGCTCCTGCTAAACCTGTTGTCGCAGGACTTACTAAAGCAAGAGCTTCATCTACTGATTCTATAACTGTAGATACAGAAGCACTTCCAGAAGAAGCATTTGAAACTGCTTTATTAAATTCATTTACTTTTTCTACCCATTTTTCACTACCTTCTAAGTATTTAATAGAATTAGTAGTAGAATCATAGAAAGCTCCTTTACCTATTTTAGCAGCAGCTAAGGTATTAATAGTATTTTGAGCTTTAATTTTTTGATCTGGAGTAGTATTAGGATCAGTTAACTCAACCATAGCACTAGCCATTAGTTTATCTGTAGAAAGTGTATCTGTAGTTAATTTATCTACAGCAGCTTGAAACTCTGCAACATCTTTCTTAAGAATAGGATTATTAGGGTCTTCTAATAAAAGATTTTGGGCATTCTTTAATTCTTGTTTAGCTAGTGCTAAATTAGACATTTTTTCCTTATTTATTGCTGCTTTAGTTTTATTAATCTCAGCTTGAGTTTTTTGAAATTTAGTTATTTCATCTGTACCCATTACAGCAACTTTAGTAGCTTCTCTAGATAACCCTGCTTCGTTTAGTTTTTGAGAGAGTAATGGATAAAGTTTAGTAGGATCTCCTACAGCATCTGGACCTAGTTCATTTTGAACACTAAATAGAACATTCTCTATATTCTTAGCTCTAGTAAGTTGGGGATCTTGTACACCAAGAAGACTACCTAAACCCTCACCTAAAGCAAAACCAATATCCCCTGCCCCTGCTACAATAGCACCATACCCTGGAGGGGCTAGTGAACCAAGACCTAAAGACTTTTCACGACTAGCTGCTAACTTCTCAGCTCTAATTTCTTGAGGACTTAATCCAAATAAACTATTTACTATATCTGCCATATTAATTCCTTAAAATATTGGGTAAGGTGCATTAGCTCTAGTAGAGAATCCTGGAGTATATCCACCTCCACCTCCAAACATACCACCTACTCTATCTCCAATAGCACTCCAACCACCTAGACCATTAAATGCACTTCCAATTAAGTTAGAGAAGATACCTGCGTTAGCTAGTGAAGCATTTAACTGTGCTCCTGCACCTTGCATTAATAATCCTCCTGCATTAGCTCCTGCTTGTGCAGATTGACTACCAAATTGACCACCTAGTTGTAATGGTACTAATCCTAATTGTTCTACACCAGTTCCTAATCCAAATAAGCTAGAAGCTGTTTGATATGGAGTTGTTTTTAACTCTTGACCTAAGCCATAGTAACCTAAAGCTCTTTGAATGTCTGCTGACTGTATTCCTCTAGCCCTATCTTCAGAACCTAGCATTAAACCTAAGTTAGCTTCTTCACGAGCTTTTAATAAAGAATATTGTTCTGGATTAACATATCCACCACCCCCTAAAGATACACCTAAACCTGATCTACCTGATTTAAATAAATCTTCAGATAACTGAATATTTTGAGCAGTTCTTTGAGGTTGAAGTAAATTGATTTGTTTATTGTAGTAATCTTTAGTCATTTGGTCTATATCTAGACCTGCAGCTTGACTAAATAAACCTTGACCATATGCTCCAACATCTGTAGCAAATTGAGTTTGAGCAGGGGTTGGAATAGCTGCTTCAGCAGCAGAATAGAGTACATCCCTAAAAGCTTGAAGTCTAGGGTCTAATGTATAAGAAGCTGTTTTAGCTTCCCGATCAAATGTACTTGCTCCATAACCAGTAGTTACATTATATGGAGCAATTGAGCCATTCTGGCGGCTTGTTGCGAAGATTCTGCATATTTATCTGCCGCATCATCCGTACCAAATATGCCTCCTATTGCTTTTCCTATTGAACTCATTTATTTCACCTCTTTTTCCAAAATGTACCCTTTAAGTTTATATCCAAATCTTCTTTCATAAGCTTTATAGTTTCTTTCTGTACCAAACTGAATCTTTTTTAATCCTAATTCTTTGGCAAGAATTACTAAAAAACTATCCCAGTATTTACCATCTCCATAGACATTAATGGGGATAAGAGTATCCTCATCAGCAGCCCAAGTCATGAAACCATGTTCATTTTCTATTAAGTTTCGTTCTGTAATCTTAGTGTCACCAGAACGCTTTAAATAATCTTGTAAATCTTCTTGTTTCATTAAGCTTTCATAATGTAGCATAAAGCATAGTATGGAGGTAAGTTAGCGTTTGTTCCACTAGAACCTTCTGTACTGTTAGCCACTGTAATACCTGTTGTAGCTGTTTGAATTACTGTAGCATCAGATCCTGCTGCTCTAGTGTATTCAGCATTACTTCCACCATATCCATCATCGTCCCCTTCAAGTCCTCTTCCCCATGTGTGATTATGTCCAGGGTCTGTCACTGTAGCTGTGTGGGTGTGTGATACTAAAGTAGCATTTGCACTACCTCCTGTATCTGCTACATTATATGTATTACCTGCACCAACAATAAATCTATCTGTTAAATTAGGAGTACTATTATTACCATCACATAAATACCAACCTGATGGAATAGCAGCTTGACTACCTGACCAAATAATAATTCCACCTGATGGAAAAGCAGCTGCCGCAGCAGTTTGAACAAATTCTGTAGTAGCTATTTGTGTTGTGTTTGACCCTGCTAAAGCAGTAGGAGCTGTAGGTATTCCTGATAAAGCAGGAGAAATAGAATTAGCTTTAGAGTTTACAGCTGATTGTAAGTTATTAAATTCAGTATCAAACTCACTTCCCTTAATAATTTTACCTGCATCTCCTGTAGGTAATGAGTCTTTAACTAAAAAGTTAGTGGTTTTAGTATATGCAGTCATTATGAATTTTTCCCTGTTTTTAAGAACACATCTATTTTTTGAATACTTACTGGGTCTTGTTCCACAGTAGCTTCAACCCCAAATTGAATTACTTTACCTGATCCTCCAAGAGGAACAGAAATAGTATTAACACCAATACCTACAGAAGCATATTCATCTATCCCATATTCAGCATTTGTGTTATATTTAGCAAAGTTAGCTAAACCTAAGTTTTTAATAATGGCTTGTGATGAATAATTAATTGTATAATCATAGCCATATTTAAATACAAAATCTTGATCTCCACTTCCTATTACAACTAAAGAAGCTTTTTTTAAAAACTTACTTGTTGCAGGAGCACCTAAATCAGCATTAGAAGTATAATATTGCATACTGTATGTAGATGTTCCATCAATATACCCAGTATACTCACCAATCTTTCCAGGTAATCCTAAAAGAAGTTTTCTATCTTCTGTAGAGCAAAAAGCTTTATAAGTTTCTCCTGAGTCATTATTCCAAAGAGTAGCTCTGGCTGCTCCATTAGGTAACATAGACCTTAGATCAAAGTAAATCATTGTTCTTGATCCAGGAAAAGTTAATAAATAAAAGGCATCTCTTTCGTAATAAGCACTCTTAATATTACTTAATGTTTCTACAGCTAAATATCCAACTAGGTCGTCTCGAATATTTAAAGAAAGCTCTCTTAAAGGCATAGAGTTTTCTTGAATAGTTCTGTTAAAGCTCCTTACCCCTGTTTTAGATAAGAAGATTAAGTCAGTACCTGTATACTGAACAGAATCTCTAGCTATACAACCTACACCTGTTACCACATCTGCTAGTGTCATTGTTGTAGGGCTATTAGCCCCTTGATAAACAACAATGTTATTCTTACAAAATACAATTAAATAATTATTGTGTTGTGCTAAAGCTACAATTTCATCATTGTTACCAACAACACTACTAATATCTACTAAACCACTACCTGAAGATGAAAAATCAGCTCCATCAAGTAACTTAGAATAGTATATAGTGGACTTTGTGCTAGTTAAGTTAGCTGTCCATATTCTACCAAAAGCTGCTAAAATACAATCAGGATCAAACACTGTAACACCTGAAGGTTTAGCTCCGTAGTCTGTACCTACTCTTTGAAAGATATAACTACCTACATGAGAAGCTCTTCTCCAAACAAGCATTGGTGCTCCTATCTGAGCAGCAAAAGCATAACTACTTGCTGTAGGTCCAGTTCCTTCTGGAAGAGATACAAACTTCCATCTATTTGTTGTAAATAAAACAGAAGCATTTGTCGTCTCATCTGCTTCTTTTACATTATGTTCTGTTAATGTTTCTGTACCAGTAAATAACTTACCTCCTCCTGCAGAGAGGTATGTTATTGTTCCAGTAATGTCTTTAAACTCATAAATAGCTTCTATGTCTTCATCATCAGCTAAAGTGCCATTATTGGTTGTAACAGTTGCCCAACCTTTTCTAGCACCTAATCGACCATACTTGTCAATAACACAGTTACTAGCTACTGTTGCATATCCACTCTCAAGAGTAACTCCTGAATCTTGAGTGTTTAAACCTAAGAATCCAGGTGCAGATATTGAAGTAAGTTTAAGAGCTCCTGCCATTAAGCTACTACCCAAGTAGTTTCTGTTGGTCTATGCCCTGCCTCAATAGAAATAAAATCTGCTAACATATTTCTATATCTTAGCTCCTGATCTGCTGATCCACCATCTTCTCCTCGTTCCATTAATGCTCTGGATACAACTCCTTCAATAAGAAGATTAGGATTAATTAGTAATGTTTCTGATTCTGTAGTTAAGTCATCTTGTTGCATAACTACATTAAATCTTAAATTATATGCTTTATCTGGAATAGGAAACACATCTACTTGTGCATCTCCATATTGAGAAACTCCGTTAAAGCTATAAAAATTAGGACTACCTGTTTGTGATGTAGATAATAAAAACTGTTGGTCAAACCAGTTACTTGGCATATGCCTCATGATTACATTATCTGTATCATTAAATACATTTAATACTCTAGAAGTAGTACCAAAACCTCTTAAAACATAGTTAAATAAACCAGTTGTTGTGGTAGCAGACAAAGTTGTGCGTAAGCAGTGCCAATCCCAAGAATTTTCTATTTCTCGTTTAACAACATTGACTAAATCTGCAATTAGTGTAGAATAGCTATTCTCAGTAAGAGAACCTACTTGGTTTTCTCTGAGTCTCACTAATACTTTGTTTACTATTTCTAAATAAGTCATTATTATATCCTATATATAAATTATACCACAGAACGCTTGAATTGTCAATGTTTTTGTGCTATGCCTTCTTTTTCTTCTTAGGAAAACCCTTTTTCATATTGGCATAAGCTTCTTTACTAATAGTAGACTTCTTTTTTGATCTACTTATCCCTGCTTTTTTTCTTTTATTTATGTTTTCGTATAAACTCATTTTTTATTTGCTCCATTCGTTCTAGTCTAGCTTCCCTAGACATATACAACCATTGTGCTAAGTCATCATAATCTCTATGACAAGATATACAACGAGTTCCTTCCATACGACAAACCCCTGTACAAGGGGAGTCTTCTACCATTTAACTTTATCAGCCCAGTAGGCTGCTGACATTTTTCCTTTAGCTATATTCTTAGCATGACGAGCTTTAAAAGACTTTTGTCTAGCTTTCTCAGAAGCTGTTTTAGGTTTACTTCCTGCTCCACTAACCCCTTGTTGCCCAAAGCGAATAGTCTTTACTTGTTCACCAGATTTAGCTACAACTACATGAGACTTAGTAGGATGGCTAGGTGTGCGTTTAGGTTTGTTATAACCTGATACACCTGCCCTAGTTAATCTAGAATCTTTAGCCATTATACTTTTTTCTTTGTTTTATATTTAGAAACTCCTGCTTCTGAAAGAGCTATAGCAACTGCTTGTTTACGGCTAGTTACTTTAGGACCTTTTTTAGAACCACTCTTTAACTTACCTTGTTTAAACTCTTTCATTACAGTTTTTACTTTTGTTTTTCTACCCATAGAAATGTACTCCATTTTTATCTATAATTAGTACTTGCCTTTTAGGATCTTCTCCTTCTTTAGGGAAAGAGATATGTATCCAAGCATCATATTCTAATATAAGCTGATCGAATTCAATACTTGAATCAGCCAAGACTGTAAATACCCCAGTAACATCGTCATAACGATCACAAGTAAAGTCAGCAGCAAGACCAAGAGTATGTCTACTTGTTCGTTTTGATCCCAAACGAGTATTGAGATCCTGACACCTAAAACCACTACTAATATTAATAGGGTTGTTATCAAGCTTAGTCCTAACAAGTTCTAATCCTTTCGCTAAAGTTTTTAGATTCTCTACTTGTTCTTCGTTAGGAGTGTTATCTATTCCATGTCTTGAAGCTGTTTGAGATCTAGTAAATTCTTTTAATGTAAAATGTTCTGATAACTTCATTTAGTTAAGCCCTTGCTTTTTTCCCAAGTTCTTAAACTTGCTAAACCAAGCATGGCTAAAGTTAACTCCATTAATACATCTGTTTGTAACTCTGGAAGGGTTACATTAATTTCATTTAGTGCCAATATCCACCGAATAACTG
>Ga0070753_1000513_pt1 | contig 23703 bp, 39 predicted proteins | sample VirMetDEL_Aug_31_FD_77441 | JGI IMG/M metagenome (GOLD analysis project Ga0070753, IMG submission 77441) | Aqueous microbial communities from the Delaware River and Bay under freshwater to marine salinity gradient to study organic matter... | ecosystem: Environmental > Aquatic > Marine > Coastal... | reverse complement strand
GAGGGTACGGACGGGACTGTTGCTAGGGCTGGAGCGCAAATACTCGCCCAAGTAGATGGAACTCCGGGTTCATCCGACATGCCAGGCCGCCTCGTATTCTCTGTCACCGCCGACGGAGCGAGCAGTCCGACGGAACGATTAAGAATTTCACCTAAAGGTCGCTTATCGATGGTAAGCACTGATGGCGCAGCAAATGTTTTTGCTACCACAAAAGCAGCAGGCGCTACAGACACTTTGTTTGTTGGTAAACACAGTTCTAGCGGGTCCATTGACAATGGTACTGATTGCTTTGTTATTCGCAGCAACGGCAACGTTGAAAACACTAACAACTCCTATGGCGCCATCTCCGACATCAAACTGAAGGAGAACATCGTTGACGCCACCTCCCAGTGGAATGACCTGAAGGATCTCCGAGTTGTCAACTACAACTTCAAAGAAGGTCAGACCCACACCCAGATCGGTCTGATCGCCCAAGAAGTTGAACTCGTCTCCCCTGGTCTCGTCAGCGAATCCCCTGACCGCGACGAAGACGGCAACGACCTTGGCACTGTTACCAAGAGCGTCAACTATTCAGTGCTCTACATGAAGGCAGTGAAGGCTCTGCAGGAAGCAATGGAACGCATCGAAACCCTTGAGCAGCGTCTAAGTGATGCTGGCATCGCATAATCCTAATAAATAACTAAACCTCCTGCATGCCATTACACCATGTCTGTAAGAAAGGCCATTCCTGGACAGATTGAAAACAGAAACTTTCTTGCACCGACTGGTTTTCGTTTTCAAGTTACAAGAGCTCCAAAGATTTCATTCTTTGGAAATTCCATTAACATTCCATCATTGAATTTTGATGTTGCAACTCAACCGAATTATTTGAGAAACATTCCCCTGCCGGGAACAATGATTGAATTTGAGGATCTCACATTGAGATTTCTGGTTGATGAAAATCTTGAGAACTACTTAGAGATTCAGAACTGGATTCGTGGAATTGGATTTCCTGAAACTCTTGATCAAATTTATGATTGGCAGTTACAGAAAGCACCTGGTGGTTATGATTATGCGTCAATTGGTAACCGCCAACAATTGAATCTTTATTCTGATGGTTCATTGACAATTCTGGATTCCAACAACAGACCCAAATTGGTTTGTGTTTTTCAGAATCTGTTTCCTTACAGTATTTCAACTTTAGACTTTGACGCTACACTACAGGACTTGGAATACTTTACAGCAGAGGTAAGATTCAAGTATACTGTTTATAACATTGGACCTATTGATTGTTGTGGACAAATCCAAAGGAACTCCGGTACACAACCTTGAAACCATTCAGGAAATGTGGTTGAAGGATTCAAAAATTGATCCAGATAATCTCCACATGGAATCTCTAAATATTCCAGTTCTTCATGCGAAGTACTTTGATCTCTATAACACGATTATTCTTCTTAAGAAACGAGCGGAACAACAGAGAAAGAATGTTAGACACGAAAGATACGAATACTACTCAGGAAAGGCAGACCCAGAAGTATACGTTGAAAACCCGTTCCCCAAAAAGATTCGGGATAAATCGGTTATGGAAAAGTATCTGGACGCAGATGATAAACTCTCAGGACTTTCGTTGAAGTGTGAGTATTATGATGTTATGTTAAGGTACCTTGAAGACATTCTGAAGATGATTCACAACAGAGGGTTTCAAATCAAAAACTCAATCGATTACCAACGTTTTATGGCAGGCTTAGGATGAAAGAAGATAGCTACATTCTCGACTTTGCGATTGAAGATGTTTATCTTCTTTATGATTGTGTCTGCAAAAGAATTGAAAATTGGGAAGGTGCGCCAAAGAATCACCCCTTTGAGCAGGAACATCTACATAATCTGAAGACAGATCTTTATAGGGCGATCATCGATTACAAGTTTCACGATATGTAATAAATAACTTCAGATGAAGTTTATGTTATGGACGTTGTCATTGAGAAGATCAATGAAGTTCATCTGAAGATTACAGCGGATCCACATATTCAATATGAACTGAGAGATCGGTTCACCTTTGAAGTGCCTGGAAAGTCTTTCATGCCTCAGTTTCGTAAGAGAAACTGGAATGGAGAAATACATCTGTTTGACCTCAGAACCAAACGTCTTTACGTTGGGTTATTGGATAAGTTAGTGGCATTCTGTGAGAACGCAGGATACACTTATGAGTTCAAAAATAATAAGTTTTATGGTCTTCCTTTTGAAGTCAATGAGATGATTTCAAAAGAAGGTGTCAAGGATTATATGGCATCCATTATTGGTTCTGAAATCAAACCCAGAGATTATCAGATTGATGCTGTTTATGATGCTCTGAGATACAACCGCAAACTCCTTCTCAGCCCCACGGCATCAGGTAAATCTCTAATGATTTACTCTGTTGTGAGGTTTCATGTGGGATGTAAGAGAAAGGTTCTCCTGGTGGTTCCTACAACCTCTCTGGTGGAACAGATGTTTGAGGACTTTAAATCTTATGGGTGGGATGTTGAAAACCATTGTCATCGCATTTATGCGGGACGTGAGAGAGTTAACACCAATGAGGTGACCATCACCACTTGGCAGTCTGTTTATCAACTGGATAAAACATTCTTTGACGCTTATGATGTCATCATTGGAGATGAAGCACATCAGTTCAAGAGTAAGTCTCTCATTGGCATCATGGAGAAGTTACATGACGCCAAGTTTCGTTATGGGTTTACAGGAACATTAGATGGCACACAAACCCATAAATGGGTGTTAGAGGGGTTGTTTGGTCCTTCTTATAAGGTTACACAGACAGCTAAGTTACAAGAACAAGGACACTTGGCTCTGTTGGACATTCGGTGTTTAGTTCTCAAACACACACCTCGTAAGTTTGAGACTTATGAGGATGAAATCAAGTATCTGATTAGTCATGATTCCAGAAATCGTTTTATCAGTAATCTTGCTTGTGATTGTGATGGCAATACTTTAGTGCTTTACACCAGAGTGGAAACACATGGAGCAATCATTTACGATCTCATAAATAGTAAAGTAAGAGAAGGTCGTAAGGTCTTCTTTATTCATGGTGGTGTTGGTACTGAGGACCGAGAACAGGTTCGAAGTATTACTGAAAGAGAAGATGACGCAATCATTGTCGCTTCTTATGGGTGCTTCAGCACGGGAATTAACATTAAGAAACTTCACAATCTTATCTTCGCTTCCCCAAACAAGTCGCGCATTAGAAACCTCCAGAGTATCGGTAGAGTGCTAAGGAAAGGCAAAGATAAGATCAAAGCAAAACTATATGACATCTCTGATGATATTACATTCAGAGGTCGTAAGAACTTCACTCTTAATCATTTTATAGAACGAGTTAAGATCTACGTCTCTGAAAGTTTCAATTATGAGATTACATCAGTTGATCTTAAAGATTAGGAGAAACATATGACTGATGAATTCTATGCTACTATTAAACTTAAAACAGGAGAAGAGATCTTCTCTAAAGTGTCTGCTTTAGAAGAAGAACACAATAATAAACTTCTTCTTCACTTTCCTATTGTTGTCGAAGAAATCATCATTAGAGGTAGGCCAGCTGGATATAAGATGGAACCCTGGTTGAAAACTACATCAGATGATCTATTTGTTATTGATCTCGATAATGTCATGACAATGAGTGAATCATCAGACATTGAGATGGTGCTTTATTACGACGAGTACATTAAGAAATCTAATCGAGATAATTATTCTAAGCTTGACTCTAAGATGGGCTACCTAGGAAACATTAAGGATGCCAAGAAAGCCTTAGAGAAGCTATATAAGCTCTAGAGCTTTAATTCTGAAACTGTAACAAGGATGAGTGTAACATTCCCAAGAGAGTTTGGCAAGCGCTTGACAATCTTTACATTTACTGATAACATAACTTCAGTAAGTGAAGTTTCATATGACTTTTAGTAAGACTTACTCAGTAATGGCGAAATCAAAGAAACCACCAGAGCATTATGTTAATAATCAGGAATTCCTGGAAGCACTGGAGAATTACATTGCTGAGGTGAAGAGAGCGGCCACTGAGGCTGGAGTTGATTTAGATCAATTAAAAGAATGGAAAGAGAGGCCTCAGATTCCCCATTACATTGGTGAATGTTTTTTGAAGATGGCAACACGCCTTTCTTATCGCCCAAACTTTGTGAATTACATGTTTAAGGAAGACATGATTTGCGATGGGATTGAGAATTGTGTGCGTTACATTCTCAATTTTAACCCAGAGAAGTCAAAGAATCCATTTGCTTATTTCACACAAATCATTTATTTTGCTTTCCTAAGGAGAATCTCCATGGAGAAGAAGCAACTGGAGATTAAGAACAAGATTTTAGAAAGAACTGATTTTGATGAAGTGTTTGATGCTAATGAGTTAGATGCATCAAATTGGAGTGATTACAACCAAATTAAAGACAATGTTCATTCCAAGTTAAGGAAATGAAGGTTGCAATTTTGACCGATACCCACTACGGTTGCAGAAAAGGCTCTAAACTCTTTCATGATTATTTTGAGAAGTTTTACAATGAGATTTTCTTTCCAGCATTAGATGAGCATGGGATTGACACTGTGATTCACATGGGTGATGTCTTTGACAGTCGCAAAGGAATTGATTTTGCTGCACTGACATGGGCAAAGAGAGTTGTGTTTGAACCTCTCAAAGAAAGAAACATTGACACTCACATTGTTTCTGGCAATCATGATTCTTATTATAAGAACACAAACGCAGTTACATCTGTTGACTTACTTTTGAATGAGTACCACAATATAAGTGTGTACACAGAGGCAACAGAAGTTCCAATTGGAAATCTGCCAATTCTTTTTATTCCGTGGATCAATGAAGAAAATCGCAAAGTTACTCTCCAGACCATTCAAGATTCAACTTGCAAGATGTCGGTGGGGCACCTTGAGTGCAGAGGATTTATGCCTCATCGAGGTTGCGTCATGGAAGATGGTATGGACAGCAACATCTTTAAGAACTTCTCGTTGGTCTTCAGCGGCCACTACCACACTCGATCGAATGATTCTAGAGTCTTCTATATCGGCAATCCCTACGAAATGTTCTGGAATGATGTGGCCGACCGAAGAGGATTTGTAATTCTTGAGACAGACACTTTGGAATGGGATTATGTGAACAATCCCTTCAGAATGTTTTATAATGTTTATTACGAAGACACAGACCATCAACTCTTTGATGCCAGAGAACTGGAAAATAAGATTGTGAAAGTGATCGTTCGTAAAAAGTCAGATAACATTAAGTTCGAGAAGTTCATTGACAAACTTTACTCCGTTGGAGTGGCAGAACTTAAGGTCATTGAGAACTTCCAACTGATGGAATCTGAGGAATTTGAAGCAGAAGAATCAGAAGATACTCTGAGTATTCTGAATCGTTATATTGAAGAATCTGATACTGAGTTGGATAAACCAGTAATTCAGAAATTGATTCGTGAAATCTATCAGGAGGCCTGCGAAGCGATTTAATGTACATCCTCACCATCAAAGGACATGAAACAGAAGGAGCTTACTCTGTTGTCGACAGAGAAGGTGAGGAAGTGCTTTTTATCTTTGAAGAACAGGAAGATGCGGATCGATTTGTACAACATCTCGATGCACAGGATTATCCTGAAATGGTTCCAATGAAAGTTGATGAAGAGATTATGATTGAGGCTTGTGAAAAACACGGACACAAGTACACAATCATCACTCCTCAAGATGTTGTAATACCCCCTGATGGCCAGAGTGATTTTGTATGAGTTGCGAAAATGATTTGCTTTGAAAAGATTAGATGGAGAAATTTTCTTTCGACTGGTAATCAGTTTACAGAAGTTCAACTGAATAAAACAAACACCACTTTGATTATTGGTGCAAATGGATCTGGCAAATCAACAATCCTTGATGCGCTATCTTTTGTTTTGTATGGCAAGGCGTTTAGAAAAATCACGAAGAATCAACTCATCAACTCTGTGAATGAGAAAGGAACTTTGGTGGAAATTGAGTTCACCATCAATAAAACAGAGTGGAAGATTGAGAGAGGCATCAAACCCAATCTTTTCAAGATTCATAGAGATGGTGAAGAACTGGATCAAAGCGCTTCTGTCATTGATCAACAGAAGTGGTTGGAACAGAATGTTCTGAAGATGAATCACAAATCATTCTCTCAAATAATTATTTTGGGTTCATCCACCTTTATCCCCTTCATGCAACTCCCCACCAATTCCCGCAGAGAGGTGGTTGAGGACCTTCTGGACATCAAGATCTTCTCCTCAATGAACTCTCTTATCAAAGAGAAGATTAGAACCATCAGGGAGGAGATTAAGACACTGAATCTGAGAAAGGAATCTCTCATTGATAAGGTTGAAATGCAGAAACGTTTTATCGATGAGATTGAGAATGATAGCAACTTTCAGATCAAACAGAAAAGAAATCGAATCTCTAAACTTCTGAAAGAGGTGGAAGAAAAGATTGATGAGAACAATAACTCCGATGAGGTTGTTGAACTCAAAAGAGAAGAGATTAAACAATATGAGGGATCTTCTGATCGTCTTCGTCAGTTTGGAACCCTAAAAGGAAAACTCTCACAGAAGATTTCTTCAATTGTAAAGGAACATAAATTTTTTACTGATAATTCGGTTTGTCCCACCTGCAATCAGGACATTGAAGAATCATTTCGGTTAAATAGAATTGATGACTCTCAAAATGAAGCAAAGGAATTGCAGGCTGGGTTCGAAGAACTTCAGGAAGCAATTAAAGAGGAAGAGCTGAGAGAGTCCTCTTTTCACAAATTATCTGGAGAAATTACTAAGATTCTGAATGGAATTACTTCAAACAATTCTCACATTGCTGTTTGTCAGCGACAAGTCAATCAACTGGAATCGGAAATTCAAGACATTATCGATCGAGTCGAGAATAAGAATTCTGAACATGAGAAGTTAGAAGAGTTTAAGGAGAGTCTTCAAAAAACATACGAAAAACTGGCAGAGAAGAAGGAGACAATCTCCTACCATGATTTTACCTACTCACTCCTGAAAGATGGTGGAGTGAAGGCAAAGATCATCAAGAAATACCTTCCATTGATTAATCAGCAGGTCAATAAGTATCTGCAATCGATGGACTTCTACATCAATTTCAAACTGGATGAGGAGTTCAATGAAACTGTTGAGTCTCCCATTCATGAGGACTTCTCTTATGCTTCCTTTAGTGAGGGTGAGAAGTCTCGGATTGACCTGGCATTGATTCTTGCCTGGAGGGAAGTCGCCCGTTACAAGAACTCAGTGAATACCAACCTCATTTTGTTTGACGAAGTTTTTGATTCAAGTTTGGACAGTGCGGGAAGTGATGACCTGTTAAAGATTTTGCGTTATGTTGTGACAGACGCAAACATCTTTGTGATTAGCCATAAGCAAGGATTGGAGGATAAGTTCTCCAGAGTCCTCACATTTTCCAAGGAAAAGAACTTCTCATTCTTATCTGAGACTGACTGAGACTAAAATTGTGTTACATTTCAATAAGAGTCCCCCTTGATGGATCCCCCCCATCAGGGGGTTTGTTATTATATCCTTGTGTTATGGAGAGAAACCATGAAAGTTGTAAAAATCACTGAGAACATTAAGTATTTCGCCTTGTCTGATGAGGAGGGGGAATTTGGTCTTCTCTTCGATGAAGATAAACAAGTATTCGCTGAGATTTACACACCAGAAGATTTTGTTAGCGTATACAATCAATTCACTCAGTTGATTTGACATTGAGTGTCAAATCAGTTATCATAAAAACACATTATAAAGTCCTGCAATATGAAAGATTCTATTCCTCCATTTGAGGGTGATGTGATAATCTTTGGGGGTGATGGCAGGGATTGCGTATCACTCACAGGATCAGAACCTTCGGATTCGATTACCTTTACTTTGGATGTTGGTAATGACAAAGGTCCTAATCGTTACAAATATGAAGAGGACAAGATTCTCGAAGAACTGAAAGAATACATTTCCCGAACATATAATCAACACTATTCTGCTGGTGATGACAAGATTCAAACCCTGGATCTGATTGAGGCGTGTGGGGATGGAGAAGAATTCTGTCGGAGCAACATTCTCAAATATGCCTCTCGTTATGATAAGAAAGGCACCGCACGACGTGACATTATGAAGATCTTACATTATGCTGTTCTTCTGATGTACTTTAACGACAAAAACTCACAACGTGAAACTTATCCTCAATAATAATGAAACTTTCTGACTCTACTATCAACATTCTGAAGAATTTTTCTTCAATCAATCAGTCAATTCTTTTTAAGGCTGGAGATCGACTTAGGTCTATTTCTGTAATGAAAAACATTCTTGCAGAAGCAACCATCACAGAAGAGATCCCAAAGGACTTTGGCATTTATGATCTGAATCAGTTCTTGAACGCACTGAGTCTTCTTCAGAATCCTGAACTTGACTTCACAAATGATGAGTATGTTCTCATTCGAGAAGGCAAGAAGCGTTCTAAGTTCTTCTTTGCTGATCCTTCTGTGATCGTTTCTCCTCCAGATAAGGAGATCTCACTTCCCTCAGAGGATGTGTGTTTTGTCTTGACATCTCAGGATCTCGCACAACTGAAGAAAGCAGCTTCTGTGTTTCAGGCTCCTGATATTTCTGCCATTGGTGAAGCTGGTGTGATCAAACTCGTCGCGAGGGATAAGAAAAATGACACATCTAATGATTTCTCCATTGTCGTTGGTGAAACTGACTTGGATTTTGTCTTCAACTTCAAAGAAGAAAACCTCAAGATTCTTCCGGGAACCTACGATGTAGTGGTTTCCTCTAAGCTTCTGTCACGTTTCTCCAGTCAGAATCGTGATTTGACTTATTACATCGCCCTTGAACCTGATTCAACTTTCGTCTCATGATCGAACTTTTTGCATCACTCGTTGTTGATCTCTCTGACCAGAAGTTGTACGCCTTTGACAACAATGGTCAGATGGTTTTTTCAACTCTGGTCTCCACCGGAAAGCCATCAACACCTACACCCACAGGTGAGTTTTATGTTGGTTCCAAGTATGCAAACACCGACTTTGTTGGTAACTATGGAAGAATCAATCTTGATAATGTGTTGTGTCTAAATGGTCCTGGGATTCGTCCAGACACTTATTGTCTGCACCCAAAACCAAACGAACATCAACCTCTTGGAACTCCATACTCTTTGGGTTGTATTCGGATGGGACATGAGGCAGCAAAGTTTGTATTCCAAAGTACAGAACGAGGAGTTCCTGTTTATATTCGACAATGAATGAAAGAAATAAGATTGTTGTTCTCGATGATTTCATGGAGTCTGACTTCTTCGAGCAAGCCAAGTCCAAGATTGATTCGCATGAACAACAATATCATTTCCAAAAGAACATCTCCATGAGTGGAGAAGGTGATCCAAGATTCTACTATGGTTTTGGATGCACCTTTGTTGCTGCAAAGAAACCAGATATCTATCACAAACTACCAAACAAGGATTACATCTTTTCAATCAATGAGAAGATTAAGAGAGAGTTTGGGTTCAAAGTGGTCGGAAGATCTCGGCTAGATATGACAACATATCGGGGTGAAGAACAAGTTAAGTTTGGAGCACACATTGATCTGAACGGATATCACCACACAACAATCTTCTATTTCACCACTTGTAACGGACCCACAGTCATTTACAATGAAAGACTGATGAGAGGGGATGTTCCAGAGAATCTTAATCTCACAGAGAAAGAGAGAGTTTATCCTAAGGAAAATAGACTTGTTTTGTTTCCTGGGAATCATATTCACACTGGAATGTCAGCTACAGATTCACCTAATCGAATTCTATTGAATTCTAATTTTATATGAAGAATTTAAGACAAGATGATTACTTAAGGATCATAGGGGCCGCGATGATGATCGTGGGTTACTTTGTTCTTCTTTACATTGATGTGAAGACTGGAGTTACAATAAGATTCTTTGCAAACATCGCAATGATCCCATTTGCTGTTAGAATACGAACATGGGACATCGTGGCGTTGGAGGCCTTCTTTGCCATGATCGACCTTTCTAAGTTCATTCACCTTTCGTTATGAATATTTTTGTGACTTCGCCGGACCCTTGGGAATGTGCCAGGGTGCTTCCTGACCGTCATGTTTGCAAGATGCCCTTGGAAACATGCCAAATGTTGGCCATTGTCGCATCTAAGAAATGGGGACATGGATTTGGCACCCTTCCCAAAGCAGACGGTACTCCCTATGCCACTGAGAAGGGTGCTTTTCGCAATCATCCCTGCACTAAGTGGGCATCTGAGTTTGTAATGAACTGGCAGTGGTTGATTGCTCATGGGTTTGCACTCTGTGATGAGTACAAGATGAGGTATGGAAAGAAACACAGTTGTCTTCAAACTCTTCACGCAGCAAAGGAGATATTTCCCACAGGTGATCCCACAGGTAGATCTGGTAAAGAACCCACACCATTCGTGAGGGCAATGCCTGATGAGTTCAAACTGGACACAAGTATTTCTACCTTTGATGCTTAAAATGTACATTGCATCTAAACCTTGGGTGACAGATAATTACCTTAGAATTCCAGATAGGAGACCTGAATGGCTATGAAATTACTAAAGACAGAAAAGTGGAATCGATGCAATCTCTCTGGAACTCGTTGGGAATTGTTCGACTCCAAGTTGAACATTGAACTTGAAAGAGATAAGAAATCAAAGATAAATTTCTGTGTGTTGTTTCAGATTGGTGGAGGCTTTGCTATCTACAAATCAATAATTATTTTTGGTTACAGTCTTACTGTTGAGTTGATTTTATCATCATGAATTGGTTTAGTTTTTTTGATAATCTTTCTGACGATGAGAAAGATAAGATTGCCATTCTTAGAGTAATGGAATGTACTAATGGGGTTATTCAACATGCCCACAGGGGTAGTGAACCTTATGCGCTTTCCATTGAAGACACTCGCGAAGCAATGAAGTTCAGTATGGGTGCTATGAAACGAATGACCATTCCACTAAAGAGTGGTAACGTCACTTTTACGCCAGAGACTGAGAAAGTTCTTCGTCAAATTCGAGAACTTTACATCAGTGGAGTTAAACAGGGAAACAGAGAAGACTTTGATGAGTTTATGATGGCATCAGTTGGGTCCTCGCGAGCAGTTGGCAAAGAAAGGCTTTTAAATGCGGCTAAAACCATTCAGAAAGATGTGAATTGTAAGCCCATTTGTGAACACACAAGTTGGGGAGTTGGTTATTTGGTAGGATTACTATGAAGTGGATTACGACGATTCAAGATTGTTATGTTGATGGAGAGGATGATTGGTTTATAGATCTGCCACCTGAGATGTTGGGAGAGCTTGGATGGACTGAGGGAGATGTGTTAGAATGGTCTGATAATAATGATGGATCCTTTACTGTAAGGAAAGTTGCATTATGAGTTCAATTGATAAAAAACCCTTCATCTGGGTGGAAGCTTACAGACCTCAGACAATTGAAGAGTGTATCCTTCCAGAGGGAATCAAAAAGACATTTAAGGACTTTGTGAAGCAAGGTGAAGTGCCTAACCTTCTTCTTTCTGGTCCTCCTGGTTGTGGTAAAACCACAGTTGCTAAGGCACTTTGTAATGAATTAGGAGTTGACGTTTATGTCATCAATGGATCCGATGAAGGTAGATTCCTCGACACTGTCAGAAACAATGCGAAGAATTTCGCTTCGACCGTCTCACTTTCGTCAACTGCTAAACACAAAGTCATCATTATCGACGAAGCTGACAACACGTCACACGACGTACAACTCGCCTTACGGGCTTTTACTGAGGAGTTTGTTGGCAACTGTCGATTCATTTTCACCTGTAACTACAAAAATAAAATCATTGAACCCCTCCACTCGCGATGTGCCGTTGTTGACTTCAGTCTCAAGGGTCGGGAAAGAGCGAGTCTCGCAGCATCGTTCTACACTCGACTCAAAGAAATCCTGGATCTGGAACAGGTTGATTCGGAGGATAAGGTTCTGGTAGAACTTATCAACAAACACTTTCCTGATTGGAGGAGAGTGTTGAATGAGGTTCAGCGTTATTCTGCGAGTGGTAAGATTGACGCTGGCATTCTTGCTTCCTTTAGTAATGTAAAAACAAATGATCTCTTCAAGAAACTCAAGGAGAAGGACTTTCCGTCGGTTCGTAAGTGGGTGGTCAATAATCTGGATAATGACCCTACTGTGGTTCTTCGTTCTGTATATGATGGTTGTTACGACTTCCTCACAGGTCCTGGTGTTGCTGCTGCTGTTCTTATTGTTGCTAAGTATCAGTATCAAAGTGCGTTCGTGGCAGATCAGGAGATCAACCTTCTGGCGGCGTTAACTGAAATTATGATAGAATGCTCATTCAAATGAATACAATCGTTCTTTATACAAATGGTGGTCAGGAATCTGATCGCCTTCGCCAACTTCTAATGAGTCTTGGTGATGAATATCACGAATATACATTAGGTGAAGATTTCACAGAGTCTCAATTCCGTAAGGAGTTTGGTGAGTCTGCTGAATATCCTCAAGTATCTATTGGAATCAACCATATCGGTGGTCTCAAACAAACACTAAACTATCTAAAAAACAAAGGTAAAATATTATGAATGTAAAGGTGATTCGGATGTCTTCTGGTGAAGATGTTGTGGCTTCTGTTCTTGAGGATAAGGAAGATGTGTTGGTGATTGAGAACCCAATTGTTGCTTTCAATCAAGGTAATGGTCAGCTTGGGTTTGCTCCATATGCTCCTCTTCTGAATAAAGATCAGAAGGAATTGGAACTCAATAAGAAGTGGATTGTTTATGTTGCTGGTGTGAATGATGATCTTGTTGAGAGTTATGAAGAGATGTTCTCCCCCATCTCCAAGCCCAGTAAGAAACTGATTCTCTGATATGGAACTGAAAGACTGGTTGAACTCAATAAACTTTAATAAGGAAAACCTTATTAAAGGAAACCCCGATATCGTTAAACAGTACCCACCATTCATTATCAATCGTTGTTTGTCTGGACATCTGGATTGCATCCTCTTTGTGAATGAAATGAACAAGTCTCATTTCTTAGATAAAGATATGCAATATTATTTTTATCTAAATAGTCTGAGGAAGAAAAGGAGATTCTCTCCTTGGCTTCGCAAAGATAAAATTTCAGATCTGGATTATGTGAAACGTTATTATGGTTATAGTAACGAGAAGGCACTCCAAGCTTTGAAACTTTTGTCACCTGAACAAATTGATTTTATTAAACAACGACTTGATACTGGTGGAAAAAGATGACACAAACGGTTGAGCCGCAGGTGGAGTGGTCTCAGGATAAAATGATTGAGATCAAATTGAATGAACCTGATGATTTCTTGAAAGTGAGAGAAACACTAACGAGGATTGGCGTTGCGTCGAGAAAGGAAAAGAAACTATACCAATCCTGCCACATCCTACACAAGCAGGGTAAGTACTACATCGTACACTTCAAAGAGTTATTTGCTCTTGATGGTAAATATGCTAATCTTACTGTCAATGATGTTCAACGTCGTAATCGTATTACAAAACTTTTATCTGATTGGGGATTGGTCTCGGTGGTGAGTGAAGATGATATCTTGAATATCGCTCCTCTGAACCAAATTAAAGTTCTCCCATACAGAGAGAAAACTGAATGGGTTCTAGAACAGAAGTACAATATTGGTTCTCGCGCAAAAGAAAAAACTTCTGAATAAGTGAAGAAACCACCATAACTGAGGTGAGGTTATCGCCACTTCTCATTTGAACTCTCCAGTGATAAATTAATAGTGTGGAAGCCATAACGGTTCCACATTGTTCAACTCTCGCTTAATAAGGAGAAATCAAATGACAACACTTTCACGCTACAATGCCGGAAACATTGATAAGTTTCTGAGCGATATCAACCGTTATTCTATCGGATTGGATAGTTGGTTTGATCGGATTGGATCCGTCAATGATACAAATTATCCTCCGTACAACCTCGTCAAGCAATCTGATACTGAGTTCCAACTGGAGCTGGCTCTTGCTGGTTTCCGCGAAGAAGATCTGAAAGTCTACACTGAGCGCAATCAACTGATTGTTGAAGCCTCTAAGGAAGAGACTGATGGTCGTGAGTATGTTTATCGTGGACTGGCAAACCGAGCATTCAAGCGGGTCTGGAACTTGGCTGATGATGTTGAGGTTCGTGATGTTACCTTCGTCAATGGTGTCCTGAGTGTCAACATTCTGAAGGTTGTTCCTGAGAAGTTCCAGAAGAAACTTCTCTTTGGTTCTGATAAAGCCTGATAAATAAGAACATAACCAAATATCGTCGCCGCGGGGAGTTAATGGCAAAATCCATTGACATCCCCCCTTTTTTTGTGTTATAATTATGAAAGGAATTATAAGCTTATGTCTATAAAACTTGTCATCCTCAAATCTGGTGAGGATGTTGTGGCAGATGTTGAAGAAATGGTGATCAATGACAAGGTGGTTGGTTACTTCTTTAATCATCCCTGTCGTGTGAAACTGACCAGTAAGGGTCCTCAGAGAGATGGGAGTCATCATAGTCCCTTTAAGATTGATATTCTCCCGTGGTCTCCTCTTTCCAAAGACCAAAGAATCCCCGTGGTTGTCGATTGGGTCATCAGTATGATGGAACCAATCGATGAACTCCGAAGAATGTACGAAAAAGTAGTGTTGGATTATGAACGAAGAAAATCTGCAGCTGTTGTTGATGACAAACAATCAGTTGATACTGACTCAGATTGAAGAAGTACCATCTGAACTTGGACAACCTGATTGTAAGATGGTTGAACCATTCGTTGTGAATGAATCAACGTTGACACTTTCACCTTGGATGATGAGTGTGACACGTCAGAACACATTTATGATTCATAGTGACAAGATCTTGACTATGATGGAACCCAATGATAAACTGAAGGATAAGTACAAACAAGCAGTGAAGGGATGAGGTTTTATACCAGTGTGGTGATGGTAGGAAACACCTTCCTACTTCGTGGTTATGAAGATGGTAAAAGAGTAACTCTCAGAGAAGAATATCAACCAACTCTGTTTGTTAAGACGAACAGAGACACCGAGTATCGCACATTGGATGGTGAGAAGGTAGAACCCATCAAACCCGGATCCGTGAGGGATTGTCGTGAATTCTTTAAGAAATATGAGGGTGTAGATGGGTTTAAGATCTATGGCAATGAGAGATATGTCTATCAATACATTTCTGACAAATACCCAGAGGATGAGATCCAATGGGACAAGAAGAAGATGGACATCTATTCTCTTGACATTGAGACTACAACCAAATATGGATTTCCCAGTCCAGAGGAATGTCAGGAAGAGATTTTACTAATCACCATTCAGAATGCTGCAACCAAACAGATCATCACTTGGGGCCAGAAACCTTACACACCCAAACAGAAGAATGTCACCTATCATGAGTGTGGAACTGAGTATGACCTTCTAAATGGTTTCATCTATTGGTGGACACAGAACACGCCAGATGTTGTGACAGGTTGGAACACTAGACTCTTTGATATTCCTTACATTTGTGGAAGAATCACACGAGTCTTTGGCGAAAAGAAAGTAAAGATGTTATCCCCTTGGGGATTGGTTCAGGAAGGTGAACTTTATGTTACTGGTAAAAGATACACTACCTTCAAGATTCAGGGTGTGAGTTCTCTTGATTATCTTGATATCTATAAGAAGTTCACTTACGTCAACCGAGAGAGTTATCGGTTGGATCACATTGCCGAGGTGGAACTTGGACACAACAAATTAGATCACTCAGAGTTTGACACCTTTGAAGAGTTTTACACAAAGGGATGGGATAAGTTTGTCGATTACAACATTGTTGACGTGGAACTGGTGGACAAGTTGGAGGATAAACTCCGACTGATTGAACTCATCATTACCATGGCGTTTGACGCAAAGGTGAACTTCAATGATCCAATGGGACAGGTGGGATTGTGGGACGCCATCATCTATAATTATCTGAAGAAACAAAACATCGTTATCCCACCACGGGAGATGACAGAGAAGAACTCTAAGTTTGCAGGTGCTTATGTAAAAGAACCCGTTCCTGGAGCTTATGACTGGGTGGTGTCCTTTGATTTGAACTCTCTGTACCCTCACCTCCTAATGCAGTACAACATCTCACCGGAAACTCTTCTGGACGAGAGACACCCATCAGTGAATGTGGAGAAGATCCTTAATGAGGAAGTGAACTTTGAGATGTATAAGGATTATGCCGTCTGTGCCAATGGGGCAATGTTCCGTAAGGACAAGAGAGGTTTTCTTCCGGAACTGATGGAGAGAATGTATAAAGAAAGAAAGGCATTCAAGAAGGAGATGTTAAAATCTAAACAGAAGTTGGTTGACATTGAGGCAGAGATGAAGAGAAGGGGGTTGAAGTAAGACTGGGTGGGTTATGGAGAGGTAATGATGTGTTAGAATGGGGAGTTGGAAGATTACGATAAACTCTTATGGATTTAGATGTTATTTGTGAAGAATTCTTACATTATGATGGGAGTTTATTATCTTTCTGTGAGAGATTTTCTTATCCTTATAATTTAGTTTATAAGAGACTGAAAAAGAGTCACCCAAACTCAATAAGCAGAAATAAAAATGGCACATTCAAATTGGAGAAACGACCGCGAAAGGTTTTGATTTCACCAGAAGAAATGAAAGAGATGTTTTTTGAGAAGGGAATGGGGCAGAAAGAGATTGCTGAAGAGTTGGGAGTGACGAAGGGAGCAATCTGTTATTTTATGAAGAAACATAACATTGACGTAAAGTCTGTGTCTCTAAGTCGTTATTTTACAAAGGAGAGACGCGAGCTTCATCGTCAACAGGCATTGTCGGGGATTACTGGAGTGTTTCGTGCTGGAAGAAAGTTTCATTCAACCTCCATTGAAGTGAAGTTTATGAAAGTGTGTGATGAGATGGGGATAAATTATAAGAGGCAGTTTTCAATTGAGAAGAATGGGCATCCTTATGATTTTTACATTCCCTCAATGAATTTGCTGGTGGAGATGGATGGGGTTTATTGGCACACAATGGAGAATCAAGTAAAGAAAGATAAAGAGCAGATGGCAAAAGCGGAGGAGTTGGGTTATAATCTGGTGAGGATTACTGATAAACAAATCAAAGATAATCCACTCGTAATAAAGGAGGTGTTGTCATCGGATTTCTGATTGGTGGGGATGACGAAGCAGGTAAGCAACCACAAAGAATTACAGCATCTGAGAGCGATTACTCTCATCTTTCTGATAATGAGTTGAGGAAGTTGAGAGATGAAACCATAAAAGACATTTCTAAGTTTAGTAACTTTCAACTTGTAAGAAAGGTGACTCTAAACTCCGCTTATGGTGCTCTGGGTAATGAATGGTTTCGTTACTATAAACTTGCCAATGCTGAAGCAGTGACACTCTCTGGACAGGTCAGCATCCGATGGATTGAAAATAAGATGAATGGATTCATCAATAAGATTCTGGAGACGGAGGGTGTTGATTATGTGATTGCTTCTGACACTGATTCCATTTACATCAACTTCCAAGGTGTTGTGAATAAGTTTCTGACAAAGTTTAAGGGCGATAAAGAGAAAACAGTCAGCATGATCGACAAGATCTGTAAAGATCAACTAGAACCATTCATTGATAAGTGTTACACCCAACTTGCTGATTATGTGAATGCTTATGACCAGAAGATGCAGATGAAGCGAGAGAACATCGCCGATCGTGGAATTTGGACAGCGAAGAAGCGTTACATTCTAAATGTTTGGGACAGTGAGGGTGTTCGTTATGAGGAACCAAAACTGAAGATTATGGGCATTGAGGCAGTGAAGTCCTCCACACCTGCTCCCTGTCGAAAGATGATCAAGGATGCCCTGAAGTTGATGATGGAAGGAACAGAAGATGATGTGATCAAGTTCATTGATAATTGCCGATCTGATTTCAAAAAGATGGCCATCGAGGAGATTGCCTTTCCTCGTAAAGTTTCTGATTTGAAGAAGCATAAATCATCCACACACATCTATGGAAAGGGGTGCCCAATGCATGTTAGGGGTTGCCTTCTTTACAACCATTACATTAAAGAGAAAGGATTGGGAAATAAGTATTCAATGATTGATAATGGTGAGAAGATAAAGTTTATTCATCTGAAGAAGGCAAACCCTATTAGAGAAAATGTTATCTCTTTTATTTCTGAGTTTCCTCATGAACTTGGACTTGACAAATACATTGATTATGACTTACAATTTGAAAAAGCATTTCTCGAACCTGTCAAGACAATTCTTGATTCCATTGGTTGGAACGTAGAGAAAACAACAAACTTGGAGTTATTTTTCGGATAGAAGATATGGATTTCTTACGTGACATTGTAAAGGAGATTGGGGACGAGTACACACAACTTGCTTCTGACATTGATGACTCAGAGACTTATGTGGACACAGGTTCGTACATTTTTAACGCACTGGTTTCAGGTAGTATATTTGGCGGTGTATCTGGGAACAAGATTACTGCCATTGCTGGGGAGTCTTCTACTGGAAAGACTTTCTTCTCTCTCGCTGTTGTTAAAAACTTTCTGGATTCTAATCCTGATGGTTACTGTCTGTACTTTGACACTGAAGCAGCAGTTAATAAGTCTCTTCTTACAAGTCGTGGAATAGACCTTAAACGAGTTGTAGTTGTTAACGTTGTCACTATCGAACAGTTCAGACAGAAAGCTCTTCAGGCTGTGGACCTTTACCAGAAAACACCAGAAGAAGAGAGAAAACCTTGCATGTTTGTTCTAGATTCTCTGGGAATGTTATCCACAGAGAAAGAGATTCAGGATGCTTTGGATGAGAAGAATGTTCGAGACATGACCAAGTCGCAGCTTGTGAAGGGGGCATTTAGAATGCTCACCCTAAAGCTCGGCCAAGCTAAAATACCAATGATAGTAACTAATCATACCTATGATGTCATCGGAGCTTATGTCCCAACTAAAGAAATGGGTGGAGGAAGCGGACTCAAATATGCTTCATCGACTATCATTTACCTCACTAAGAAGAAGGAGAAAGATGGAAAAGATGTCATTGGAAATCTTATCAAGGCAAAGACTGCTAAGTCGCGTCTGAGTAAAGAGAATAAGGATGTCACAGTTCGTCTTTATTATGACGAAAGAGGTTTAGACCGATATTATGGTTTGTTGGAACTGGGTGAACTGGGAGGTCTCTGGAAGAATACCGCCGGTCGTTATGAAATGGATGGCAAAAAGGTTTATGCCAAACAGATCATGAAAGAACCTGAGAGTTACTTTACCCAAGAGGTTCTTGAAAAATTAGACACAATTGCAAAGCAGGAGTTTTCTTATGGTGAAAGTATATGATGATGTGATTCCATCTGGAACATGTGAGAATTTGATTAAGATTTTTGAGTCTGATTCTCATCACCATGAATTTGTGAATCATGATCACAAACCCTGTTTTCATCAATTGAATTTGAACATTCATCATCCACATCTTGTTGCAAGTTTGGTGAACCTCACAAAGGTTGCATACGACAAGTATAAGAAAGACCTCAAGAATCCTTTCATGCCAAAGTGGAAGTTTCTTGAGGAATTTCGATTGAAGCGTTATAATACCTCAGGGGAAGAAAGGTTTGATGAACATGTTGATGTGGATAACTACAACACAGCAAAGAGAGCAGTTGCTTTTATTTTCTATCTAAACGATAACGACGGAGAGACACAATTCACAATGTCTGGAGAACGAGTGAAACCCGAATGTGGAAGGGTCACTGTGTTTCCTCCCACCTGGGAATATCCACATGCTGGACTCCCTCCCACTGATAATACAAAGTACATCTTGAGCACATACATTCATTATGGATAAGATTGAGATTCTCATTCTTAAAAACTTAATTCACAATGAGGAGTTTCTTAGAAAGGCAATTCCCTTCATTAAGAAAGAGTTCTTTCAAGAAAACAATCAACAAGTTATCTTCCAAGAGATCTTCAATTTTGTCACTCAATATAATGAGGTGCCAACTAAGGAAATCCTCTCCATTGAGATTGAGAAGAGAACAGATATCAATGAAACAATCTTCAGGGAAATCTCTAAGATTATTTCTTACTTAGATGAAGAGCCGGTTGAGTATAACTGGCTGTTAGACACTACGGAGAAGTGGTGTCGTGACCGTGCCATTTACTTGGCACTTCTGGAGTCGATTTCTATCGCTGATGGGAATGACGATAAGAAGACACCCGATGCCATTCCGTCCATTCTTTCTAATGCCCTTGCCGTAAGTTTTGACAGCCATGTGGGGCATGATTATCTTCTGGACTACGAGTTAAGATATGAACTCTACAATAAGAAAGAATCCAGGATTCCTTTCGACTTGGAATACTTTAACAGGATTACAAAGGGTGGATTGCCTAATAAGACACTCAATATTGCTCTTGCTGGGACTGGTGTCGGTAAGTCTCTCTTTATGTGTCATATGGCTTCTTCTGTTCTTCTTTCTGGTAAGAACGTTCTTTACGTTACAATGGAGATGGCTGAAGAGAAGATTGCCGAGAGGATTGATGCCAATCTCTTAAACCTCAACATTCAGGACATTGCTGATCTTCCTAAGACAATGTTTGAGACTAAGGTAAATAATCTTGCTAAGAAGACACAGGGAACATTAATCATCAAAGAATATCCAACCGCCTCTGCACATTGTGGCCACTTCCGTGGACTCCTTAACGAACTTTCTCTTAAGAAGTCATTTAGACCTGACATTATTTTCATTGATTACCTTAATATATGTGCTTCCAGCAGGTATAGCAAAATGGGTTCTGTCAATTCATATAGCTATATCAAAGCGATTGCTGAGGAGCTTCGAGGGTTGGCTGTCGAGGCAAACGTCCCTATCGTTTCTGCCACGCAGACCACTCGCTCTGGTTTTGGCAGCAGTGACGTTGAACTCACTGATACTTCTGAATCCTTTGGTTTGCCTGCTACTGCTGATCTTATGTTTGCCCTTATTTCAACTGACGAGCTTGAGTCACTGGGACAGATACTTGTAAAGCAATTGAAGAATCGTTATAATGATCCAACAATTTACAAGAGGTTTGTGATTGGAATCGACAGAGCCAAGATGAGACTTTATGATTGTGAGCAGTCGGCTCAGGATGAACTTCTTGACGGAGGAAATGAACCGGATTATAATCCCCAAGGGGAGAAGCCAAAGAAATCATTTGAGGGATTTAAGTTTTGAAACATTATTATCTAGAACCATTTAAGACAAGATTGCCAGGATTTAATACAGAGTTTTCAGTTCACGAACTGAAGATGAAAATTAAAAATGAACAAGAATTGGATTTTTATGAACAGCAGTTTGTTGATTATCTGAAGGAAACTGGAAATTGGGGAAAGGATTATGAACGTTGACACTAAAAAATACTTGGAGTTTGTTGATGCCGTCTGAATTGGTTACTAAAGAACAACCTCATTATTTTGAAATAAGAAATAATGATGGTAATCGATACTGTCATTGTGGTACTATGAGAGATGTAGAAAAAATGTTATCTCTTCATCCTGAATTTACCTATGAAAAGATTTATCTTCCCAACCCACCAAAGACTGTAGATATATTTCATACTTCAGTTGCACCTGACCCAGAACTTCCAGAACAAAAAATTCTTCCAGAATCCGAACTACAACCTATTGAAATTTGATGACTGTAAACACTAAAAAATACTTGGAGTTTGTTGATGCCGTTACTTCAGAACCAAGTAAAGATCACGAAGCTTTTGTATATCGTATCCAAGAACTTGAAGGTGAAGAGTTTCCTGCCGAGCGACTGCTTACTGCATCTGTAGGTATGTGTGCAGAAGCAGGTGAATTCACCGAAGTAGTCAAGAAGATTGTCTTTCAAGGTAAACCTGTCAATGAGGAGAACTTGTTCCACCTGAAGAGAGAGTTAGGTGATATTATGTGGTATGTTGCTCAAGCATGTATGGGTCTTAATACTACTATTGATGAGATCATTGAAATGAACGTGGACAAACTGAAGGCACGTTATCCAGGGGGACAGTTTGATGTTCACTATTCTGAAAACCGTAAGGAGGGGGATCTTTGACGACATTGGAGTTCGCCATTCTTGGATTTGTAATTGGAGTGCTCATTTGTGTAGTAAGAGAATTTATTGATAAGGAGAATTAATTTTGAAACCAATCACTCTTGATGAGTATAAAGAAGCAGCTGATGAGTTTATGCCTAAGTATTTCTTTGTTGCTGAACAACTTGGCGAAGGAGCAAAAACAGAAGACATTCTTGCAATTATGGAGAGTCTTGCTGGTGTTGCGATGAGGAACAGATCAGACAATAAAACAACTTTAGGATTCAATAAGAAGGAGGATGAAGATGGCGCTGTCTGATAGTGTTAGTGATTCATTAAAAGAAGCAGAGGGGGCTCTTAGAAATGCTCTTGCCTTTGCTGCAAGAAATGAAAGAACAATGGTGTGTCAGTCGATCGCTGATATCCTACACAGGATTGATATTCTCCAGTCCGCGGATAAACTTATGGATTCGTTGGAGAACCTTGGTAGGGACGGAGAAAATAATCCACATTTGTTCTAATGTATTACTTCTGGGCATATTTTGTTGCTCTCTGGACAACACTGATTGTTCCCTGTGTCACTAATCCAGTTAATTGGAAATACTGTTTTAATGATTGGGATGTTTGGTTGTATCCAGAGATTCAACGTGCCTGGGATTTGTATCAAAGGAACGAAAAACCTTATCAAGAAGAACGAGAGATCTTGGATTCCATAAATAACACTGAATAAGTTATTGCTTAGAGTCATGTCGGATATGAATAACCTGTATCGTGCATATTCTGCAGTGCATGATGACGGGATCAGAGGAGAACTTTCCGAATCCAGAGATGAGATCAGCTCAATGAAACTGTCGAAGATGACAGACGCTGACCTCACTGATCTTGCCGAAGAGGTTGTTGAGTTTTTGTTCCTTTCGGAACTGAGCATCAATGAGTCTTATGAGTTGATTGCTTCTTCTTTGGAAGATGCAGTTGATAAGGAAAAGACTGAAGTTCGTTTGAATAAGATTACTCGACTCGCAGAAGCATTCGACAGAGTTTATGAAAAGGTGGAAGAGAAAGCACCTAACATCGCCATCGAATCATTCCTCAATTATCGTGAGAGTAAGCCTCTCATTGAGAAATGGGAAGGTCGTGTGACTCATGAACATGGTAATGCTAAGATTCACGCCTCTGTGATTGCACAAGACAGATCTGATGCGATTGAGGGTCTTCTGAAAATGTTTGAAGCTAGAAGACCCGGTGAGTCTAAAAAAGAATACGCCGATAGACTGGTTAAAAAGTATACCGGCGGCAGGGGTTTGGGAAAGACTTATGATCCAATGAAGGATCCAAACTTCGATCACGATAAGGCCGAAAGAACTCGTGGTTCGATGAAAGAAGCTAAAGATCCTCTGAAGAAACAGCAGGAAATGAATCGATCGGGAAGATCAGGACTCGATAGGATTGGTACTGCTATTAAGTCTGTACAAGACAAAAAAGAAGTTGATGCAGATAAAGCAAAGACAGATGCTGAGAAGAGAAGAGCAAAACTCAAAAAGAAGTTTGGTAAGTCAATCAATGCAGGTATGAGGGAGGAATGGGCTTCAGCTTACGTTTCCATCTACGAGAAGAAACTGGCT
>Ga0070753_1000506_pt1 | contig 23835 bp, 33 predicted proteins | sample VirMetDEL_Aug_31_FD_77441 | JGI IMG/M metagenome (GOLD analysis project Ga0070753, IMG submission 77441) | Aqueous microbial communities from the Delaware River and Bay under freshwater to marine salinity gradient to study organic matter... | ecosystem: Environmental > Aquatic > Marine > Coastal... | reverse complement strand
TTCGCCCGGCGCATCATATCCTGTAGTTCTCTATTTGAAGCCTGCGCAACTGCTGCTTCAAACTGAGTACGACGCCCGGTTTGAGCCGCGCCAGGTACATTACCTCCAGATAATCCTTGAGTACGCATGTACTCTTGAAGGCCTGCAAGGCCCGTTGGACCAGACGCAAATCCTCCTTGAATATCAGCCTTGACTTTTACTGAAATTCCCGAAAGCTTGGCTTGAACAACTCTGCGAAAATCCGCTACATCAGCATTTGTGATCGACGGTTTAATGCTTGTGTTAATACGAATCTTTCCATCGCCCTGTTTAACTGTCTGATTTTGGGCAATGCGGGCCTTAATGCCAACAACCGTATCATTTACATCTTTGGCGGTAGCAGCGTTTTTAATGCTGACAGGAATCTCGACTTTCTTTCTTGCGCTTAGCGCATCAAGACGAGCCTGAAGATCGTCAAAAGTTTGCTTTCTAAGGCCTCCCGTAATATTGAGTTCAATATTGTACTTGCGCCTTTTAATTGCACGCTGAAGATTATTTAGCTCGCTATCGACTACTTTTCTGTCAAGCTTAATCTTGATACGCGCAGTAAATTCAGACGAAGCAATTCGGCCCAGCTTTTGAAGCTGCTGGCGAAAATATACGAGATCAAATGATACGCCAAGCCGAAGTTCCGCCGCCATTACTGCGCTTACAGCATTCTTCTATTAAGTGTAGCTTTAATAGCACATAATATTACTCATCATTTCGCATTGAAGCGTTTTTAAGTTCCTCTGCCAACATCGAAACAACGCGGGCGTCCATTCGCCTGGTCTTCATCAAGCGCTTAAGCACAATAATGCTTTCGTCGGTAATGCCTGTTTCCTTCTTGAGTTTGCGCGTATCAAATGGCAAGAAATCATCAGCAGTAAGGCTTACCTTCTTGCCTCCAAGCGCATGCGCAACCATTGTGGCCATTTTGGCCACTGACAAACTGTTTAAATTGTATTGCAAATGATCGTGCTTCTCTAAAAATTTAAGAGCAGCAATTACGTCTTTTACTTTTTGTTTAGAAAAGCTTTCTGGTCCCCATCGATCATCCTTAAGGCATGATGCATTAAGGCGAAAAAAGATGGCATCCCAATCAGTGAGCCCCTTTAAGAAAGCTCTCGCTTGTTTTTCTACTCGTTCGGCAAGGCATCTTCCTTCACCTTCCTCTTCGATTTTTTTGCTTGTGCTGCTTTCACCTCCGCATCTTGTTCTTCGGCAATAAATTCCAACACCTTAGTAGTCAGCTCTCGCGTCATGCCTTTTGTGTCATCCATTGACCAATCAGTAAGACGCTCCCAATTGTCACCAATTTTTCCTTCGCCACGGCAACGCATAAATGCAGTGATAAGCCTTGCATTCCCAAGTTCCGCAGAGCCGCCTGCAGTGATCATGAAGAGGGCTTCTTCGGTGTAATCGGCCAACAGCTCGCTCTCGGAAAAACCACCGCCTCCCTGGAGCATTTCAAAGGCCTCGTCAAGAGGGATGTCTTTCGCAGCGGCAATCTTCTTCGCAAGCTGCACCGCTTTAATTGTGCTCTGACTTTGAGCCTTGCTGATCTCCTCTTGCTCGATACTCTCAGCAATCAGCCATCCGCCATGCTTTTGCATGCGCAGAGCAGGCGTGAGTTCAAAGTAGCTGACCTCTTCAGACGCCAGCAGAAAGCTGTATTTGCTCATAATCCAAAATTGCCAACGGCACATTAAACGCCTTCAGTCGTTCGCCTTTGGTGCGAGCGTCTTCCGGGAGTTCAATCAGAAACGAATGTTGCTCGTTTGAGATTCTAATGGTAGTTTCTGCGAATGAAATAACGCATAAGATGCCGGCTTCTAGTGTTGGGCCGTCAACCGTCGCGTTGATTACGTGCACCTCGCCGTTGTCGCTCTGCAGATAATCAATGGGAGTGTCAGGCATTGAGGTGGCGGTCTAGTGCATCCATTAAATCACGCTTAATTTCACTTGTCTCAAACAAATATTCCGATGCAAGCTCGTCTGTCCATCGGCGAGGCGCACGAGAATATGGACCTTGCCCTTCATGAACAAACCAAGCATATTCTTCGCCGCTTGAATTTTTAGCGTCCCAGTGCCAGTTCGCTTCGGCGCCTGTTGCGCCTCGCGTAAACTTATAAGACTCCACGCCACTTTCATACAGCGACTCCGTGTCCAGAATGTCACGAGGATCTCTTGCTATTTCGCCATTTTTCCTCAGAGTCGGCGGTCCCGGATAACGGTATTTGTCTTCAAACTTCTCCCTCCAATAACGTTCGTTAACATCCTCTCTCGTCCATTCTTCAAAAGCACTTAAAAGCGCCTGCTCAAGTTGCTTTGCTCCAACAATTCTTGCTATACCAGCCATCTTTATTCGTTGGCAACGTGACGATATTGAGTGGCTAGTTCAATGTCGGGAATGATAATTCTTGCATATTGATACTCTCTATCACTTGAAGGGAAGCCTCTCACAGTGCAATCAGGAAAGTGCCGTTGAATTCTCTCAATAGCCTCATCCATGTCCTCAGCAGAAGGATCGTATTGCGACAGCACTAGCTCCCATGCCTTTCGCATCTCAACGAGCCCCATCAACGGGCGCGATGCGCGTGTTGGATACTGCCTAATCGCCGCTTCTAGTCCCTGCACCTTCCACCCCTTGGGCACTCCACTGCGGCCATCCACCCACAATGCAGGCGCTGTGGAATTGTTTGGCAACGTATAAGTGCCGAGCAAGTCGGACAACAATTGCTCGACAGTGCTGCGGATTTCCAGGATGTTCATACTAATAAAATAGCCCCCTTTCGGGGGCTTGTGAGAACGTCTCTAGCTTGATGATCAAGCGTTAGGAGAGGTGGGCAGGATTGCGCCGGAGATGGTGCAACGACCAGTGCCATAAGTACCACGGCTCATCAGGTCGAAAGTGGTCTCAACGAGGTTATCAGCAGGATAGCTTTCGTTGTAGTTCATCACGGTTGCTGCAAAGCAGGTGAGGTCATAAGTTTGACCACCGAGGAACTTGAAGATTTCGACATACAGTTCAAAATCTTTTTCGGTGCGACCGCGCAGCACCAAATCCATAGCCTCGTCAAAAGCAGTCTCATCAATGGAGCTGCCATCGAGATCCTTTTGGAAATACGAAGTGATGGAAGCTTGACAACGCTGGGTGACTTTCACGCTATCAGCGAAGCCGCCACCACCAAGCAGGTAGTATTCTTGCTCACCATCGTTAAATGCGACGGAAGCATTGGTCACGCCACCCAGGAAATACATGTTGGAGGGAACTCCAGACACGGGACGGGCGAGAACGCCAGCAGAGGCGGGGGTAATATCAGGACGAGTGGCGCCGGAAAGAGCGCCCACATACACAATGGTGTCCTGGCTCTTGATGATCTGTGTGGGATGTTGAATGGCCATTGAAACAATGCGAAGGAGCGTGATTAACGATTAAGGACACTACCTGCTCCCACAACTCTAAAGTAGCCGTGGATTGGAGTGCCCAGAAACTGACGGTAGTGGTCAGTCATCTCGGTCGTAGGGAGTAATTCAAAACGCCCCTCCTGATTTTCAATGGTGGCCGCAGCCACACTTCCAGGGGGCACTCCCGAAAACGCCAGTGGGCTAACAAGCCTGCCCTTCATATAGATGGCAGTTTCATCAGCCCCGAGTCGTTGATCGTATCGAGGATCCTTGCTCTGCTTCAAAGTGGCATAGTACGTTTCATCTCCAGTGATTTCAACGTAATTACCAGTGGCCGAGTCTGTCGCATATCCGCTCGCCACTGCAAACACCAGTGTGGCATTAGCTAGTGGCGGAGCAGGATTGGTCATTAGACAACGAAACCAAGCAGAGAGGATGATGCCGCATCAGTGAGACGTTTGAACTCTTGCCCATACAACGTGGCGTCGAGACCTTTGCCATAAACCTTGCCGTCTGTTGCGCCAATCATGACGCCCATTTGTGCAAGCTGAATAGCAATGATGTGAGCGGCTAGAAAACGCACTGCTCGGTCAGTCTGATCACCAAAGATGTCTGACGAAACGTCTGCAGAGGCGCTCTCAATAGCGCCGTTCACAATTCCCGATGGATGAGGGCTGAACTCGGGGAAACGCTCTAGAAAACCAGCGTAAGTGACACTCATGCTTTTCCTGTGCGAATGGCTTCAAGACGACGGTTAATCGCATTGCGGACCCTCACGCGACCTTCAATCTTCTTCCAATCTCCGAGTTTGTCCTCGTCGTGGAGAAGTTCAATGGCCTGGATAGCCTGACTAAGCGGAAGCTGAGAAAGGTTTTCGGCGGACTTGGGAATAGTTTCCACTTCCACTCGCTCCTTCATCTCCTCAATAGCCCCAATGCGAAGAAGTCCCTGCACCGTAGGGTTCAGTTTTGCTTCTTCCCATTGCTCATCAGGAATTTCCTGATTAAGACCGGGCGCAAGGCTAATCATGCCTCGCTTAGTAATCACTCCGAAACTGGCCTCTCGCGGCGGGTTTTCAAGTTCAGGGCGGTAAGCAATCAACATTTGTTGAATTAACAAACTTGATAAGCTTAACCGCCCATTCTTGACAAACTACCTAAGGGCTTTCTCAGGGAGCCTGAACGTAGATGACGCTCTTGGGATAGTACAGAGCGACGCCACCCACGCGAGCATGAGCCGGAACAATGAATTCCAGACCGCGCTGCTGAGGGGGGAACAGTTCAAGAGGCTGAGGAATGTGCAGTTGCACTTTGCCGGGATCACGCTTGTAGATGACCATCCGGTTCTTGCTGAGGCTGCTCTTGTCAGCATCGAGCTGGTTGATGGGCTCGACGTTGCGGATGAAGGGGTTGGTGCGCAGGAAGTACTCCAGCACAGTCACATCCGAAGAGTCAGAGTTACGAGTGGTCGAAACCACGTTGTAATCTTCCCAAGCCATCAGAATGGTGTCGGGCTGCTCCTTCATGTTGGAGCCATTGATGATGGCGGTAACGCCCTGGTTCATCAGTTCCAGCATGTCCTGAGCAGTGGTGCCAGTGGCGGTAGCGCCAGTGAACCACTTGTCAGCAGACACAACGTCCACAGTGGAGTTGTTAAAGAAGCCAGCCAGGCCAACAGAGGCCTCACCGAACAGAGCAACGCTCTCCACTTTCTCTTCGTAAGCGCGACGCACAGCGGCGGCACGGCGCTGCTCCAGGGCCAGATTGGCCATTTGAGCTGCACGCAGTTCCTGCACGGTGTAGCCGAAGGAGCCACCGAAGGAGCGGATGTTGATGCTCTTCTCGACCTGGCTCACATCAGCACGCGGCAGATCATCTGCAGCGTCAGAGATGAGCTTGAAGTCACCAGTCGCATCCATGATGCGATAGGTGAAGGTCTGGGCGCCAGGACCAGCTTCGCTGGTTACAGGCAGAATTGTGGGGTATTTGATGTCGGCATACTCGACTTCAAACACTTGCGGGCGGATGTACTCAAGCTGACGCTCAAGGAACAGGCCCGCTTCATCCATACGAAATTCGCTCATTGTGTACTCCTATCAGGAATCGGCGGCAAGGGTGAAATCGGGGCCGTTCAGCTCCAGCAGAGCAACACCAGCGCCAGTGGTCTTGGACACCCAGCGGGCGCCAGTCAGGCGACGGGTCTTGCCGCTCACGTAAGCGTGAGAGAAGCGACCGGGGTGAGCACCAGCAGTGGTGCCAGTGTGAGTGGCGTAGTACACGCGCACGGGGGAGGTGAGATCAACAGCGCCGGTCACGTAGACGGCAACCACGCCCTTGTTGATTGCATTGACAGCTTGCTCATCAGCAACACCAGGACGGGAGTTGGCGTCAAGCACCTTCTCGTCCACGTAGGTGAGAGCGTTCACGCCCACGACAGTGTCGCCAGTGGCGGCCACAGTCTTGGCGGAGTTGCCCACGGTGCCAGCAGTGTTAACCACCAGAAGGTTTCCGTAAGCGATGGCGGCGCCAGTTTCGTTCACGAAAGTGGCGACGTTGTTGTCGGCAATGTCAGCGAATTGGCCTTCCAGAGCAGCAGTCAGCTCCAGCTCATAGCTGGATTGAACGCCACCGGCAGCACCTGCGCTGGTCGAAAAAGTTACGGCCATGGATTACTTAGCCTCCTTGGAGACAGACAGGGGAGATTTCCAGGCATTCTGCAGCTTCTCGATATACGAGGAGGGAGCAGACGCAGGAGTGGCGATGGAAGCCACCGCCTTACGCAGATCCTCGGTGGAATCAGCGCGATTGGCAGCATCTTCAGAGATGGTGTCGAACATTGCCAGGACGTAATCGTCGGAACGCTCGTCCAGAGCAACAGAGTCGCCGCGAACTGCCTTGATGGCGTCAACCATCACTTCACGGTCGCTCTTGCCGCTAAATTCATAAGCGGCATCCAGTACGGGCTTAGCCTTGGAAACAAGGGCCAGGCGCTCTTCAACAATGGAATCCACGTTGATTTGCTTGGCTTCTTCCAGCTCAGCCTTCAGAGAATCGACTTGCTCGGCCAGGGCATCGGCGCGACCTTCGGCCCCGTCCATTTTGCCCTTCATTTCTTCTTCCATGGCGTCCATTTCGGCCTTCATGGAATCAGCAGCAGCCTGCAGCTCGTCGTACTTCTTTTTCATGTCCTCGTAGGACATCTTGGCGTCATCGCGTTCTTTGGTGATCGCCAGAGCAACGCTCTCGCTCACCTCAAACTCGGCGCCGTCGAAAACGACTTTGGCGGACATAGTTTGATTTTCCTCAGTGGAAAGTAGGGAGGGATCGGCAGCATCTTGGCGATCCAAATGCAACCTCACCTGCGGGCCGGCTCGGCCCCGACGAACGATAGCAACGTGATTACCACTGATCTCCTTTTGGATACCGTCGTAATGCTCGCCACTATCGGTAACGCCAGGCGTCGGATCATAATTGACCCTATAGCCGGCGCTCACTTCACGAACATCGCCGCGCATTACCTTGTCAATAGTTTCGCGATCAGTCACTGTCATGACGGCTTTTACAAAGCCATTGTCATAAACAATTTCCGAGCCGGTAAAACCGATTTGGTAATCCTTGGTGTTCTCACTGTCCAGAAGGACAGGAGGATGTTCCATAGTGATGGCCTTCCCCGCAAATGAGGCAAGGCTTTCAGGAGACGCCACTTCGGTTTCAGGACGGAATTCCTTCCTGATAGAACCGTCAGCATCGGTGTAATGCTGAATACCAGTACGAGCAATAGAAGCCCACACACGAAGGTAACCCTCCGGTGTTACTTCGTATTTCTCAATAGGAGAAACGTCGTACCGGCAAGATGTGGTGCTCATACATACACTGTAGAAGCTTTATTTGCCTATTCTACTATACATTATGCTATTCTGCATAGAATGACGCAGAAAGATCTGGTCGGGCGTAAAGTTAAAAGCCCTCGCTCCTCGTACAGCGAAGCAAAGGCTCTCATAGGCTCGCGAGTTAAAGACGCCCGCCAAAGTTGCGGTCTTTCACAGCGAGCCCTGGCAGAGCTTCTATTCTGCGATCAGGCCACCATCTCCCGCATTGAAAGCGGCATCCTTGCCCCTGATGTTGCGCAAATTAAAGTAATGAGCGGAGTTTTTCAGCTCAGTGTGCTCTGGTTGATGGGCTATCCGTCCTTCGTCGTTCATGCGACGAAGGACTAATCAATCATCATCGTCATCTTCGTGTTCATCACGAATAGAAGCAAGCTGCTCCTCAATACCATCCATGATGTAAGCCTTGGCCATCGCCACTGCTTCAAACACTAAAAACTTGGCAGGTTCAAACTCCGAATCGGGAACGTCGTAAACGCTCACCACATATTCATGCGTTTCCTCTAGACGCCCATTCTTGAAAACTTGCTTCTCGACAAGTTCCCATCGAGAGGTACTGCGGTGGGCATTGCGAGACAAAATCTGCAAGGCCTGCATCACACTGATGCCGTCTTCTTCCTCACGCACCATTCTGAGGCCTTCCATCATTTTTGTTGACGCTTTTCCAGCATCTTAAGTGTTCGATTTGCCCAAGACTTACCAGCGTCGCCACCCCATAGAAGCCAAGCAATGTAGCCGGCGTCATCTTCTCCGCCACTTTTATTTTTCTCGTGTCGTGAGAAAAATGCAACCATGCGACGAATTGTCTCCGCACTAACCTTGTCCCCGTTAGCTAGCGACGTGGCTCGTGCCACGCCGCTTCCAATGCCTTGCTTTCCAGCTTCTTTAGTAGTCAACCCTCCTTTGCCGTGCTTTCGGCGCAGCTCAAGGCCGCGCCGCGCAGCACTTCTCACGCTTGCAGGAGGGGCGAAGCCTTCAGCGTCGCCCCTTAGCCCTTTTTTCTGCGCTTGCGCAGGCTTGACAGATAGCCCTTGCAACGAGCCTCAGCAGGATTGCCATCCATCTCTTCCTCATCCTCCATTCCTTCCTTGCTCATTGAGCCGCACATCGTGTCGATGTAGGCATCCCAATAAGCGTCGCTCTTATCTTTCTTCTCCATGCCAGCTTCGCTCATTGCAATGGCAATGGCTTGCTGGCGGCTCTTCACGGGCTTGCCGTCACCGCCCTTCAAGGTGCCCGCTTTGAATTCGCGCATCACCTTGCGCACCTTCGATTGCTTCTGCTTCGATGTCATTTACTTACAAGCCCCCAGAAGTACAAATCGTGACTACTTGTATTCACCTTAAAACAATGTTCCGAAAACATGCAGGCAATGGGAAAAGCGTCGTAGAAATCTTCCTCAATCAAATTCTTGTAATAGTCCCAGCCCTTACCAACTGTTAGCGGACTGCTGCCCCTGTCGCTTCTTGTTGTGCCATGCTCTGGGCGCCCAACGGTGGCGCAGGTCATCACCAATAAGCCCTCATCTCTCACCAAACGGTGCATGTTTGCGAATGTGGCTTCCCAATGGGGATTGTGTTCAAAGCACTCAGCAGAGATGGCCACATCAAAGCTGCCAGTGGCGCCGTCATAATTCTGGCCCTCACACACCACATCAACGCCTCGCCCAGGCCCCACGTCAACACCCACGTACTCCTTCGGCTCTTCAAAGAAACGCCTCACACTTCCATTGATATCAAGGCTCCCCATCTCAATGATTCGCCCTCCATGGAAAAACGACGGAAATTCGTTTTTCACACTCTGTACGAACTCTTGCTGTTCAAAATGCGCCATTGCTATTTACCGAATGGAGAAGTGAATTGTTCCTTGCCAGGGAGGCCTCCCCATTTCGTTTGGTAGTAGGCCTTATTGCGTTCAAAACAGCACCAATGCATTCGCTTGTAACGATCATCACCGCTATGCAATGTGCTGCTGTTGTCATGCTTCCATGAAGGAAGATTCACTTTGATCGCGGGATTATCTTCCACCAGCAGACGCCAACGACAATCATTGTCTTCAAAGTAAGCAGGTGCAAATAGCTCATCAAAGCCTCCCATTCCCAGCCAGCGCTCAGGGCGATTCACGTAGAACGTGGAAAACCCACCAACGGGATGATTAGTCTCCAGCAAAATGCTGCCAGGATTGGCATCAGCGGCCTCTAAAAAGGCCGCGATGTCATTCAATCCGAACACCACATCATCATTCGCAATAATGCATTGATTGAGCTGATTGATGAGATAATTCCACGACTTTGCCACACCAAGGTTATACGGTGGCACTGCAATCTTCCATTTGGAAAGATCGCATTTTTCCGCAAGCGCATCAACAGCACCGCTCTCCTTCATTCGCCCACCATTGTCAAGAATCAACACCTCTGCCTCTATACAAGGGTGCTCATCATTGAGAAGATGATTACACAGACGGATGAGCTTGTCATAACAAGAAAGCGTGGGAATCCCCACGCTCACGCGACGCTTAGTCATTGCCAAAGCCCTTGCCAGATGTGGGCTTCTTCAGGACATTGTTAACAATTTTGACCACGCTCGCACCAATCGTGCTCCACGAATACTTCTCATCCTGAAGTTCGTCGTAGCACCATTGCGCCACCTTGTCAAGATTGTCGCGATTCTCGTAGTAATTATTAAGGATGGCCACGAGATCATTCACAGAAGGAATGCCACGGTCCAAGCCATAGTTACAGTCCACTTCCCAGCTTTCGATGGGAATGCGCGGGATGCCGCCGAAGATCTCCTTCAACGATGTGTGGTCGGGAACAATCTGAGCAGTGCGCGTGGCGGCATGCTCAAAATTCACCAGGCCCCAGCCCTCGCCAATGCAAGTGTTAACGCCAACATCGCAAGCGTTATACACAAGATTGAGCTTGTCAACTGGCAGGCAATTCATCACATCAAAGTCCTTGCTTGTGAGAATCAACTTGCCCGCAGGGTCGTAACCATAGTCACGAGAAATACGCTTAAACAGAGGAATCAAATCCCATCCCTGATCCTTCGACCCCATATTGAGCCATAAGCGAGCATCAGGTTTGTCCAGCGCAAATGCAATGAACGCTTTGATAGTCAAATCAATGCGCTTGCGTGGCTGATTGCGATTGCCATTAAAGACGATAAATAGATCCTCGGGCACGCTCATCGCTTTGCGTGCTTCATTCTTTTTAACGGGGAAGAATGTAGAGCGATCAATACCATGCGGAATAACATCGCACGGCATTTCACAGCCCGCCTTGCGCACTTCTTCCAATCCGAACTGCGTGTAGGTGGCCATGCCATCCCACTCCTTGCAATCCTCAAACACTTCCGGGAAGAAGCCGTAGCTGTCAGTGGGGAAGTAGCCATACCACTTGAAGCCAATCGCCTCTTTAAGGGGCTTAGCCACCTTCCACAGCTTATTCAAAATCCAAATATCATTCACCGCAAACACCAGATCGGGCTTCTCCTTAATCAGAAGCTCCTGCATCCGATGGGAGCCGAACGGATCGGCTCCTCCTGCATTAGCTGGATACATCCGATAGGGCAATTCATGCGGGTCGCCCCACCAGTTGACGGCGAGCACCACCACTTCATGCTCTTTCGCAAGCTCAGGCAGCAAATTCTCTGCCACCCGTCCGAATCCAGTTTGAACTGCAGCGTCTCCGCAGTAAAGAATCTTGGCCATACAAAGCGCAATGTCTTGCGCAATGTTAGGCCTAGTTTTTAGACAGGGACTGTCGGTACAGCGTTGCGCTTGTATTCAACACTGCATCTACATCTGGATCGGCATTCGCAGCGTTGTCCAGGCATAGGCAGGCTTCCCATCGACACCAATCCAGCCCTTGCATAGCGAAGGCAGTCATCGCAATGCTGCGCTTGCGGATCGAGGATGCGACGCATCAGGGAGTAGCCCTGTCGTTCTTGACGAATACTGGAACCTTCCCAGTAAGAACCTCGCACGCTCTCAGCATATAGCTGCACACGAGCAAGAGCCATGGCAGTAGAAACGCGCCCAGCCAGAATATCCCCAGCAAACTTCTGAAGATAACCGTATTCCGCACGAAGCCTTTGACCGATGCGGCCATACTCTGCGCTGCCCATGCCGTCCTTGCCACCATGCCCAAGCACTGTTGCTTGAATATGAGCAGCCTTAATTGCTTCGCGGACACTGCCTTGCCACTGATCAATCGTGATGTTGCCATCGGCCAACATTTGAGTGAAACGGCGTAACTGCTGACCAAGTTTGTCGATGCGACCATCAACGAGAGCCATTACGGCCTTCTCGCTCATGAATTGACCAGAGGGGCGCCTGTAGCGCCCCAAGTTAGTGTCATATGACCATTCGGCATCAAACCGAGGCCATGAATCACTCAGTGGGCTGAGCATCAGAAGCCTCCAAGATGTCCTTAAAGCGCTCCGGCGCCTCCGCTTTCCACTGGTTCAATGCAGCATCAATATCAGCCTGAGAAATCAGGGAGGCCTCGTCGATGTCGCCAAGAATGAGCCCTTCGGCCTTCATTGGCTCGATGGCATCCTCCTTGAAATATTCGGCAGTTTCCTTCTTGCCCTTGAAGGCGCCTTCCATGCTGCCGTGCTTGCGCTTATACAGCTCTTTGTACTTTCGCGTGACATAGGCCCCGGCCACTGCGCTTGGCCAAGTCTTGAACTTGGCCTTCGCTGCAGCAATTGCCTTCTTGTGGAGTTCCTTGTCCTTGAATTCCACATCTCCACGCTGATGCTCTAGATCCCGCGAGAGATAGAGACCTGCCTCGTCCATTGTTTCGTCATCAGGAGAGGCTCCACGAGTGCCGTCCATTGGCAGAGTGCCATTGGCCTGATCGAGAGGATCACGACCACCAGGAGACACTGCCAGTTTTCCATCGCCACTACCAGCCTTGTCAGGCATTTCCCGCACGATGGACGGATCGATAGTGGTCTCAATGCTGTATTCGCTCTTGCCGAAGCGGCTATCAGCCACCTCCTGCGGTGTGAGCACACCCACCTGGATGTAGCGAGCATCGACGGCAGCAACACGCGCCCGCACGTCCGCCAGCTCCCGCTCATTCATTTCAAATAGCGGCTTGAAGCTCACGCGCCAGTTATCAGGCACCTTCCCATTGGTCGGCCCCGCCTTGCTGAGCATGATGTATTCCATCAGCTTCATTAGAGGCTTGCGAAAGTGTGTCTCCTGGTAGTGATGGCAGATCTTCGCGAAATCACGCTCCTCCGAGCGGCCAGTAGCGCCAAGACCTGACGGCGACTGACCAAACAACAATGTATGGGGAATGCCAGATGCAGCAATAATGTCAAGCCGCAGCTTCTCCAAGATTTCAGAGACGCCACCGAAGTGGCGGCTCACAAATGCCAGCTCTTCCTTTTCAGCATCAATCGCGTAGCCGCGATAGATGCTCTTGCTCATGTCGTTCAGTTGCAGGCGGTCTTTCACTTGACTTTCTTTGCCTGCAGCAAGCATCGAAGCCAGGCCCCGCACCTTGTGAACGAAAATGTCGAATTCAGTAAGAAGAGTGGCAATGGAGGAAGTGCCGCTGTAGTAGTGATTGAAGCTCTCAAACACGCTCTGCAGCACGCTCATGCCCCAGCCATAGTTCTTCTGACGGGTGCGGTAGGGCAGCCAAATGCCGTCAAAGCGCAAAATCCTGTCTTTATGGATGGCGCGAAGATTGGGTTGCTGAATAAGATCACCAGAAATAATCTGGTAGTAAGTTGCTTTTGAATAGTCGTAAAGACTGTCTTCGCTGATAACCGGCGCAATCTGATGCCGATCCAGGCATTCCATGCCCTCCACGGCACGAATGTTGCTCCGATCAACGGGCATATCAGACGGACGGCCATCATCGATGTAAAGCAACAGTGCGCTGCCGCCATACAGTCGTGAAGTCTTAGCTGCCTCGTTAAAGCCCGACAGGATTTCGAGGTCTTCAATAGCTTGCTCAACGCCGGAAAGGGTTTCGGCGTTCACGCCTTCCCCGCCAAACAAAATTTCAAAACCCTCGCGGGTGCTCTCATCCGCCACGAGGTCAACAATGCGGCGCATGAGCCAATGTGCATAAAGACCTTCAAGGTCTTCATGGCCCATGAAGCTGACGGGCTTAACAGTAGTACGTGTGGTCTTATCACGTGTCGTACCCATGCCGGTGAACACGTTTTGCAGGCCATCAGCGCGAATACCACCCTCGGAACTGTGCCCGAGCTGCACCATATCCACACCTTGTGTAACGTCAGCCATGCATAAGAAATCCTGATGTTGCAACCATTCTAAAACTGGATACATTGAAACGTCAGGATTCGCCTAGCACACCATGGGCTACATAACGTGGGAGCTGTCACACTCCGAGAAGGCGCTCGCCATTGCAGAAGGTGAGCGTCGGCAGAGCGTCAACATGATTCAGGGCAAAATTGGCCGTGATCGAGGCCCCACTCACGGGCAAGATGCCCTCCGTGTTCACATCCTTGGGGCCGGTGGTGAGATGGCCGTTGCTTCATATCTTGGCCTTAAAGATGAAGTGTTTAAGGAGAGTGAAGCCCGACGCGGAAGTTATGATTTACCCCCGGACATCGATGTAAAAACACGAGCACGACATTACTATGATCTGGCGTGCATGCTCGACGAAACCTCCTCTAAGACCCTGGTATTGGTCACCATCGAACATCGGGAGATACGCATCCACGGGTGGATCAAGGCCTACGATGCAATGCAGGACAAGTGGAAAAAGAGTCACGTACCAGGGCGCGTCTCTTATTTCGTTCCTAAAGAGAATCTTCGCCCGATTGAGGAACTAAAAGCATGCTTAGCTGCTCAGACTTTGCCAAGCACGCCCTAAAGCTTGAACTCTATCCGAAGCAAGCTGAAATTCTTGACAGCTTCTTCACTGGCGGCTATTCACAGGCAACTTGGGCTCTCGGTCGCCGTAGTGGTAAAACGCTTATGGCTGCCGTTGCCTGCGTCTACATCTGTTTTGTACTGGAAGAGAAATACAAAAGCAAGGTACGGAAAGGGGAGAAGTGGTACGTCTTGACAGTGGCCAACAGTCAAGATCAGAGCCGCATTGCCCTCAATAACATCCGCCAGCTCATCCTCGATAGCCCGTTCGCCCAAGAAATCCAGCGCGAAACGGCAGATCAGCTTGAGATGAGCAATGGTTGCGTGTTCAAAGCTATTCCCACCTCCGGTAGGGCTGCTCGTGGTCTTGCATGTTGCGCTTGTGTGTTTGACGAGCTTGCCTTCGCAGTAGACGGCGATGCCAACTCTGGCGCCAACGGCATCTATCAAGCGCTTTCTCCTGCAGTGGCACAGTTTGGCCGGGAAGGCAAAATCCTTGAACTCTCTTCGCCTTGGCTCACAGACGGCCTCTTCTATCAACATTTCAAGGAAGCCGCCTCAGGGCGGTTTTCCCATTTGCAAGCTGTAAACCTCCCAACATGGGAGATGAATCCCACCATCTCTCGTGAATTCCTGGAGCTGGAGCGCCAGCGTGACCCAGATAAGTTCAATGTGGAATATGGGGCGCAGTTCTCTGCCAATCTCTCTGCTCTCATCTCTCCTGATGTAGTAGAGGCCTGCATTGACGACAAACGCAAGGCATTGCCTCCTGAAGAGGCCTTTATGGGAACATATGTACTAGCGCTTGACCCTGCTCGCGGCGGCCTTGGTCGAGATAACTACACCGCCTGTATTGTTCATTTCAATAATGGCACTCTAGTTGTTGACAAGTTCCACACGTTTGTTGCCGACTTTGAAATTAATGGAAGGAAGGAAGTAAATATCAATGCAGTGGAAGACTGGATAAGGGAACAGCACAAGCTCTATTTGTTTGACAAGATCGTCATGGACCAATACAACAGCGCAGGCACAATCCAGGCCCTCACTGGTGATTTTCCCATTGAAGAACTCACTTGGACCATCAATTCCAAAGTAAAAGCATTCTCAAAGATGCGGGAATTATTTAATGCTGGACAGGTGAACATTTACAACCATGAAAAGGCAATTAGTGAAATCAAAGGTCTAACTGTGGTGTATAGAGCAGGCGGACAATGGACGGTAACTGGTGGCAAGCAAACTGGCATTGACGACCATGCATTTGCATTGGCCGCAGCAATTCACGCCGCAAATCAAGACGACGAGGCTAATTGGCTAGACGGATTCATTTGAACCTTTAGTATGTTCAAGAATTTATTTTCACAATGCCGAAGTGGAAACGCTTGAAATTAGTCCCAAAGAAGTGCAGTTCTTGGTAGCACTATTAGAGGGTGATCGCCAAACTGCGCTGCAGCTTCTTGCGGCAGAGCATTTTTATCAACCGTCCCTGCTGCCACGCCTCCGCAAAATTCAGCAAACGCTCAAAAAACAGCAGCGCCAAGAGCAATCCACTTGAAAACACTTAGCCTAAAAGTGTTCAAGATGATGCAATGGAAAGGGAAGCTCTTCACCAAGCCTTTGCAAAAGTAGTGGATGCCTCCTTTGCGTTCACCACGGCCTTTAACGAGCACGGGGCAGACAGCGAGCAAGCCTGCGAGGCAAATAATGCCTATGTCGAAGCCATGGCCGCGTATAAAAAGGAGGTAGACCTTCCCTTTTCCACGTCAACGCGCTGGGAGGTTTTGTGCCGGCAAAACCCGGAAGCTCCCGAGTGTCGTCTGTACGACGTATGAATGGCAATACAGTTTGCATGCAATACATATTGAATGGCCGCAAACACCAAGTTTGCGTGCCGCTTCATGAAGCACGTCACCACCATCGCTGGATTTCAGAGCAAGGTGGAACCATCTATTGGTCTTGGCGGCAATAGCTCCATCGTTTTATTTTTGCTTTATAGTTTCTGAGCAATCGCGATGCAGCCACGAGGGGACGCCTGAGTGGTTTTATAGGGGGTGGTTCAGGCACCCCCGAATTGCAAGGGGAGGGTGGAAGCTCCCTTTGCTGTTGCCTTACCAGGACAACGATGAAGCTGCGGGAGGGCCGCCGCACGGCCATTATTGGACTATTGCGTCCTACTCCCGCCCCTCGCCCTTGTAGCTCAGTGGTAGAGCAATGCTTTTGTAAAGCATTAGCCGCGGGTTCAATTCCTGCCAGGGGCTTGATAAACTAAAAGTACGTTCACCCCGGCGACGGGGCGCATGACTCGCTGTCACGGAACGGGGACAGCATCATCGGGAACCACCATGAACCCTCTTGCACTGATCAAGCAGCAGCTTGAGAAAGCCGCACGTCTGCGTGAAGCACAAATGGCCTCTCTGGTTTACAGGGGCGTTGCCTATGTGCCCAAGCCGCACTGGTTCTGAAACTGCCCTCGTGGTAGTATTCCGTTGCTGACACGCTTATCATTTCAGCACAGCGTTCGCTCGCTGTTCAGTATGTCTAAGCGTTAAAGCAAGAAGGGGAGCATTAGCTCCCCTTCTTTTTGTTTTATGCGCAACTGATCGCTCGCTGGTAGTGTGTATTCAACGTCGTTCCAGTGGCGAATAACTCCTGCGATGATGAAAATATTGGTGGTCATGTACAAAAACAGTACAACAGTTCTAATAAGAGCGACAACATCTGCTTCTTTTTTATTCTTTCCAGCCTTCTCGCCAAGTGCTTTCGCCCAAAGCCGCCACATAATCATTCGCCGTCGAAATAAGCCATAGCCTCGTCCCAATGGAAAGGGGCAAAATTATTCTGCTCTACGCAAGTGTTGAAATAGCGCCGATCTAGGCTCCCACCAGGGAGCCTCACGTTGTGACAATGTAGATGACCGTGAATGTTACCCCTGAAACGCTGCTCAAACAGCTCCGGGTGCAATGGAATGTGACTCAGCATGAATTCATGGTGATAAAAACATCCCCTCACGTCATCAAAATATTGCGCATAATCTGACAGCTTGTAGATGTCATGATTGCCACGCACCAATACCTTTCGCCCGTTCAGGCGCTCCAATACTTTCAGGCCCCTACGCGGAATGGCTACGTCGCCTAAGTGGTAAATCCTGTCTTTGGGCTTCACAACGGCGTTCCACTTTTCCACCATTGCTTCGTCTGCTTTTTCTGCATTGTCAAACGGACGTAGCTTCTCACCATCAGGCCGCAGAAACGTACAGGCCTTCTCATGGCCAAAGTGCGTATCTGAGATGAGCCAGCAATTGACCATAAACAAGACAAAGGGCGCCCTTGCGGGGCGCCCCTTCTCCTCACACCTTGAAAATATTAGCGGTCCAACGCCGCCCGTAGGGCTTGCTTGCGCTTTTCTATGGACTCTGGAGTGGAATTTGCAACTAAGTACATGGCAGCTTCAAACAATGTGTCGTGACTGTCGTCTGCCTGGCCCAACATTATGTTGCATTTGCCACACAAGATGCCGCGCACTTGGCCGAATTCGTGGCAATGGTCAACAACAAATTGGCCGCTCCCGTGATTTGGACTAGTCGACTTGCAGATGGCACAGCAACTGCCCTGCGCTTTGAACATTGCCTCCCATTGCTCAAGCGTGATTCCATAGGTGTTGCGCAACTTCTTGTCCTTTTCTCTTCGCTTGTCGTACTGAGCCTTTCGCTGCGCCAATACTTCTGTCTTTCTGGTTCTATAACTGTTTCCCGCCTTTTCCTTGGTGCATTGCTTGCATCTGGCGGTGAGACCGTCTGCCACTCTCTTCTCCTTGTAAAACTGCGAAGAGTCCTTCTCAATGCCGCAGCAAACACACAGTTTCATTCAAAGAAAAAGCGCCAGCAATCATGCTAGCGCCTTGGTTGGGCAAACGCCTTGCTAGAACTGAAACTATTCCCGACCGTAGCTGGGCAGGTCCACGTTTGAGCTTTCAAAGAAGGCGATTTGACGTGCGCGACGTGTGTCGACCATCTCTGGAGCTTTGCCTGTAAAGAACAGACTTTCGGATTGCCTCATCCAGAAATCCTTGTCAAGCCACCGATTATCACTTGGACCAAGATCCTCAAAGAGCCAAGCCGCTGTAGCGGCACGAAGCCGATTCAGACTTTGAGAATCCTCTTCGCCAAGCTCTTTTGCAACCATGCCGTGAATGGCAGTGTGAACACGCTCATCGCGGCTAATGTCAGCAGAAACAGTGCGCATGCCCACGTCGCCGTTTTGACGGAAGAACGGCAACGCCACGAAAAACACGGAGCGCTCAAGAATGGCCGCCTTGTGGACGGGATGAGCTGGATGCTCATTCCATACTTTCAGGATGTTCATCACATCACTCTCAGCCTTTTCATTTACGCCATGGACGGCGGCAATGTAATTAAGAGCCTGATCGTGGCGCTCTTCGTCCTCCATGTTGGACTGAAGAGCCTCTACGACGCCTGGGGTGGAAGGCAAATCCTTCTCCAGCCCTTGCGCCAAGAAATCCTTTACAGGCAGCTCTAGATGGCGCAAAGCCAGCGCCTTGAACAAAGTAGCCTCGCTGCCCTCAGCAACGGCATTCCTGCTTACAGGAACGGCCTGCCAAGGCCGCTTCTTTGCAATTGTCTCTAGATAGGGGCTTTTCTCGGCAGTGGCCATTTCAAACGATGGAATAGTGTGGATACGAAAGGGGGCCGCCGGCCCCCTTTTTTAATTAGTCACTCTGCGCAAGCTGCACAGAATCCGGCCTCTAAATCACAAGACGCAGAACTCTGATTGGCCGCCGACTCATCGTCGAGACCAAACATGCTCTTAAAGTCGTCATCTAATGCCGCGTAGGCATCATCTTTACGCTGCGTGTCTGGAAGAACTTGCAGCGAATAGTAGAGGCTCGTCTGAGGTGATGCTAGCCAATCCTTGAGGAAGGCTTCGTCATAAACGACAACATCGCTCCAAGAATTGAAGCTATATCCATGGAAAAGATTGCCGCTATTTTGGTACATGCGTACCAGCTCATCAGCCACACGTTTGTAATCTTCCCAGCCCACATCTGCTGCCGTCTCAACATCGCCATAGTCAAAGCTTTCCACACCAAATGTGCCGCTATCGCGGTCCACGTGACGAGCAATAGGAGGAGCAATCTCAGGCGTTGTAGTAAATCCACGCAAATCCTGGTAGCGATAGGAGCACGATGCTGTGGGAGCAATGCAAAATGCCCTGTCCATGTTGTATTCACGGGCAATGGCCGCGGCCTCCATGATTGCCTGCTTCAAAACGATGGCAGCAGTGCGAGCATTGGTAATAGGCCCAGGCTTTCCATCGTTCACATCTTTCAGCGCCAGGCCGAAGTCCTTATAGGAAATACCCTCCTGCGCCAGGAAGTTAGCCAGGCCCAGCATGCCAAGCCCCACTTGACGATCTACAACGGCAGGCAGATACTCTCCAGTGTCGCCAACGCCCGTCACGGCATGCAGCTCACAAAGCTGCAGCATGCCCTCCTTGAAAGCCCCTACGAGGTCTTCGATGGCGCAGGCGCCCATGTTGACGTGCTGCAACAGACAAGTGCCACGATGCGGAAGATAAACCTCCAGACAGACGTTCGCACGAATGCGCTCACCACGCTGGTCATAACGAATTTTGTTCAGCCAGATGTCGCCTGAAGCAATTCCCTTCAGCAATGCATCAATCAATTCAGGAGAACTCTTCTCCATAAAATCTTTATCAACATTCACGCAACGCTTCACCCAAGGCAGCTCACTTCGCGATGCTTTGATGAAATCAAGCGCATCAGGGTGCGAATAATCAATATGCAGAACAATTGCACCGTTCTTGTATCGCCCGCCCCGTCGCAGAATTTCATTCAATGTGGAATAGATTTTGCCGAAGCTCACCGGACCACTGGCCACCAGGCCCTTGCCATTTTCAGCGCCCTTAGGCCGCAAATCAGATAAATGGACGGCAACGCCAGCGCCATTGCGCAGACCATGACTCACAAAGCGCCAGGAAGCCTCAATGCCATCCTCGCCTTCCATTGAATCAAGCACGTTGAACACTGTGCAGCTCACGGGGAGGCGCCCGTCAGCATCATCCATCCAACTTTGCACCCGTCCAGTGCGGGCAATCTTCTCCGCCATTGTCATCCTTGATTGAGACGAAAGAGCCGCCCTCAAAGGCGGCTCTTGAACGGAACCAGCTTAGCTACGTCTGCTGGCTCCTTAATCAAATCTTTCGCTAGTCACACAGCATTTCAGGATCTTCGATGGACTGCCGGTCCTTTGCGAAGAGCATTGCCTCATTCTTGCTGCGAAAGTAATGAGGCTTACCTTCGTGAGCAATGAACCACGTATAGCCAGGGCGGCTATGGGCGGGCCATAGCTTGATTGAGCCGACCATGAAGGGCTCTGGCAGATCGTCCCACATGGTGATCTCTGCGATATTTCTTCACGCTAAAGAGAGAACAATGGAAGGGCATGTGTTTCTTGTCACTTTTCACGATTATTTCAGCATCTCAGCATAAACAATGGAGAAAAGCTGAAGATTTTCATGAGAAATGGCATCAAAAGCCCTGTTTGGTATCAGCGCTATACCAAAATTAGGTCACAGCTCACGTTATGCTAAGCATTGTGCAACTGCTGTTCAGGATACGGTTCGCCGACGAAGCGACGCCTGACCATCGCATCCAGCACTAAGCGAGGGGCCGCCCCAAAGCGGCCACTGAGCGCTCCAGAAGAGCCCAAAGCTCTCGACGCCAAGCCCCTCGCAAGCCTTCTAGGACTGGCAAATGTCCTTCCAGCCCTGAGACGCCGCCTCAAAGCGGCGTCGCTCCAGGACGCCTGGTGAATGCAAGGGGAAAATGCGTGCAACTGCGCGGGTGACGCAAAAACACACGCAAACAATGGTCTTCGCACTAAAAAGGGCGGTCTTTGAGGACCGCCCTTTGTTCTGGAAATAACAATGGAATGGAATGTCTGGTGAATGTTCTGAACGGAGCTTCGCCATATGGCTCACCTGCGGCCTTTGGGGCCTTGGTTCGCCATAGCAAGACTACGTTTTCACGAGCCATGGCTATGCTTTGCCCAGTTAATTTGCCTTCCATGGAAGGAACAAAGGCCTGCTCTAAATGTGGTCGCGTAAAGCCGCTCTCACTATTTACTCGTCGAAGCAGAGCTAAAGATGGTCGCAGATCCGCATGTAAAGCATGTGAAAGCAGTTACAACAGAAACTACAACGCGCGGGCATTTGCTCGCAATGCAAATCCCGTGGCATCAAGAATCGCAAAAATGCTCTCAGCGGCTAAACATAGAGCAAAAACTAAAGGCTGGGAATTTGACCTTGATTCCAAATTCCTATATTCCCTCGTAACCGATAATTGTCCTATTACCGGGGCTCCTTTTCGCTGGAAAACTAACTATGGAGCAGGAGAACAAGGTAACGCTCATCCCTGCGCTCCATCGCTAGATCGTATTGATAGCTCAAGAGGATACACAAAAGACAATGTTTGGATTATTTCTTGGAAAGCAAATTGCTTGAAAAATGACGCAAACGAAACAGAACTAATCGAACTTGGCCTCGCACTTGCAAAAGCAAAAATGAACCTAGTCTGCTCTCAGTTGTGATATGCGCGTATGCATAAAGGAAAATAGTTGATCAAAAATTGCGGCACTTTGTTTTGGGGTAGCCCGACAAGCTTGGCACAAAACCCCCACGTTACCGCGCTATGTCAACCATTGCTTCGCTATTCTTGCATGGCACCGGCCGGTGCGTCAAGCGTTGAAACAAAGCGTTACAGTGAAGAGTTTTCCACAGACCTGTGGAAAAACCCCGTTCCAGTGATGGGTGATACCCTCAGCCCAGCAAAGCTCAGGCAGCAGCAGGCAAAGCGGGGGCAGCGTCAGCGGGCAGCCTGTGGGCCCGTAGCAGGGCCAAAGCGGGGGCCAGGCATGGCAGGGGCCAGCAGGCAAAGCAAAGCCCCCAGGGGCTGCCTGGGGGCTGAGTTGACGGGATGGGGACCGGCATGGTAGGGGCTGCTATTCGATCTCCCACCATCGCTCTAGATCCTCTGGGTCGGGCTGCCAATCCTCTGGCAGGCCCTGGGCTTCCAACCATTCGGCTCGGGCCTCTTCCCTCTCCATCCATGCCGGGGGCTGTAGGGGCAGCATTGGTCAGGCCTCCCATTTCACGGTGGTGAACGCTGCCTGGCCACCACCGGCCAGGGGCTGCCATGCTCCCACCAGGGGGGTGAGGCTGAACGCGTCAGCCTCTGGCCCTTTGCCCCTGCTGCGCTTTGTGCGCAGGATGACGGCCACGCCGTCAAAGCCCCCAGGCTGAGGCCCTGCAGGGTCGGCCCATCGGTGGTCGGTGGTGTCGCCGTCGATGCACAGCAGGCGCACCCCGCCGTCATCGTTGCGCAGAATCAGGGCCTCTGGCAGGGGCTGGCCCTTTGCAAAGCCAGCGGGCACGGCCACGCGGAACCCAGCGGCCACAGCGGCCAGGGCTTGATCGATGCCACGGGGCCGGTCTGCTGCCAGCGAGGCTGTCACGTCAAAGCCAGCGCTGGCCTGGGCCTGCAGGCCGTGGGGGCCAGTGATGGGGGCTTTGGAATATTCGTAGAGATGCACAGCACCGGCAGGGGCCAGGGCCAGGGCCTCTGGCAGGGTGAGGCCCTGGCCAGGAGCCACGGGCAGGCCGTAACGGCGGGCCAGGCTTTGTGCCTCTGCTGCTGTCACGTCAAAGCGCCAAAGGTGAACCGGGCTGTCATCGGTGCCGCGCAGTCTGACGGCCAGGGGCAGCCCTTTGGTCTGGGCCTGCCGATAGGCTCGGGCGATGGCCCAAAGCACGGCCCTGGCATATATACGGCCATCGGCCAGCATGGCAAGGGTGCGGCGGGCACGGGCAGCGGCCACAGTGGTGGACATTCCGCCATGACCAGCCCAGGCCAGGCAGCCAGCAGCACAGCCAGCAGAGGCCCAGGGGCAGCCATTATGGGCCAAGGCCAGGCTTAGGACGTTCTCACGTTCGGCCAGGGCCTGCAGGCCGTCGATCCGGGAGCGTGGGGCCGTGGGGCCGGCTTTGGGGCCGGCCACGGCCTGGGCCAGGGCTTTGGCGGGCAAGTGGTGCAGGATGACGGGCCAGGCCAGGGCTTTGCCCTTTGCAAGCTTGGCGTTTGAGGCCCCTACTGTCAGCAGGCCATCAACGGCCAGGCCAAAGCGGGCTAGGTGCGCCTTCACGTCATCGGGCACAGCGGCGGGGGCCGTCTTGCGGGCAGTAGGGCCAGCGGGCACGATGGCAGCGGGGGCCTGCTGTGGTTGCTGCTGTGGTTGGGCCTCCCATCGGGCGCTTAGCTCATCCAAAGCGGCCAGAATGTCATCGGCCACGCGCTCGGCATGGCTCGGGGGCAGGGCCTGGGCTGCAGGCTTAACGGCCCAGGCGTTCTCGTGACTGCGCAGTAGGGCCGCGGCCACGTCTTTCAGGTTGCTACAGGGGCCAATATTCCAGCCAGTGCCGACGTGGTAGCCGCCGCTGGGGGCGTGGTCGATGCGGTCGGGCAGGCCCAGGGCTTTGGCTGCCTGCTGCAGGGCTGCAACGGTCGGGCGCTTCAGGCCCTGGGCTTTGGTGGTGCCAGAGGCTACGGCCTGCAGATAGGCG
>Ga0070753_1000503_pt1 | contig 23864 bp, 20 predicted proteins | sample VirMetDEL_Aug_31_FD_77441 | JGI IMG/M metagenome (GOLD analysis project Ga0070753, IMG submission 77441) | Aqueous microbial communities from the Delaware River and Bay under freshwater to marine salinity gradient to study organic matter... | ecosystem: Environmental > Aquatic > Marine > Coastal... | reverse complement strand
TCTTCACCCATAGCCGCGATTGCATCGTATTGTGAACGCAGGGCCTCGACACGTTCGCGACTGCCCGGCTTGCCAACCTTCACGATCATCGTATCCTCACCCCCACCATAGCGGGGGTCAACCTTCTCGGCCTTCTCGGTTGCGGCTTCCCGCATCGCTCGACGATTGAACTTGAGAACCTTCTCGCTGCGGACGGTGCCGCCGTCAGCGGTAGACTTGTCGCACGGGATCGCGATACCAGAGAAGCAGAGATAGGCCTGACGCTTGGCATTTTCAATAATCGGAAAAGTCATTGTGACGCTCCAGGGATTAGTGGTGAAAAGTGTAGACTACCAGAACATTCCGGACTGCACAACCCCCTCTCAGTAGGGGGCCGGCTCTCCAGCGTACCATACGACGCAATCCTCAAGATAGATCGACCGATACACTGGCTCGGTGACGGTTATATCTCGCTGGTTGTAACGGTCGAAATACGATTCTTCCTGACCGAATCGAATCGTGACAAGCGTACGGCCATTGTAGACCGCAACCTTTACAATCTCGCCGGCGTATACCTTGCCGTTCTTCTTCTCACACTCGAAATCGTACCCAACGTGAACCGGTGCAAACTGTCGCATTTTCAATGCCTCCTGGTGGTGATACTTCTGTTCTACATTTAGTATCGGCATTTTGCAAGTAAAAAAAATAGTCGGGGAAAATCTCACCAATGCCATTTTGGCAGATAGTTTGGCACAAGATTTGCTCTGCCTGCCATTTTGGCAGCCGCCGCGCGATTTCTGCCATTTTGGCAGGTCAATCTCGCTGGCTGTTGCCATTATGTCAGCCGATTACATCGGCTAGTACAACCCCCCAAAAGAGGGGTAGTTCCAACCCCCCATTGGGGGGAGAGTTTGGTTTTCCCAGCCTACCCCCCTTTAGAGGGAGTATTCTTCCGCTAAGGCCTCGGCTTCGTGAGCAGGAACGGCCTTCCACGTTGACAGGTTCTCCAAGTAGACCGACTTGTAAACTGGCCCGCTGTCGCTGTCGCTGTCGCGGATGATAACGAGCGTTCCCTTGGTCAGTGCCTTCACTGACTCGATGAATCCTTGAAAGTAACGACCGTCGTTACGGGTCGCGACGAAATACTTGCCAACGGAAACAGGTTCGAAACTCATAGTACTGATCCTTGGTGGTGAAAACTTCCAATCGTTCTACCCCTATCCTACATTTAGTATCGGCATTGTCAAAAAAAAGAAATAGAGAAACCGTTGGTGAAGTTTTCCTCGCACAAATATTTTTGTTTGGCATGATATTTGCTGGGGGATATTTGGCATGATATTTGCTCAGCCTGCCATTTTGGCATAAATCGCCCGCTTTCTGCCATTTTGGCAGTCCGCCACTCTGCCATTTTGGCAGTGCTAACCTACCCGTTTGGGTGGTACAACCACCCGTTGTGGGGGTAGGGTTGTTACCCCTCTCACTGGGGGATAGTCATCAAACCCTTGAAGTGTGAAAAAACCAGAGTCAAGTTTTTCGACGGATACTTTTCGTCGATATACTTTTGAGCGGTACGCTTGCGATTGTCGGTCGCTCCGACATACTGAACAATCGTACCATTTTCGTCAATCACTTTCCAAACTTTCTTCTGTCGAATCTTGGGAAGCGAACCAATGAAATCGTTTACGTGCATTTTCAACTCTCTTTCTTTTTCTCGATTATACCTTGCGATTTTGGATTGTCAACTAAAAAAAACGCTGCCCCCGAGACCCCCTATGCGGGGGGAAGGAACGGTTGGCCGTTGACAATGCTGGCTTGCCAGCCCCGAATCTCGTCCATGTAGACCGACTTGTGCTTGCCGTCCTGCTGGCGGATGATGACCAGGGTACGCTCACCCTTGACGATGCGGACGTCCCGAATCACGCCGATGAAAACCCGGCCGTCCTTGCGACGACCCTTGAAACCATAACCAATCTTGTCGGTGATCGTAACCATTTTTGGTATCCTTGTGGTGAAAACTTCCAATCGGTATGCCACTGTTCTACATTTTGGTATCGGCATTTGCAAGAAAAAAAAACAGAGAATCCATTTTGCTATTTTTTCGCATTTTGGCACAGTTTTTGCACAGAGGCACACCCCCACCAAAGGGGGGTTTTTTCATTTTACCACTTATGGGGGGTGTTCCCCCCCAAAATCGCCGGGTGGTATAAAAACAATAAGCACACTCAAGATAAATGTACTACCTAAACCTAAATGATAGGCCCAGTATTATAACATAGAACGTAATCTGGATATCTCTTCTCTATACGTACCAGCCACATTTTCTTCAGCAGCTATAGCAGCGTCAAAAGGCGCACTAATGCTTGCTACCACAGCATTTAGATAATTTACTGCATACTGATATATTCTCATATACCTTACTATACTAGAATCCTGATATTTTTGATCTATTCTTTGATATGATTGTTGTCTTACACTCTCCCAATAAGCCACACCCTGATCTCTTTTATATACTGGACTATTCATATTGCTTGATTGCCCCAAACATCCCGCCCTTTTAATATCCACATTATTTTGACCAACAGCTAGCGTATCATTTAATCTTGCTATTGTTTGGTCAACAGCTTGGATTTGTATTTCATATCTTCTTTTTGCACTTTCAGACAGATCAGGATTACCCATTAGAGCTTCCAACTCTGCTTTATATTCTTGACTAGTTTCTAATTTTTTATTTAGTCTGCGAGTACTATAGCTATTATCAAATTTTTCTTGTATTTTATTGCATCTATCTAAAAATCTTTGTATATTTGATTCATATCGATTTCTTACAGACTCTATTTTTTTATCTATTGTACTATCAACACCGCTTTTTTCTTTATTTATAGCAGTATTTAATCTATTTTGATATTTTGATAATTTGCTACTAAAAGCTTCTAATGAAACAAGCCAATTTTTTAATCTTCTATTTTTTCTTCTATCTAGCTGAGAGATATTTTTTTCTATGTTATTTATTAAATTGTTATATTGATTAATAGCTTGGTTTATTTCTTGTTCTGTCACGGTTTTTCTCCTTTTACAATAATATACACAAAATCTTTATTTAAGGTGTATATTTAATTAAAATCTAATAGCGATTACCACAGAAAGGTTAGTATGAATAAACCGCTTTTAACAAAACTTGCTCCTAAGTTAATGGAGTATTCTAACGAAAATGTTTTGACTGATTATACTAATACTTGCGAAGAAACTAATAAAAAAAAGGGGATACTGTTAAGCTACACATCTTCTCACTCTCCAACTAACAGAACTGTGGATAATGCTATTGATGGTAGCATAGTTGATTGTGGTTGTTACGAAACTATAGGATCATTTTCTTTAGAAGATACTTGGTTCATTGATAATGTTATTAAACACGAATTAAGATTAAGATTTCAAGAAATTTTTGATGATCTTATATATAACGCTATTTTGTTCAGAAGAATGAATGAAATAGCTTTGCTAACCGAAAATGACGATTTATTAAACTCCAAAGCGCAAAAATTATCTTGGAAATTTTACACACCAATCTACTGGGCGCTGCGTCCGAAATCTTCGTTTTTAGATCAAGGTTTTTTGATTCCTCGTTCCACAGATAATCCAAGAGATAATCCATATTACAATTATCCATATAGTATACCATTTGACCCTTTTACTCTAGCATCCGAAGAAAAATTCCACAATCTTCTTAGTGAAATTGTTACAAGCTTGTACTTCAGTACAGGTACACCAATGCAAAACACGCTGTATTCTCAAGAGGTTTCGGATTTTCGCGACTATATTAGGAGAGAAACTTATAGATTTATTGATGATACCTTTAGATATCGAGACAACAGACCGTGGAGTGACTTGCCTCTGTTAATAGATCCTGATAACTGCAATCCTTCTATACAAATTAATGATCAAGACTCATTGGGTCCTTTTGATCATCGTAACACTAATTTTTTTGGCAGAAATAAAGTTTTACGACACATAAACGAAAAATATTTTGATGGTAAATTGTTACCAAAAGGTTCTATGTTTGGTAGCGACACAGAAATAGCATGTATATATAATCCTAATTTGATAGGACAAATTCTAGAATCTAGTCCAGATTATAGACCAAGAATAGATGGCGAACCAGGATATACTCCAGAACTAACTTGGGAGGTTTTAAGAAATTATTTAATATCAAATTCTATGCCTGTTTGGCCAACAAAGTCCGAAGAATGTGAATGTGCGGATTGTCCTGAGGGTTATGTTTTTTGTGCGGATTCAAGTCCAGAAGAATCATATTGTGTGCCAGAGTGTTGTGGCGGTCAAATATTGAAACAAAAAATATCTGGATGTGAATGTGAATGTCCAAAAGGTTATGAGTGGGTTGTTTGTTATAGTAGCGATTGTAGAAAGAAAATTAAAGATTGTCAAACCGAACCGGGATATTGTGTCAAATCCCCGGATCGTAAAATTAGAGAAAGATTAATTTGGGATAGTGTAGAATGTAAGTGGATATGCAATCCTGTTATAGACATAAATTATAAATTATCTCAATCAACAATTGTATGGGCGGATTCTCAAGGTGCAAGAATAGACGTTTCTCCAACTCCAGGAGCTGGTTCAGCATTATACATACCACCGTGTGATCCTATTGTTGATGAAAATGATCAAATAATACAACAATCAAGAATTCCAGAAAATGATTGCGATTGCGAACCTGTTGATACATCTTCTGGTAGCTATTGGGAAGATGCTGGAATTCCAGAAGTTCCTCCCGGATATGTATTAATCGACAATCAAGTACTAAAACTTTTAGACTAGAAAGAAAAAGCAATGGTATATATCAAAGAAAAAAAAGAAGAAGAAGAAAATGAATTTGTAGAAGGTTTGGCAGAAGCTATAGAAAAAGCTCACGACGAAGGCAAACAACCCGGCTGCCCAGAAGGCCAAACTTTTGGATTAAGAATAGCACTTCCTTTCCCTTATATTACCGACTGTGGCTGTTGGGACGAAGCAATATGGCCGGCTGCACTTAGTTTTGGTGGAACAAAACTGCTTGGAAGTGGAGCTAAAAGAATCTTAAACCGAGTTTTTCTAAGAAGAGCTCTTAAAGATGCTTACTCTAAAGGATGGGATGTTGTGATAGCTAGTGTTCGTTTAAGAAATAGAGTAAGAAATGTTGTAGAGAGCAACATAATTTCACCAATGAACAAACTTAAAAAACTATGGAAAGCTCTTAATGGTACAGATCTTGACGACCTTTATGAGTATATTACACGTACAACAAACGATGCTCTTAAAAAAATTGAAGAGCTCGGTGCAAAAGTAGGAAAAAGAAAATTTCAACAAAGAGACGCTTTTCTTGATGAGTTATATACCAATCCACAAACACGTGAAGCTTTTATTGCAGAGTTTAAAAGCTCTATTTCAGAGATTGAATCTGTGTTGAATAGTGTTAAAACAACAGTTAGTGGTATAGCGGCGAGATTGGATGATGCTGGTGGGGTTATAGGTAAAGTTGATGTAAAAGATGCTCGGAGGGCCATAACAGAAATTAATAGAAATACAGATGATATTATTAATGATTTTGCAGAGCTTGTAGCACAGATAGATAACGCCGCTGTTCAAACAAAAACAATTTCTGATAGACTAATATCTATTCTTGCCTACGCTGATGCTATATTAAGTTATTTAACAGTTGTTGTACCCAAAGAATGCGCACCATTAAGAATGGATGAACAACTAAAAACTGATTACGAAGGCCCGTTTGATCCTAGATTAGGGGGCGGTACTCCAGAAAGACTTATTCAAGCAGTTGATTCGATATATTTTCAAGGTAAATGGAAAGGAAGTAAATGGGATAGTAGTTATTTTTGGCCAGTATTAAGAAATCTTAAGTGCGGAGAAGCTGATCCTAAAATTGCCGAAGCCTTAGGAGATAAGCCATCATGGGAAAAAATAAGACAGGTATTAATCGATAATAAACTTCCAATTTGGCCAGAAATGAATGCGGATTGTCAATGTGTTGATTGTCCTGAGGGCTACGGTCTATGCACAACCACTGCTAATATACCCTTGGTTGGTTCAGATTCTTATAATATCTGTTTACCTATATGTGGAGGATTAGAAGTTAAGCCATCTCTTGATGTTGAAGCTGTTGGAGACACTATAACAAAAAATAATTGTGATGTCGGTTGTCCTGATGGTTATGAATGGGTTTATTGCGATAGTAGCGAGTGCGATAAATCTGATTGTAAAGATGGTAAAGATTTTGGTTTTTGTGTTAAGACTCCAGAAATAAATAGGCGTCTTAGAGACAACGGTATTGATCCCCAAGAAAGTGGTCCGTTGGTATGGGACAGAAATGCCTGCAAATGGGTATGTAGGAATGGACGTTACATTATGGATTGGGGAGACGGAGATCCTGCTCCGCCAGAAGGTGTTAGTCCAGAAGACTGGTATGGTCCAGTATATTCTGATGATCCACGATTCGATGAAAGAGTTACTATAAGAACTGGTACTGCTACAAATCTTGGCGGATTACCTGGTTACACTGGCACAAAATCTGTACCAAAATATATTTTCCGACGAGATAGATTTGAAATTGAGCTTTGCGAAGATAATCAATTTCGAATTCCTGAAAATGATTGTGAGTGCGAAGAAATAATGATAAGTTCTGGTGACACCGGTGAAGAATATGGCTTACCTGAAGTTCCAGAAGGATATATACTCTTTGATGGCAATGTTATACCAATTATAGAAGATTCTGATTCTATAACAATTGAATAATATTATGAGACAACAAAAACTAGCCGGACAAGAAAATAGTCTATTGCAAAATATGGCTGATGCGATAGAAGACTATTTTGATAGAGTTACTGCTGCTGGTGGTAGATTTCTGGTTAATTGTGAGACACCTGGACATAGCTGGGGATGGAAAATAGATAGCGATGGTGTGCGAATAGTTGAGTGTGGATGTTATGTCGAGGCAGTTTGGCCTATAGTAGCAACATCTGTGTTAGGAGGTCTTGGTAAGGTTATAGGTACTACTGCTGGGAAAAAAATTACTAGAAAACTTTATACTAAATATGCCGAATCATTTTGTTGGTGGTATAGTAGTAATATTGCTTTGGATTTTAAAAATAATTTAGACCTTTTTCGCAGAGGTTTGCAGTTTGGTTTAAGATTACCTGATGTTCCACCTGGATACATTAGGGTTTGGAGAGGAGAGGGTAGAAAAGCTGCTCATGAATTATTGAAATGTTCTGATTCTATGACCACAACAGGACGCTGGTTTACTCCGTATAGAGGTACGGCTAGGAAAGGTTATACGGGTTTATTTGATTCTTTTATGATGGGCCCTAGTACACCATTGGAAAGAAATTGGATGTACTATCTTGATATTCCAGAAAGCGAATATAAGAAAATGGTTTTGTCTAACCAGATTGATGGATATTGGAAATTTTTACCGGACGATGTGACTAACCTTTCTGAGGATATTGTTGTAAAGCTAGGAGCTAAGTATGATGCTGCGGGTAATTTTATAGGTACATTAAAAAGAAAAGACGGTAAGATAGTTTTAGAAGGTAGCAATGGTAATATATATGACGCTGTAAACCAGGGTTGGCACGAAACGATTACTACCGATTTACTTGGAACAGATGGTAAGATTAGCTATAGAGTAAATAGGCCGACAGTTTTGAAAGTTCGTAATGCTGATGGTTCTATTTCTAAAGTAGTAGATATACCGGGGCCAGAACACATAGATCTAAACCCGCAACTATTTCCTTGGAGTGAACGATCTGCATCTGAGGAAGTTTTTCTTACAGACGAATGGATAGGCAAGGCAAAAGCTTCAGTTATTGATAATGTTGACGAAATAGAAGCTTCATTAACTTGTGCAGCTGATAAAGTATATGAAAAGATGGAACAAATTGTGATTTCTGATCGTGGACCCAGGGCAACACTAATAGCAGACGGAACAACTATAACGGATGTTGGTGGTATGATACAAAAAATAAGCCCAGGGCCACTAGCCGAACAATTTATTGACCCAAATAACGTAAAATTAAGACAACAATTCAACGATGAATTAATAAAAGTATTAGAAGAATACGAAACTGTAGTATCGAAGTTTTTTGATATTTCATATATTGAATCATCGCCCGGTGGCTACCCCGCGTTACCAGACTTAGACGGCGGCTTGAGAGAAATCTCAAGATTAAAAGAAGCAATATCTATTCCTAATGGATCTATTGGGGCACAAATATTGTCTAGATTTAGCAATATTATAGCATTTGCAATCAATATTTTAAATTATGCAACTATAGTAGTAGATAAAGAATGCTCAACAATTATCACAGATGATACTGTAAGATCGTATTCTAATGGCCCTAGTGATAAAAATGCTTTTGGTCCCAAATATAGATATACTATAGAAAATACTGTTGATGCAATATACTTTGGTGGTAAATGGAAGGGTGCATCTATACAAGGGAATATTGCTGGAGGTTTTGTGCTGGGTGCCGGTTTTAGAAAACAAGATAAGGTTTGTGCCGAAATAGCTGAAGCTTTGGGTGATGAGCCTAGCTGGGATAAAATTTACCAAACATTAATTGATCATAGATTGCCTGTCTGGCCTAATATGACAGAAAATTGCGAATGTACCGAATGTCCTTCTGGTTATCAGCTTTGTTCCTATGGCAATCTTGTTAATTTATATACCGATGTTTACAATATTTGCTTACCTGTATGTGGAGGACAAGAAACAAAATCCATATTAACATCGGGAGTTGCAGTAAGAGCTAATTGCGAACTTGGTTGTCCAGATGGTTATCAGTGGGTTGAATGCAGTAAAAGTGATTGTCCAGAGAGTGTTCCGTGTTCTGACTCTAGTTATAATGACAATAAGTCGTCGGGTTTTTGTGTTAAAATTCCAGAAGCTAATAAATTTAGAGAATTCGATTCTCCAATGTTCAGTAGCGATACAGTGTCTGTACCACCTAAGTATGGAAGATTATTTTGGGATCCTACGGTGTGTCGCTGGATTTGTAAAAACTTTGTGGATGTACAAGAAATAGTAAGACCGGATGGAAGTATAGAAATAGTTACTCCAGACAATTGGGAACCAAGATTTAGCACAGGATCTGCTTCGATTGACTTACTCAACCCCTTTACTCCAAATAGAGTGATTTTTTATAGTGAATGTCCAGAAGGCTTTATCAGAATACCAGAAAACAATTGTAGTTGTGAAGAATTAAACAGCTCTGGTTCATACGACGATATAGGCATTCCAGAAGTACCAGAAGGTTATATATTATTCGATGGTAATGTTATTCGTCTTATAGACGAAGACAACCCATCTTATGGCGATTCGGGGGACCCAGAATGTAGTTCTATAGACAGCCTTAAAGAAGAAAATCCTAATTCTAGCCTAGGACAAATAATTGGTAATTTTATTACCATGTCATCGTTCATGCTTATTTGTTTTCAACAATCAGATGAACAAAAAGATAACTGTAAAGATCTAACCCCTTCGCAACAAGAAAAATTAGACACTTTAATACGAATATCAGACGAGAGTTACTATACTAAAACTTTTGGTTCTATGGGTTATGGGCTGCAACCGGTGCCAATAGACAAAGCAAAGAATCTCGAACTCCATAAAAAACGCGTTAAGCAATTCTTATGTCTTGTGCTACAAATGGAAACAGAAAAAGACTACGATGACGTGCTAGAAATGACCGCCAGAGCAAAGCAAGAAATCATGAGCAGTGGTCTTTTCGATAGTGGATATTATACTGAAGATAGCCAAAAGTCCGCCCCCGAAACGATTAAAAGTAGAATTAGGCAAAGCGAATTGTATCAGTGGCAGGTGTTCATAGAAAATATGGTACTAGCCAGTAGAAACTTAGTAAATTTAGAATAAAACCTTCCCTTCTTAGAATTGTTTTAAAAATGCATTATAGGCATTTCTACAGCTAGCCTCTAGGCTGTATTTAGTTTTATGCCCTAGAACACTTTGTATTTTAGAAGTATCCGCCCAGATTTGTTCAACATCACCATCCCTTTTTGGACCAACAATAAATTTATGGTCTTTATCTGTAAATAAATCTTTATTAAGTTTATTCACAGTTTTAAAAGTTTCTAGAATAGTCTTAACACTAACCCCACGGCCAGTTCCCACATTGAATATTTCATAAACCCCGGTTTTATCTTTCAACCAATCCAAACATATCACATGAGCTCTAGCCAAATCATTAATATCTATAAAATCCCTAATACAACTTCCGTCGGGAGTATTATAAGTAGTTCCATGTAATTTAAATTCATGCTTTGGCCAATGAGTTACATATCTGCATAGTAATGGCATTAGGGCTTCTGCTGGAGCCACAGGATCTTCGCCAATTAAACCAGAAGGGTGAGCGCCGATAGGATTAAAATATCTCAGAATCACAATATTAATGTCAGGATTTGCTTTATAAAAATCTTCTAAAATTCTCTCACAAACTACTTTAGTATAACCATAAGGACTTTTTATTTCTCCTGTAGCGTCATTCTCTCTTATTGGATTAGCTGATACATCTCCGTATACTGTACAGCTAGATGAGAATACAAAATTTTTAATTTTATTGTCTTTAACATATTGTAAAATATCCAATAAACTATTAACATTATTTTCATAATATTTTAATGGATCCCTAACGCTTTCATTAACACTTTTATAAGCAGCAAAATGAATAACCCCATCAACAGAAGTTCTGTCAATGGGGATATCATTAAGATTTTTTGTCGATGTCTTGAAAAAACTTAGTTTAGGTGGATTTATCGTTTTTAAAAATTCTATCGTTTCATATTTAGAATTTCTTAGATCGTCTACAATAATAACATTATGATTATTTTCCAGCGCATATGCTGTTGTATGAGATCCTATGTACCCATTTCCACCAGTAACTAGAATTCTCATTCGCCACTTAATAACGGTTGAATGTTTTGATTCTTAGGTTTTCTTCCGCGTTTTTTCATAATACCCATTTGTCTCCTTTGTCTTCTAACCATATCACATGTGATATTGCTGCCAGTTATCTTACTTAGTTGAGAAGCGACTTGCTCGTCGCTATGCTCTCTAATATTTTCGTTAATAAAATTTAATTCTGCATCTGTCCATTTTTTATAGTTAGCCATTTTATTCTCCTTTTGGGGTATAACATAATGTATATTAGCCGATTTTACTATTTGTAAAGTAGACATTTTCTAAATTCTATCTATTATAGATAAACATAGGAGCATTAATATGAATAATGATAAGTTAAATGAGGCTACTTTTGCTTCTTCCACATTGAAAGTTGTGGCTTCTGAAGATATAGAACATTATGAAAATGTTGAGTCAAACAAAACTCTAGCAGAATTATTAGATGAAGAAAAAAAAGAAGAAGAATCAACCAAAAATAAATGAAGAAGAATTTATAGAAGTTATTAATAAAATTACTAAAAAATTAAGCTATAAATTTAAATTCGGTTATCATGATGTAGAGGATATGAAGCAGCAGGCCACTATTTTTGCTATAGAAGCTTTGGAAAAGTATGACCATAAAAGACCTTTAGAAAATTTTCTTTGGACTCATGTTAGAAACAGGTTGTTTAACTATAAAAGAGATAATTATCAACGTCCAGATAAGCCTTGTCTGACATGTCCTCTTTATGATCCAAAATTACAAAAATCTAATAGTGGATGTACTAAATTTGATGATAAGAGAGATTGCGATTTATATAGAGGCTGGGAGTCGAGAAATGAACGTAAAAAAAACTTAATGCAGCTATCTTATATTCATGATAATAATGAAACTTTGGATAACAACAATTTGTTAGATTCTATTTCAAATAAAGAAATAATAACAATTTTAGAAAACAATCTAACTTACGAATATCGTGAAATATATTTGAAATTAAAAAATGGGGAAAAAGTCAAAAATAACGATATGAAAAAACTCAAAAAAGAAATACTAAATATATTAGAAAATGGCAAAAATACCTAAAAAACGTGGACAATTATCTTTAGAAGAAGAAAAATTTATTAAAGATAATATAACATCTCTATCTATAGAAGAAATAGCCGACTCTTTAAACAGAAGTACAAAGCCAATTAAAAGGTATATAGAAGAAAATCAATTATATAATACAGATAGTAAAGAAGAAAAAGATAATTTAAAATTAAAACTACATAGTAAAACTTTTTGGCCAGAAATTGTGCGTCAATTTGATGATTCTAGTGGCGAATTACAATATTTCGAAGATACTTGGATAGGTTTAATAAAACAGTTCAGAGAAGATGTTTTACCGGCAGAAGAGTTACAAATAAAACAATTTATAACTATAGACATTCTTATAAATAGAAGCATGAAAGAGCGTAAAAGGCATATTGCTGAAACTGAAAAATTACAAAAATTAGTAGACGCAGAATACAGCAAACCCGAAGAACAAAGAGATGTGCCTAAATTAGCCAATTTAGAAACACAGTTAAATTTTGCTAGAAATAGTATAGCTAGTTATACAAATGAATTTACAAAGTTATTAAATGAACAACAAAAAATTAGCAAAGATTTGAAAGCTACTAGAGAACAAAGAATAAAAAGAATAGAAGACGGTAAAAGTAGTTGGGTAGGATTAATACGCATGCTAGAAGACGAAGAAATTAGAGAAAAAGAAGGTAAAGAAATGGAAATTATGCGTATGGCCACAGAAAAAGCAAAAAATAATTTAATAGAATATCACGAATATCAAGATAAAACTGTAGACCAACCATTTTTGTTACCAGAATCAGTAATAGAAGAATAATGAGAAATTACAAAGATCCTCAATATATAAAATGGAGAAAAGCTGTATATACCAGAGATAATTTTTGTTGTCAGTGGCCTAACTGTAATTTTAGATCAAAACTTAATGCTCATCATATAAAAAAATGGAGCGACTATCCTGGATTAAGATATAATATTGATAATGGTATTACTTTATGTTATCAACATCACAAAATGATAAAAAATATGGAAACAGATTATGAGTACTTTTTTTTCAAAATAATAGCAAATAAAAATGGATAAAGACAATTTTACTATAATCGTAGATACTAGAGAGCAGCAGCCCTGGGTTTTTAAACATCATGCTACTGCTAATCAAAAGTTAGATACTGGTGATTATAGTATACAAGGTTACGAAGATATCATTTGCATAGAAAGAAAGCATAGTATTTCTGAATTTGTAAATAACATGACAGAAAAAAGATTTTCTAATGTTTTAGAACGTATGAGCTCTTATAAATATGCTTTTATAATTATGGAATTTGACTTTGATAGTGTAGTAAATTTCCCTTTGGGTTCTGACATACCAAAACGCATATGGAAAAATCTTAAAATAAATCCGGCTTATATAATTAAATATATTTCCGATATACAAGTAAAATACAATATTAAAGTTTTGTTTTGTGGTTCTTCACATAATGCTGCAAAAATGGCTGTTTCTTTAATGAGAAGAGTTATAGAGAATAATAACACAGATGACTAAAGTAAAAACCAAATATGATGATGCTTGGTTAGATTTAGGAAACCTATCCGAATTGGTTATAGATAGTATACCCACTATACACAGAACAAAAGAAGATATAGAAAAACCAGATTTACACTTATTAAGACTTTTAAGAAATCCTAAATACTTTGGATCTACATGCAAATTGTTATTCAACATAGAATTACATCCGATACAAATAGCAATATTGCAGGAATTTTGGTATAGGCCCTTTCCTATGTTTATAGCTAGTAGAGGTTTTGGTAAAAGTTTTTTATTAGCATTATATTCCGTTTTAAAAGCTTCTTTAAACCCTGGAACAAAAATTGTGATAGTTGGTGCTGCTTTTAGGCAGAGTAAGGTTATTTTTGAATATATGGAAAATATATGGCGCAATAGCCCAATATTGCGTAGTATTTTTAGCGGTAATGATGATGGGCCTAGAAGAGATGTAGATAGATGTACACTTCGCCTTGGCGATAGTTGGGCTATGGCTATTCCAATGGGCGACGGTTCGAAAATCAGAGGCTTAAGAGCACATATTATAATAGCAGATGAATTCGCTTCTATTAGCCCAGACATATATGAAACTGTAGTTTCGGGCTTCGCTGCTGTAAGTGCTACACCTATTCAGAACGTTAAAGAACAGGCTAAAAAAAAGGCCATGATAGAAGCCGGTGTTTGGAATGAAGAGCTTGAAAGTCTTGAAAAAAAAATCGGCAATCAGGCAATAATATCCGGCACAGCGGATTATGCATTCAAGCATTTTTCACAATACTGGAATCGTTACAAATCAATAATATCTAGTAAAGGAAATCCAAATAAACTAAAAGAAATCTTTAATGGTGAAGTTCCTGAAAACTTTAATTGGAGAGATTATTCTGTTATAAGAGTACCTTATGAACTAATACCCAAAGGCTTCATGGATGATAGACAAATAGCTAGAGCTAAAGCCACTATCCACACAGGTATATATAATATGGAATATGCTGCTTGTTTTACAGCGGATAGTAGCGGATTCTTTAAAAGAAGTTTAATAGAGAGCTGCGTAGTATCAGAAAAAAAACCTATAGTTTTGCCAGATTCCGGAGAAATAATTTTTGATGCAGTAACAAGAGGCTCCCCGAATAAACAATATGTTTTTGGCATAGATCCAGCTTCAGAACAAGATAATTTTAGCGTAGTAATAATCGAATTAAATTCAGATCATAATAGAATAGTATTTTGTTGGACAACCAATAGGTCTAACTTTAAAGAAAAGCAAAAGTCTGGTATAACCAACGATCACGATTACTACTCTTTCTGCGCAAGAAAAATTAGAGATTTAATGAAAGTCTTTCCTTGTGTAGCAATTGGTATGGATGCTCAAGGTGGAGGCATATCTATCGAAGAAGCTTTACACGACCCTAATAAATTACAAGACAATGAACAGTTGATTTGGCCTATTATAGATTATGACAAAAGTAAAGATACAGATTCTCAACCAGGACTACATATATTAGAGATGATACAATTCGCTAAATCCGATTGGACAGCACAAGCCAATCATGGATTACGCAAGGACTTGGAAGATAAAGCTTTGCTTTTTCCGAGGTTTGATAATATTTCCTTAGGGCTATCCATAGAACAAGATAAAATAAATGCTTCAGATTTATCTAACAACAATTATTTATACGATAATATAACTGACTGTATTTTAGAAATAGAAGAATTAAAAAATGAATTAACCACAATAGTTATGACACAAACTAGTACTGGTCCAAATGCTAGAGACAGATGGGATACTCCAGAAATTAAAATGCCTAATGGTAAAAAGGGTAGACTGCGTAAAGACAGATATAGCTCTTTAATAATAGCTAATATGATAGCAAGAAAATTTCATAGACCTTCTATTAAAAACGAATATAATATTGTTGGAGGTAATCTAAGAAATATACCATCAAATTCTAATTCACAAGAGGAAGATCTTTATAAAGGGCCTGAGTGGTTCACTAAAACTGTTAATAATAATAATATTTTTAAAGGTATATATAAATGAAGTACAATATACAGGATATTATACAATCTAATCCTATAGATATAGACAAAAAATCTGCTATAGCAATAATGTACGATGGATCTGAGAAGTATCAAGATTTCTTTGTCAATATTATAAAAACAATAAAGCATTTACATAATGTAAAATTAATTGTTTTTTGCAAAGAACATAACGAGCAATTAATTGACAAAATGTATTTAGTCAATAACAACTTATGTACAGATATTGATGTCGTTCATATAGAAAAACTATACAATCAGTATGAATACATACAAAAATATATTCATAAAGTAAATTTTTTCCAGTACATAAAACCATTTGTTTTAAAGTACATATTAGATAATAAAGATCACTACGACGTCGATAATTTATTATATCTCGACATAGATATATTACCTATGAGAAAATTGGATCTTATTTTTAATGATATATCTAATGATCCAATTTTTATAGAAGAATTAGGTTTAGACATAAATAAATATGGTTATAATATATATATCAATGATCACAGAGCTTATTCTTATTTTCCAGAAATATTAGAAGAAAATAAAATTAAATATCCCACTATGCCAGTAAATACCGGTGTTTTAGGATTTAAATTAGATAGGCCTTTGGATTCATCTATAATTAACTTATGGTGTGATTTTACTATAAGGTGCATATCAAACAATCTTGGTCATAACGTTGTTAAATGGTGGGATCAAGGTATTTTCGTTCTTGTGTTGGAAGCAAAAGGTCTGTTGCATAAGGTTTCAAAAAACAAAAAATATAACCATACAGTTTATATTAAAGATAACAAAAATTTAGATTTATCAAAAGTCAATAGTAATTTAGTACATTTTATAGGTGATACCAAACCTGTTCTTAGTAGAGATTTGTATAATAACAAACTTAAAAAAACCATTCAGATATTTGTTTGCGGTCATAATGACGTTCAAAACGATCAATTTCATACTAGAAAATATTTTAATTTTGTGAATTTGAACAAACTATCATTTGATAATGAAATGTATTCTAATAATACTTTAAGTGAATCTCGTATATTTTTAACTTCAGAAAATATTTTCCCGCAAGATAAAGATATATTGGGTGTCATATCTGCTTCGTGGTATGACAAATATAATTATGGTTGTGTTGATAGTTTATATAATTGGCCTATTACTCCAATGATAGATGAACTTCGAGAGAATCAAGTAATTTGTGCTGGAATTTGTTCTGGGGCGGAAGCCCAACCAAAAGATCCCTTATTTAAGAAAAATTTTAACAAACACTTTAGACATGTTTATAGGTACACAAAAGATATTCAAAATATATTGCAGGATATAACTGGTCTTGCATATGATGGTATTTCACCAGCCCCTTATTCAAACCAAATCATAGCTCATAGATCTGTTTTTAATGAATATGCTAAATTTATGCGTAAAACCGTAAAAGATATAGTAGAAGCCTTTGGTATAGATTTTAAATTTTTTCCAATTAGCGTTAAACATAATGATACCTATGACAATAGACGTCCATTAGGTTATTTGGTTGAGGAAGCAGCCATGATATGGTGGTCAAACCAAAAACACATCAAGTATATCTCTATTGCTCAACCTCAACAATCATGGTATAAAAATAAACGACACCTAGGCAAATAAAAGGTAAAATTATGAAAAAAAAATTAATTATTTTAATATCCAGAAAAGACTACATTAAATTTGTAAAATCAAATTTAGAAAAACAATTTGATGCTTATGATGAATGTCGTTTATGGTTGAATACTAATAAAGAACAAGATTTTTATATTGATTATTTTAAAGATAACCAAAAGGTTAAAATAGTTGTTCCAGAAGAATCTAATCCTGATGTTATAGATCCTTTTGTAAATTTAAAGTTTTTCTATAAACAAGATGCTGTAGATGAGAATTCTGTATATATAAAACTTGACGATGATATACTTTGGGTAGAAGAAAATTTTATAGATAAATTATTTTCAGAAAGACTAAAACCTGAAAACGATAAATATTTTTTAATTTTGCCTTTAATTTTTAATAACGCTATAATAAGTAATATTTTAATGAGATTTGGTAAACTTCCCTGGGATAACAAATGTTGGTATAATCCACAGGATCCTATAGGTTGGGGAAGCGGTTATTTTGCTGAAAAATTACATAGAATGTTCTTGGATATGATTAAAGAAAATGCTTTAGATTCGTTAAAATTTAATAAATGGTTATTAGATCCAAAAGAGTTAGTTACTATAAATGCTATATCTTTTTTTGGTTCTGATATGAAAAATGTTGTTCCAACTTTGAATATGCATTCTGATGAATTTTATTTGTGTCATTATGGTCCGTCTATCTTGAATAAAAACAATATAATTGTAGGAAATAATATATGCTCACATTATGCCTTTTTCCCTCAAAAAAATTATTTAGATACAACTGATATATTGCAATTGTATGAAAATATAATATAGATATTATCTTTGTTTTCATCAACAAAATTAATCTCGTGTTGTATTCTTAAATTTTGTGTATATATTACTATTACAATACTAATGGAAAAGAATTATGAAACGTTATCCCAAAAGTGAATCTATCCAAAATGCAGAAATCAAAGATGAAACTGCATACATAACTTGGGGAGACGATGCTGATAGTAGACAAAAAGCATTAAACGAATCTTCAAAAGCCTTATCTGAATTTGATGTAATTTCTAGAACATCTGCTAATTCTAGATATAGAACAGATTTTTCAAATCTAGATACCGGTGTTTCCGGCAGGCCCGGTTTAACCAGATCTGATTATAACGTTTTTCGTCCGGATGAAGCTGTTCCAGAAAAGTTTAAAAATATAATTAAATCCGCTGATTCTATATATCATAAAGTTGGTTTAGTTAAAAATGTTATTGATTTGATGGGCGATTTCGCTTGTCAAGGTATCAGAATTTCTCATCCCAACAAAAGAATACAAAGATTTTACAGAAATTGGTTCGATAAAGTTAATGGGTATGATCGTAGCGAAAGATTTTTAAATAACTTATATCGAACGGGTAATGTTGTTATAAATAGACAAACAGCGAAAATAAGTTTAAAAGTAACTGATAAAATGTATAAAGCCTCTGCTTCTGCTGATATGATAGTTTCTTCGGATGAGCCAAATGTAGAGAAAAGAGAGATACCTTGGAAATATACTTTTATAGATCCTTCTTATGTCGACATTGTTGGCTCTGCCTTAGCATCATTTTCTGGTAATAAAATATATGCTATAACCATTCCTTCTCAGTTACGTAGAATTATAAATAATCCAAAAAATGATTATGAAAAAAAAATTGTAGGAGATTTGCCTCAATCAATCAAAGATGCTGCCAAAAGCAAAAAACCATACGTTTTAGATAAAGAAAAAACTTTGGTGTTCCATTATAAAAAAGATGATTGGTCAACATGGGCTTATCCCATGATATATTCTATAATGGATGATATATTTTTAATCGAAAAATTAAAGTTAGCGGATTTAGCAGCTTTGGATGGGGCTATATCTAATGTTCGAATTTTTAAATTAGGTAGTTTAGATCATAAAATTGCTCCAACTCAGGCTGCAACAGCTAGGCTCGCTTCTATATTACAAAATAATGTTGGTGGCGGTACAATGGATTTGGTTTGGGGTCCAGATATTGAACTTTTAGAATCGAAAACTGCTGTTCATCAATTTTTAGGAGAAGGTAAATATACTCCTCATCTTAATAGTGTTTATGCTGGCTTAGGTATACCTCCTACACTTACCGGCACATATGGAGCCGCTGGCACAACTAATAATTTCATTTCTTTAAAAACCTTAACTCAAAGATTACAATACGGTAGAAAAATTCTTACTTCGTTTTGGAAACATGAATTGTCTTTAGTTCAAAAGGCTATGGGTTTTAGATTGCCAGCAAAAGTAGAATTTGACCGAATGGATCTTAGTAACGAAGACGCTGAGAAAGCTTTATTGATACAGTTGGCAGATAGAAACATTATTTCTGACGAAGCTCTACAAACAGCTTTTGGTATAGATACTGATTTAGAGAAATCTAGAGTTAAAAAAGAAGCAAAAGAAAGAGATAGGGATAGTTATGTTAAAAAATCAGGACCATATCATAATGCAGAATTTGATAATGACCTAAAAAAGATTTCGTTGCAAACCGGAATAGTTACTCCTAGTCAAATAGGTTTAGAATTAGAAAATAAGAAGAAAGGAGAAAAGAGTTTATTAGATATAAAAAACGATGCTATAAACAGTAAACGTTCTGATACAAATTTTTCTCCTAACGGAGTTTCTGGCCAAGGTCGACCTAAGAATAGTAAAGACTCTCAACAAAGAAAAACTAAAGAATTTAGACCGCAAACTGGTGCCAAACTCACAATATGGGCATCTCAAGCAATAGAAAAAATAAATGACATTATTAATCCTAAGTTTTTAGAATTTTATAGCAAAAAAAATATGAGAAGTTTATCTTCTGAAGAGTATTTAGAATCTGAAAACATGAAAACAAAAATATTGTTTGCTTTAGAACCTTTACAAGAAATTACAGAAAATTCTATATCACATGTCATATTTAATTTAAACGATAAAACTAACCAAGAATTATATAAATTGTATCATGAAAATGTTAAATCTGTATCTTCTTTGCAAGAAAAAGAAATAACATTAAATAATCTTAATCTGATCAAGATTCAGAGCATAAAAGATTTTTATTCATAATTGGTGTAAGTGTAGTATAATACAGGAGTAACTTCATGATTATATTTGAACAAGAAATACAAGACGGCTTAGAACAAAAGATTAAGGCTAATGCTAGCATAAGCTACGCTAGCGCCATACACCCAACTTTGCCCAATGAAGAAAAAAAAATAAAAAATCAATTAGATAAAAGTATTGCAAATGTTGATGATTCTGATTTGTATTATGTTCAATCCATATTAGTAACATCTAGTTGGAATAAAAATGACGATATTTTTGATAAAGCTGAAGTTTGGGTGTCTAGAAATACTCCAGAGGACAAACCTACCAATTTAGAACATGACGAAGGCACTATAATAGGTCATATAGTTTCTAATTGGCCAATTGATGAAGACGGTAACATAATCAATGAAGATATAGATATAGAAAATCTGCCCGAAAAATTCCATATATTAACTGGATCTGTCATATACAAAGGTTTCTCCAATCCTGAGTTAAAAGATAGATCGGAAAAATTAATAAGTGAAATTGAAAATGGTATTAAATATGTTAGTATGGAATGTTATTTCAAAGGTTTTGACTATGGTTTAATTAATCAAAAAACCAATGACTACAAAATATTAGCTAGAAATGCAGAAACATCATTTTTGACTAAACATTTAAAAGCTTATGGAGGTTTAGGCGAACATGAAGGCTATAAAATTGGTAGAGTCTTAAGAGGTATAACCTTTTCTGGCAAGGGATATGTTGACAAACCGGCTAATCCCGATAGTATAATATTTAATGGTAACAAAATTTTTGAGAAAAAAAATGACGCTTTTATAAAAGCTGGTGTATCTATTCAAAGTCCCGAAATAATGGAGAACAATAACATGAGTTTAGAATCAGTAGAAAAAAATGTGGCAGAAATCAAAAATAAGATTGAAGCCATGACCGACTGCGAAAAAGCTATCAACGAAGCTAAAACAGTTGCGTCAGATTTACAAATCCAAAATAACGAATTAGCTGAAACCTTAAAGACTACTCAAGCTGAATTGTCTGAGGTTAAATCCGCTTTCGAAGCAGCTGTTCTTGAAAAAGAAGAAGCTGCTAAAAAAATGTCAGAAGACATGAAGAAGAAAGAAGAAGAGATGCAAAAGATGAAAGCAGAATTTGATGCTACAAATGAAATTCTTGCTGCATATAAAGATAAAGAAGCTGAAATGATGAAAAAAGAGAAAAAAATGAAAAGAATGGCTTCTTTAATGGAAATTGGTTTAGATCAAAATGCAGCATCAGAAACTTCTGACAGATTAGAATCTTTAAATGATGAACATTTTGATAGTTTCGCTCAAATTCTTAAAGCCACTTTGGCTTCTCAAGAAGAAACAAATCAGTCAGAGACTGAGGTTAAAGCTGAAGAAAAAACAGAATCAGATATACTAGACACAGCCGAGGTATCTCCAGAAGCTGATCTTAGTGTTGGTGGAGAAGATGATGTTGAGCAAAATACAAGAGCAGCTTTGATTGATTTTATGTACAGCAGACTAAACAAAAAAAACTTAAACAAGGGAGAATGAAATGGCTCTAAAACCTGATCGTGTTGAATCTTATACTGATATTTCATTTTTCATGAACACAACTGGAGAACGAGGTGGTGTTGTTGTTCATGATACAACTGGTGTTGGTGCTAGCATGGACGATGCCGGTGCTGTAGTAGGATATCCTAATGGAACTGATCTAAGCGGATTAGAGCCAGCAGGTGTTTTACTTAATGATGTTGTTAATTATGACCTAACTAGGCAACATCTCAATTGGCATCGTGACGAGGTCCAAGTTGGCAACAAAGTTACTTTATTGCGTCAAGGCCAAGTTACTACCAATGTTGTTGATCCAGATGTGGCTCCTGCTGCTGGAGAAAGAGCTTATTTTGATGCATTTGGAAGATTTTCCAATGCTGACGTTGCTGGCTCTACTCAAGTTGGTAGATTTTTAAGCGGTCTTGATAGTGATGGTTACGTAAAAGTAGATATTAATATAACTTGATAAAGGGAGAATTTATTCATGGCTACAGAGCGATTTAATCCAACCCCAGAGCTAACAGATCTTCTTGTTAAGTCTGGTTCTTTCAACAAAGAAGAAGCTTTGGCTGCTAACGCAGAGTTTGCCAAGGCTCTAGAGTTACCCCTGCGTCAAGGTATCTTAAATGGAGATATTCTCGATGGTATTTATGAGCCAATAGCATTGTCTCAAGGTGCTACTCCTGAATTTCCATTAGATTTCTTAAGTCCCGGCACAGAAAAGGATTTTGTGGCTTACACAATTCCTAATCATGGCTACATTCCTGAGCGTCATGTTGAGGGTGATTATGTGATGGTTCCAACTTATGATATTGGTGCCAGCATTGATTATCTATTAAAATATGCTCGCGATGCTCGTTGGGATGTTGTTGGTCGTGCTATGGAAGTTCTAGAAGCTCAATTCGTTAAGAAGATGAATGACGATGGTTGGCATACGTTACTTGCAGCGGGTGTTGATCGTAATATCGTTGTTTTCGATAGCGATGCAGATTCTGGTCAATTTACCAAACGTCTTGTTTCTCTCATGAAAACAGTAATGAGAAGAAATGGTGGTGGTAATTCTACTTCTAATAACAGAGGTATGCTAACTGATCTTTATGTTAGTCCAGAAGCTGTTGAAGATATCCGAAACTGGGGTATTGATCAAGTTGACGAAGTTACCCGTCGTGAGATATATGTAGCTTCTGATGGTAGCGGTACTCTTAACAGAGTATTTGGTGTCAATCTACATGATCTTGATGAACTTGGTGAAGGTCAAGAATATCAGCTATTCTATAGCGATGTTTTACTTGGCACATTACCAGCTGGAGATGTAGAAACTGTTGTTGGTCTTGATCTAAGACGTCGTGATAGCTTTATCATGCCAGTTCGCGAACAGGTCCAAATTTTCGAAGACGATACTCTTCATCGTCAAAAACGTGCCGGTTTCTATGGTTGGGCTGAACAAGGCTTTGCGGTATTAGATAATCGTAGAGTTTTAATTGGCTCCCTCTGATATTTAAATATCATACCAAAAGAAAAGGCTGGCAGCTATTTGCCGGCCTTTTTTTTTAGGTGTATATGATATTATATAAATCTTAGCATAAATTTAAGGCTAAAAGTATGGCAGCTACAAAATATGATTTCGATATAGAGCAAGGGTCTTCTTTTAAATTTAGTTTAGTCTATAAAGATAGTAGTAAAAATGTTATTGATTTGACCGGCTGGTGCGCTAGAATGGTTTTAACGACCAATAATAATGCTGTTAAAATATTTTCTACGACTAATCAAGACTTTAATATATACAAATTTGAATTAGACGAACCTAATGGTAAATTAACTCTTTTAATACCAGCTGAAACGACTAATAAATTCAATTTTAAAAGTGCTAAATATGATTTAGAATTACAAAGTCCAGATGATTTGTATGCTGGAGGAGGAAAATATACTACAAGAATTTTATTCGGTGTAATCAACATTATACCAAGATTCAGCAATTCACCACAAAATTTGAGTTGTTCTAATGGATAATTTTACTGT
>Ga0070753_1000483_pt1 | contig 24334 bp, 30 predicted proteins | sample VirMetDEL_Aug_31_FD_77441 | JGI IMG/M metagenome (GOLD analysis project Ga0070753, IMG submission 77441) | Aqueous microbial communities from the Delaware River and Bay under freshwater to marine salinity gradient to study organic matter... | ecosystem: Environmental > Aquatic > Marine > Coastal... | reverse complement strand
GGTGTACCAGTTTCCCATCCTCGGGTCACAACGCGAGCATAAGTAACATCCTTATGAGCGGCATTGACCATAGTCAACATTTCAGCTGACAATACATTAGAGGGAAGGAACACATAACCAGCAGCATCGGCAGTAAAGTCCCTGATAGTCAGGTTATTTGCCATGCCTCTAGCTTGAGCATCAATTGTTTTCTGTTCTAGAATCTGCTCTGCAATTGTGGTATCGACTCCTGAGGATGAATCTAAAGATGCAACAGGAGTTTCACCAGAAAAGAGGAGCATCTCGTTAACAGCTTGGAGTCTTGTGTAAGCTCCCATGTCGAATCTCCTATATAAGATGTAAAAGCCGACCCTTGGGGTTTCCCCCAAGAGCCGGTCAAGTATTGCGGATTTAACGCCATTGATTACCGCTGGCGAGACTGGATCACCCCCTTTCGGAGAGGACCAAAACCATAACAAAGGTTCCTTTCAGTCTATTAATTATCAGGCGTAGTAACCTGAACCACCAGCAAGATCAGCCCACTCAGCAGTCATACCGAGAAGGGTACGAGCTTGAGCCTTGGTGTCAGTGCCAAGATCCTTGACACAAACAACTGAGGCACACTCTGGCTTAAGTACACCAGTACCAGCCATGATGCTAGCAACGGTGAAGACGGTGTTGCGACGAACGTCATCAACGGTGTCAACCTTGAGGCCAGTCTTCTGGATAGAAGCGACGGCCCCTGATTGCCAAATAACGGCACCAACACCGATACCGTTACCGGCAGAGGTTCCAGCGTCGTTAGCAAAGTTTAGGTTGTAACGGGCTTCACCAATCTCTGCGCCTGTAGCACCTGCATCAAAGTTGGGGAGATGGTTAGTCTTAACAATACGGCAGCCCATGTACTCTAGTGAGTCAGTAAGAGCAGCCATGCCATCGGAAAGACCAGCACCAAGGCCACCAGCTTCAGCAACACCGCCAAAGTATGGACGACCAGCGCCACCAGCAAGGTCAGCACTAGTACGAGCAACGCCTAGAGCACGAATGTCTTGGAAGACACGTGGGGTTACTGCGCAGTAAACACCGGCAGTAGGAGCGTTGATCTCCTGAAGGTGGACCATGAACTCTTCAATGCACTCAAGAAGTGCAAGAGCTGCGCTTGCACGGTTAGCAGCAGTTGCGCCTGCAAGACCGAGGTTTGCAAGAGCACTCTTACCAACAACGCCTGTACCAGCAGCGCCATCATCACCGACGTGGAATAGGGGTGACTCTTTAAGAGTGTTTCTCCAAGTGGTAGAAGTACCTACGCCACTAAGACGGGGATCGGTAGCAATCTGGTTCTCGCAAGCAGCGCGAACTAAGTAAGCACCGACCTGAAGGTCACGGGCGTTGGAGAGGGTCTGACCAGCCTGACGGGCTAGCTCAGAACGGAACTCCCACTGCGAAATCATAAGGTCGATGTTGTCAATTTCAAAGTGAGCAGCGATGGGACGAGCATCGAGGGTAACAGCAATAGTCTTTGAGACATGATCGTCGATGTTACCAACTAGCTCTTCACCAGCGTTCCATGCACTCTTCATTGCAACAGTACCAGTGATTGGGAACTCCATGGCGCGACCACTAGCAATAGAGCGGCTCTCAACCATGGGTTCAAAGATACGGTAGTGGTCGTAGGCACGAATGACTTCGCCACTCCAGATAGGAAGCCAAAGCTTATCAGTACCGCTAGCACCACCAGTGGTAGCGCCGGTTGAGGGATCGGTCGTACGACCGTACATGTTTCCAGTATCCCAGGTAATATCAGGATAGGCCATTTGTTTTAATCCTTATTGAATTGTTTTGAATGTTAAAATAATTTGAACTTGCAAGCGAAGTTAATATAGTTTATTCTAATTACGGTTATCCTTGCGGGCCGTTGACTTCTATTAGGGTTTAGCTGTCCTTAGAGAGCATCACCTAATAGTTGTCCAATCAGTTTTCACCATACGCTCTTCAATCGTATTACGAAGCTTCTGGTCATGAGGATTCTTTGTGAGATCCTCATAAGCCTTGTAGTACTCTGCCTTTGTTGAGAAGCCCTGCACAACTTCTCTACCAGCAGGTGACTGACCCGGTTTACGAGGCCCAGCTTGCATCTCCTGACTCTTCGGCTTATTGGCTACAGCAGTATCATACATAGAAGCTAAGCCACGTAATGTGATTTCACTTGCATTGCTGGCAAGGCCAGCATTGATTTGGGCACGCTGCATTTCATCTAAATTATGAGCGGCCCATCCAAAAATCTTAGATAGACGATCTGAGCCGCCAACAATGTCAGCAGCTGCAGAATATTGCTGTCGCATACGAGCACGTTGCCCTTCTACAACAGCGTCGATAACAGCATCATCAATCCCTCGATCGTTGAGAGATGCTCGCTGTTCATCTGAAATAGTACCAGACCGCATGATCTCATTAGTCATGTGACCAAGGTCTTCGCGTGTAAGCCCGACCTTTGCTGCGGCTTCGACTGTTTCTTCTGCTTCCTTTTCTACATCTGGAACTCTAAGCTCATCAACTACAGCATCGGGACCAGCATCTTCAATTGTAGGCTCTGTCTCTTCGACCTCTGTAGGTTGATGAAGCTTTTGTTCAAGTGATGTATAAGACTTAATAAGGGCATCCATGTTTACAGAACCATCTGGGTTCTTAAACTTATCAGGAACCTTACCAGTAGCTACAGTACCCTGAGCAGCCATAGTAGCATCATACTCAGGAGTACCAGGCTGAGGAGCAGCAGCAGTCGCTGATACCTCGTTAGTAACTTGTTCAGTGTTCTCTTCACTCATTTCACTTCACCTTCTTATAAAAACCACGTGTTTGAGTTAGTAGTTCATTATAGTTAGAATCGTTGACAACATCCCAATCGCCATCAGTACCTACGTCAGTAAGTCCAACGATGCCAGCGAGAGTGTCAGCAACATCTTGGGGAGCAGCTTCAAGCCAAGTCTCCCAATCGTTATCCCTAATACCGGCAGTAACTCCAGTATAATCAAACTTTGCCATTATTATTTCCTTTTGCGTTTGCCGCCAGATCCTTGTCTGGCTCTATTTTTAGATTGTGTTTCTAATACAGTAGTACCTTTGCGCGTATGAGATACATCTTTACCGTCTCCATTGCCGTAGGTTCCACGCTTTCTGTTCTCTTGATTAAGTTCAGAACGATACTTACGACGAGATGGAGACTTATGGTACTTAGTATCATATTCGCTTTTAACTTTACGCGCTTTAGGGTTTGATCTATAGTACTTAGCGGATTTACTTAAGGTCATCCCATCGGCCCTCCTTGTACAGGAGCGCCTCCACCAGTCATGATCTGTTCCATGACCTGTGGAGCCATGGCTTGTGCCGCTTGGCCAACACCTTGACCAGCAGCTTGAGCAAGTCCTTGACCCGCAGCGCCAGCTACCTGTGCTTGGGTTTGCTCTTGCATCATCTTAGCTCGCTCTTCATCAAGATCTCCTTGTGACTTAATCCAATTGCGTGGATCAAACCCAAGAGCTGAAATAAGAGCCTTGCCGTATTCATCAAATCGGAAATGTTGAACAGCTTGTTGCGGAAGGTTACGAATCATTTCGCCCATCTGCATAAGCTTCTGAAGTTCTGTATCTCTGCTAAGTGCTTGTAGACCAGTAACAATATCTAGTGTTAGTCTACCGTCTCTATCAAAGAAGTCTTGTGATAGGCGAGGATCAATATCCCCAGCCTCTACCATTAAGTAAATAGTACGTTTAATAACAGGAACCAGAAGATCTCTAGCAATAGAGCTAAACGCTCCGCCTAAGACCTGTTCTAATTCCTGACCAATCATACGTACTTCTGTTGCAGTTACACGCTCTGCGTTTCTAATTGAACCTCGGTTCATTAAGAAGGCTTCGCCAATCTCTCGACGCATCATCTCTACACTGTTCTGTGTCTGTTGAATTTGCGGATTGATTGTTTGAGCAGGCGAAATAACATAGACATCTTCTTGTCTAGCAGCAACCCATTCTCCATTTTGAGCTGTTGCGAGATCGGTAAGTTCTGTAACTCCTGTTGGAGACACAGACATGAAGAATGTAGAGGCGGCTGCCATTCCATTGATAAGACTTTCTGTATAAGCTTCAAGAGTCTTTAGATCACCAAAGATCTCTTCACATTTAGAACGCCCATAGTTTTCACTGACCACGGAGTTCCATCGAAGCACGGCATAAGGGAAGACTTCGTAGACGCCTTCATCAATGACGTTACCATCAAAGTCTTCTTTACGCCCATGCCATTTACCTTCTTCGTCTAAAACATAACGACAGAAAATAGTTTTAAAACCATTGCGGTTCCACAATCCATAGCCCCAAGTCTCTTGACTGTCAGCTGGGAGTGGAGTTTCATCGGGAATAAATTCTAAATGAATAAACTCAACTAGATCCCCTACTACGTCACGGATAGCAACATAGTGGTCAAACCTAATGCACCTAAATGTAAAGTCTTCCTCGATCTTTACAGCAATATCACCAACTACAATAAGACTTTGAAGTGCTTGAAAGAACGCCTCACGGATGTTCTTGCTCTTCATCTTATCATAGACTTGCATTGCTAAAGAATCAAGGAGAGTTCCAACTTCTACCTCAGGCTCTACCCCACTCTTAAGAGCAAAGGTAAAGAATGGTAGATCGTTAAGAGGAATCAAAGCTGATAGCATACGAGATGCTAGAGCTGTGACTCCTCTTGATCCAACAGAAGAATAAGGTTGAGGAAGTTCAAACTCCTCAGACCAGTTCTCGGGTGGCATTAAACTTGGTACAGTAAGAATAGCACATTCACGTGCTCGATCTAGTTTAGATCTTCGTCTGATATCTAGTTCCGAAAAACGATCTGCAATGGTGCTTTCAAGTTCACCTGCTAGATTCATTCCGGTCTACTCCCTTTATTGTCTTGACCCTTAGCTAAACTACCATAGAAGTCCATGACAATATCCTTGTCCTCTTCTTCCTCTGCAGTCTTCAGGCCAGTGACCTCTTCACCGATACCGGCTTCAAGTTCACCGAGAGCTTCTTCTTCTCTAGCACGAACACGTTCTTGCTTTTGAATTTCAGCTTGCTCTCTAGCTAGACGCTTATCTTCCATTTCACCCATAAGCTTCATCTGACGCTCTTCTTGTTGCGCCATGTAAGCTCGTTCTTCCATTTGTAGTTTACGGTATTGTTCTTCACTCATACCGCCTGCAATTGTAGGACCACCACCCATAGTTATCTCCTATCATTGTGGTCTGCCTTCGTCGAAAGAAACGCTTCGTACTTTTTTCTTACGAGGTCCTTCGGTAAAGGCTCCGAGTTTATTCATAAAATCTGTGTCTAGCTCTCTAATTTGTAATTGAACATCTTCTAAAGATTGACCAATGCTTTTAGTAGCTGACTTCTCTAAAGCCTTGCCACCAGCAATGGTTTGTTCTCTAGCAGTCTTAGCTGCTTTCTGTCTAAACAGATCTTCTTGTTCAGCAGTTTTCCTTGCTGCTTCATAAGATTGAAGATTAGACGTAACATAGAAAGTTTTTAGGGCTTCCATTTGATCGCCAGTATAATCTTGTAAACCTTGTTGTGCGTAAGGCTGATACCAACCAGCACCTGAATGCTGATAGCCCTCTTGAGTCCATGTGTTAAGTCGAACAAGATCGGAATAATCCATGCCTGTCATATCAGACATGATCATATCCATAATATCACGTTGTCCAATTGTACTTTCTTGTGATTGACCTTGAGGCCCGACAGCACCAACGGATGCATAATCTGCAGGCATGTCTTCAAACGAATCAAAGCCATACATTTCAGCGTATTGTTGTTTACGTTGTTCAATAGCTTGATCAAACTGAGTTTCAAATGCTGCAGCTTCTGGGGCTTTTACATCGTACCCTGTTAAATCATATTCAAAGGAAGTGCCAGTCATTTTGTACATGTCTTTAGCACGTTCTAGTGATTTACGAGCACGCTGTAAATTCTGTAGTTTTTGTTGACGAGTTTGTACAAGCTTTGATAAACTTGTAATTGGTCCTCGACTTTGTTTAGCTTGAGCAAGCGCGCCTAAAGCCTTTTCGGATTCAGCAGATGCTTTGCCGATTTCCGCTTCTCTACGCTCTTCTCGAATATCCTTTAAACCAAAATCTTGAAACCCAGATGTAAGTTCCATAGTTTTAGTCTTAGCTGCTTCACCAAATTGAGACATACGAGATGATAGTCTATTAGTAAATAAATCTGCTAAACTAAAACTATCTCGATAACTACCAACTTGATATTGTACATCTCGCATGGTAGGGTCGTTCATAAAGATAGGCATTACTTCTTCCTTTCTTGATCACGTACCATGGCTTCTAAGATGGCAATTGTGTCAAGCATCCCCTGCCGTCTCGCCAGTTTCTCCCTGGTAAGACTTGGGCTTTCGTCCTCGACGTACTCTACCTTCGCTATCCTCTCCTTGAGGACCTTCGGTAGATTCGGATCGACGAAGGCTTTCAACTTGTTCTCTAAGCTCATGTACTTGATCCACAAGATAGTTTAATACTGTACGCTGTTCACCTTGTGACAGCATAACGATACCTGACCGGAGGCGTTGAAAGATTGCCTCCATGTTTAAATATGACATTGTGTTCTCCGAAAATAGAAAAAGAGAGAGACCCAGCGTTAGCCGGATCCCTCTCAGACGGGGGTTAACCTTCAGTAGTGTCTACGATTTCGCAGGCACCGCCAGTGCAAGCGAATGCTTGACTGGACTTAGTGTTATCTTCCATTTCATATTTACTGAGAGCAGACCAGTCCATCGTAGGCATAGCCTTAGCTAGCTGCTCATACTCTTCAGCTGTAATGGATTCATAAGGAGCCTGTTGGTATACGTGTTCAGACTTTGGCAAGAACGAAAGTCCTTGTGCAATCTCCCAGTAATTACCATAAAGCTCAGCTCCAAGTTCCATATACTCATGTGGTTGATAAGTAATAGTAACACTTGGATTGTGATCAGTGTATCCTTCCTTTACCAGTCCCCAAGTTCGAAGCTGACCATTGGCCGACTTATGCTTAACTGGTGTTTGGCTTCCAATAGGAAAGTCAAAGACATAGGTGTTATCAGGATTGTTGACGCATGGAGCGCCGGGGATACCTTGATCCATCATCATTTGGCACATAGGATCCTTGCGGTCCATGCGGACACGCCGGATGTAGTATTGTGACCATCGCTCATGGATGCCGGAACTAGAGTCAACAAGGCACGATACAGTACCGCTGGGCTTCACCGTAGTGATAGCAGCAGGCATCTTAATGCCGAGCTTTGTGCTCCACTCTGCAGCAACGTTATGAGCCTTTTCTCGGTAGTCAAGCAACTCTCCGTATGACGGCTCGTAGTCACAGATGCCGGTAAGGCTGACGCCAAGCAGCGCCTCCTCTTCGGTATTGTCCCGCCACTTCTTTCGAAGATAGGGGAAGTGCGTGCAGGTAGCTTGGATGCACCCAATAATGGTTGCTGCCTCTACCTTATCAAACACCGCACGGATGCCATCCTTAGGCCGCAAGACAACCTCAGACAAGTTACAGAACTGCATAGGCCGTAGAGTAATCTCACCACAGGGATTAGTACCAAAGTAATGATCCGAGTTTCGATTAATCTGATTAGCACAATGCCGAGCAGCTTGCCGGGAAAAGATACCTCTTTCACCACTATAACTGCGGTAAATATTTAGCCACTCCTCCATGAAGACATCCATTGCTGGCTTCTCTTCATAGACTGCGCTGTTATTGGCGAGGGAACGGTAGGAGTGGTTCTCCCACCAGTTCCCTGACTTGGCTCTAGCCATCTCATGATCGTCAAGATCTGATAGACTAATCATAGCCGAGCGTCTCACGCCGCCAACGATGACTGAATTAGCGATGACACAAGCCATGTCATGGATTTCAATAGGACGCAGCTTACGGCCCCTTGCCCCATAGATTGTCTTGGTAATAAACCGAAGACAATCTTCTAGGGGTTCGGGACCAGATGCGCGCCCTCCGAAGGTCTTAAGTCTAGCACCAGCAGGGCGGATGTTATGGAGTTCCCATGTAGGGTGCTTTCCATTAATTAAACAATTAAGTAATTGCTTAACCATGTCCGCCCAGCCTGCCTTGTTATCTCCGGCTACAAGGTAGTGGCCCTCGTTGCGTTCAATGTTCTCTGGAATAGCAGGCCACTTATCAACGACCCGCTTCTCCACACTGTAGCCAACTCCTGTACCATTCATAAGAATATACAGCAGCTCCGCTAATGCAATTGGGGAGTCCAACTCCAGATATGAACAATTAAAGATGCAAGTATTGTCTCTGTTAGCTGCCTTACCGGCAGTCATTAGAGATCTCATACTTGGCATGACCTCTCGCTTATAGACCAGATCCTTAACGAAAGACGGAACTTCAGTAACGCCGTTCTTAGCGGCCTGCTCATTGAGCCAAACCCACCAGCGGTCTACTGTTTCGCCCCAAGTCTCTCGCCGCCTCTTATCTTCATTCCACCTTGAGTACTTACTCAGATGGATGAACTTACTAAACTCACTCCAATCGTCTGAATAATCAAAGTCCTGTTGAACCGAATCCATTAGCCCCTCTTTCTGTTTCACTTAAATCCTCAAGACTTGATACCTGCTCCACGGGGAATGGACATACAGGAAGAATAACGAGCTGGGCAATCTTTACTCCCACCTCTACTACATCTTCCTCGTTCTCAAATCTATCACATACAAGGCGGATCTCGCCTCGGTAGTCAGCATCAATGACACCAACCGTATTCTTGAGACGGAATCCCTTGGTTCCAGTCGAAGACCTAGGTATTACCAAGCCTACGTGCCCAAGGGGAATCTCCACATGAGCGCCTGTAAAGACGGTAGTTTGATGATCTTCAACCTTATAATCATATACAAATAGATCCAAGCCACCGCTACCTTGGGTGCTTACCGTTGGCATCTTAGCGTCTGGATATGTATAGATCTTAATCGAGGGCATGTAGAATACTTGGCTCTCGGTTGTTACAGAAGACTCATTTGTATATTCATTATGATTAGTAGTATAGCTATTCAAGTGTCTCTCCTTTGCTTAGTATAGCTTAGTTCTTAGTTTCTCTTAGACTCAGGCGTTAACGCCCCAGCAAGGAGACCAAGGCACGTGGACCTTGGCCTCCTTGTCCCACTCTCCATCTCGAAGGATACGGACACAACGGGCCTGAGCCAGACAATAGTCCAGATCAAAGCCTCGTTTTTCGTATTCATGTAAGACTAGGGGAGTCCAGTTAACGTGGGTTACAGAGTCCAATAACTTTTGGGCCTTAACAGGACCAACTTTAGGGATACCCGGAATGTGGTCTGTTGAATCGCCCATAAGCCATTGCTTATGAAACCATAGATTAGCTGTTATTTCGTTAATATAAATAGGGAAGTCCAGCTTTTCTGGATTCCAGTACCAACCAGGGCAAGACTTAAGATCTTTGTCAAGGCTGACTCCAACCATAGTCCCAGAACTCATACCGATGCCTACAATATCGTCTGCCTCAAGGCGAGGCAAGGCAACGGTCTGCTCTGTTTCTTGAAGGATCCTTTGACAGACCTCTAAGAACTTAGGTCTTGGCTTACCTGTTCGATTCTCTTTGTAGCTTGGCCAATAATCTTTACGATAATTATCCTGCCTACTACAAGAAAATGCCAGCATACGTCTAGACAAACCCGGAGGAGTCCAATAGTTAACATCAAAGGATAGTCTATCTTTGATATCCGACAAAGAAGAACTATGAGCTTCAGCCCAGCACGCTGCCTTATACGCAATGATATCTGCATCTAGAATAGCAACGTCAGGCATCGCCGTCTTCTTCATCTTCTTCTCCTAAAAGATCGTTGAGAAACTCTTTTAGCTCCTCATCTATTTTGTCTATGTTTGGTTCTCGCATTTCATAATTTGCAACACATGTTTCACATAAGCACGGATCAGATGCGGCTAAGTAACTAATGAAATTAGTAGCCCACTTTTGAATCTCTTCTTCTGGTTTGTCGTTATGCACTACAAAGTGATAACCAACCTCGTTCTTTAAGTATTCATCTGGACTTTTTTCATAAGTGTTAGCTAAGTTTTCTGATTCGTGCTGTCTCCATGCTCCATCAGGATCTTCAATCTGTCGTTTACCGTGCTTAACAAACAAGATAGTTGCATTTACATCTGGTCTATTAAGAGTCTTAATCTCGTTGGCATATCGCACATCGTCTACCAAGTACAGAACAGGACGCTCGCTTGTTTCCATCTCAGTCTTGAATTCTTCTAGCATATCTTTATGCCATAGCTTTACCCAATGATCTGGATCTTTCTTGCGTTCTTCAGCGCCAATCTTTTGGCAGTACTTGCGATACATACTAGGATTACTTTCTTTAGTAAACCCTAGTGTTTCCACAACGTGTTTCTTTAGGGGACCGGCAAACGGTTTGATTTCAATGTCCCAACCTAAACGCTCAGCTGCATCGTATAATTCTTTACATAGTCTTGATTTTCCTGTCCGAGCTTTACCGCTCAGGCCTAATATAATCATTATCAAAGTAATCAATAAGTTTATGTGGCATTATAAGCTCAGGGCAATCGACTCCGTTTTGTCTTAACGCGTCTATACACGCCGTAGTGCAGCAATTAGGTCGAGGACCAAACAGATATCTCCATTTGATAACCTGCCATGTACTGCCCGGATCTGGTTTGATATAAACGGGTCGTTTTACTTCGCCTATGTATATAGCATCTTGTAATTCAAAGTAGCTATCGTAGGTATTAAACAAACGATGAGTCGGATACCAGTTACTTCCTTTGTAATTTACATGGAGAGTTAAGTCACCAACACTTAAGGTACAGTGAGTTAATTCATCGCCAGTCCCATACCGAAGCCATCTAGATCGCCAATCGTTGTTGATATCCCTCCAACCACGAAGAATTATTTTATGTTTCATTTAAAAGGAAATCTCTTATTAAGTTTCTTACGTCGAGCATTACATCCACATTCAAAGCCAGTATAGTAACTAAACTTATGCACTAACCAATGAATGCCTGTGTAATGAAAGACGTAATAAAGTAAGTCACCTAGTCCTTGCATTATGCTGTTTCCAAAATTGTATTAGTAAGACGGTATGCTTGTACACCAGCTAAGAATAAACCGTCTGCGCCTGCTTCATAAGTATAAGGGACAAGATTATCTCCCCAAGATACATCAGTATTATTTTGAATTGTAACAGAACCGATGTGAATTTTCTTTGGGTAATCATCTCTAGCAGCACCAGCTGAAACCCATTTTGAAGGGCTATCTGTGATTCCTGTACTAAAGTATGAGACATTAGAGCCAAATTCAATAGTAGTATTACTTAGACTAGTATCCTGAGGCCGTACTGTTACTGTACCAGCGTAATCAGTATTGCCTGTAATTGCGTTATAAGTACGAGTTAGTGTTCCATTTAAGGTAGCGTTGATTGTAGTCATTGTACCCAAGTGCTGATAGTAGTGTATACCTTCGCAATACGTTGGATTTGTTGTGCAGCAATCAAAAGGAAAACAACAGGCATCATCCGACCAAACATCGGTGTTAAACGTTACGAGTTGGTCATTTAAATTAAAACCAGGGTGTCCTACAATACTATCAATACCGTATACAGCTTCGTCTTCATCACCACTAAGATAACTAAAGTTGTAAATCAAAGTTAACGAACCACTTACTTGTGTTTTATTATAGCTATAGTTATTAAGCGTATAACCTGCACAAAAATCTGGGGACGAAGCTTGTAGTGCTAAAGGCCATGTTACTTGGGAACCGGGTGTAACAGCTGGATGTGTATACCAATTGTTTTCATATGCAGAAGTATCAAACACAGGTCCTGCAGGACTTGCAATACCGGGAAATAAAGGCGCTGAGAACTGAGCATCAGTTACATAGTAAGTAACTACATAAGAAATACTTTGCGGAGGAGCTGGGTTACAGTTATTGTCTTCTTCGTATTGTGCTATTGTACATTCTTTACCCTTAACTCCTTCAGTCCATGTGCCACCTAATGTAGTACATTCGCTTTCAGTGGTAACAGAAATAGAATCCCAGTCACAAGTTGTTCCTACTACACAGCATCCAATTGGATCTTCGCAGTTGTAGTATTCATCCCAATAAGCTGGACCTTCGCTAGAAAGATCTACGCCCTTAAACCAGTCGCCAGTACAAGCTGCTTCTGTTACTGGATAGGATGCTGTAAACCCAAGTGTACAATCACCTGTAACACAAGTTCCTGTTGGATCTGGGCAACTGAAAACAGTATCCCAGTAATCACCAGTCTTGCTAGTTAGGTCTTCCCCAACATACCAAGTACCATCGCACTCAGCTAAGCTTTCAGGATACGTTGCAATCCACGATCCACAGCTACCTCGTACACATGTTCCAACTGTACCTGTACAATCTTCAATAGGATAGCCTAAGTTTGAAAAGCATACAGAAGTTGTTGGTGGACAGGTTGCTGTTGTAGCGCATCCATCAAAGTCCCATACAATATCTTCCCAGTCAAGTTCAACTCCATTGCTATACAAAGCAATGTCGCCAAACCTACCAGTAATAATTGTGTTACCTCCTACATCAACAGTAATAGACCCTTCACCAAGGAATGGTTCTATTGGTCCGAAGTTCCATTCACCGTGTCGTTTCTTTGAATGGAGTTGTGAAATGTAAGGTAACAGTGAAATAATAGTGGCTCTGATTGTAGCTGCAGTACCTTTCATCTGAAGCCAGAACTCAGGGCGTTCCCCCGTACGTTCCCATGTCTCTGTAGCTACATAGGAATCATCTGATTGGATGTAAAAGATCCGACACTCCAGCTCCGAAGAGTCTGAAGCGACGGATCTATACCATACATCCAAGCATCCATAAGAAGTGATGAACGACGTTAAGAATCGTTCAAAGGAGTTTCTGGCTCTTACTTCGCCAGCCTCCAGTCTGTTTCTAATTGAATACCAAGTAGGCATTAGTGTGTTTCCTGCCAGTTAGAACCAATGCACGCTTCAGAATGAATCGGCATCTTGATTCCAAGACGTTCACCAGCTTCTAAGCTAGCTGCCTCTAAGATCTTACAGACCTTGTCGGCTACATCTTTATGCACAGCAAATTGTAATTCGTCATGAACATAAGCCATTTGAATTACTTTGTTGCCTAGATGTTTAAGCCTAGCATTAGCTACCACCATCCAATACTTGGATACAATGGCACCGGCGCCTTGGAGCATAGTATTTAGAGCTGCATGTTCGGATCTACATTTGACCCATCTCCCATCAGGAAGTTGAACCTCACCTCGTTCAAGAAAAGACCATTGAACGGCATCAAGGACTTTCTTTAGTGCTGGTAACTGAGCCAAGAACTTTTCTTTTAGTTCTTGACCTTTCTTACGACTGCCACCTACAATGGTGCCAATCTTTGCATCACCAGCTCCATACAAGAAGCCATAGATAAAGGTCTTAGCTTGGTCTCTTGTAGCAAGACCAGCAGCTTTCTGATTCATTGTATGAACATCTCCGTTCAAGATAACATCGGCATAAGCACCGTTGTCGTATTCATACATATAATGTGCTAGCATTCTCAGTTCTAGACCAGACAAGTCACAACCAACTTGTACATAGTCTTTGATGCCGGGATTCCACAACGCCCTCATTCGCTTATCCTTGGCCACTTGAGCCACGTTTGGATTAGCATGAGTGCATCGTCCTGTTCCAGCACCTTGGGTGTTTACTTCACCGTGGATACGACCATCCTTAGATTTGGATGCTCTGTCGTTCCAATCTTTCAGTTGTCCTTCAAGCTTTAGATTATCTCGATACTTTAGAATCTGCTCAGCCTCGGTGACCCCAGCCTTAGATAGTTCAGCCAGTACCAACGAATCAACCTGAGGATTCCCCTTTTCAGTTTCTGGAATAATCTTACGAACATGTGGATACTTTTCAATAAGACGTTCATAGACTTGGATATTGCTCTGTGGATTAAACGGAGTAATCTTAGACTTCAATTGCTTACCAGTCTTCTGAGACCATCGTTCTTCTACCTTGTCAGGAAAGATCAATTGAAGTTGGTCTAGATGATCAGCCCGTTCAATGGCCAAGATCTGTTCAAGGTCGATGCCTTTACTAAGATCGTAGCCAAACCCATGCAGTTGTTGTTTGAAACAAATCTGAGCAACTAAGATCTCAAACTTTACAACCTTCTCATATTCCTTGATAAAGTCTTTTTGAGCTTGAAGAATATCGTAGTTCAGTAACACATCTTGGACACAGTATTCAAGCATTTCCTCTGTATAATGCGACCAATCATTGAACTCAATCTTATAGTTACCTAGGTGTTGACCCCACTGCTTAAGACCATTGCCTCCAAATGGATGCTGTCTTACATCAGGATACATAAGCCTAGAAACGACGAGCGTATCTAGTACCTTGCCCTTGTACTCCACGTTGAATAGTTTTTCTAAAACGGGAATATCGAAAGTAACTATGTTATGTCCGATGAGGGTATCCGCTGACATGATAAATCTAACACCCTCTTTGATATTTTCAGGTGTAAACTTCCATGTTTGGCGCGTATCAATATCGTGAGCTACAATACAGTATACTTCCGTGACATTCCAGTACAGGTTATCAGCCTCGATGTCGAATACCAGTCGCACGGGATCTGCTCTCCTACTTACTATTAGGATCTAAAACGACATGACCTTCAGAGATTTGGAAAGGCACCTCTTGGAGCCTACCCTTCTTACGGTCATAATATAAACAAGACGCTACGCCTGCTCGACCAGTGAGTCTATTCTTTAGAACTCTGACGACAGTCGTATTCGCTTCATACTCACACGTTGCTTGACGATCTCGCTCAAGTGCAATGATGGTATTTGGCACAGACGCTAAGCTACCAGAACCACGAAGATCCTGCAAGGTAATTCTAGTACCTTCCTCAAAAGCTTTATCCGTCTTCTTAAGCTGAGACACGATATCAACATGTACACCAGTTCGAACGGACAAAGATCGAAGCTGCTTCATAACAGTATCAATCAGGATGCGCTCGCTCTGATTCTCGTCACTGTCTTGTCCCATCAATCCCGCAGCCAGTGCAGTAATGTGGTCAAGAATGATAACATCTACGCCCAATGAAATAGCCATGTACTCCATACGAGCCATGATATTTTGCATTGCGCTGTTACCAAGATGGTCATAGATGTACAGGTTGGTAGACTCAAGATGCTCTCTTGCTGCTGAGTATTCCTCATGATCCATATCATCAAAAAACTCAATGTTAATAGGATCCTTGCCCATCTTCTTACGAAGATCATTCATAATACGATTAGCACGAATTGCTCTAACCGGCTTGTTGATAAGCAAGGAGATCATGTCATCTCTGGTTTCTTCAGGAGATTCTTCTAGCATGATCATACCTACCGATCGACCTTCTTCAAGATGATGGTGGGCAATCTCACGTAGGATTGTTGACTTACCTGAACCAGTACCCGAGCACCACAGATTAACCTCACCGCTGCGTTGGCCTAGAAGGAACTCGCTAAGCTTGTCCCAAGGATAGGCATAGACTTGCATGTCTTCATTATCTGAATCTGCAATATCCTTGACATGTAAGATCTCATCTGGGCTATAGAGCTTGGCTTGGAAGATTGCATTGACAATTCCCTTGCCATCCATTGAAAGGAGCATTTCATTAGCATCCTTTCTAGGAAGTGATGCAATCTTAGTACGACCAGGCGGTAGAAGCTGAGCACACTTAACGGCTGCCTCTCGACCTGCATCGTCGCTGTCAAACATAAGAACAACTTCTGGGAACTTAGAGATCCACTCTAGGTTATCCTTGATATTGTTCTCTGCATTACCAGTACCACCATTGAGTGATACAACAGGCCAGCCACCGTTGACTTGGTAAACCGACATAGCGTCGATCTCACCTTCAGTGATAACCAATCGACGACTGTTACTGCCATCGAACAAATGCTGACCAAACAAGCCAGCACTACGAGCTTCGCCTCGCCACCTGAACTGCTTGTCAGGACCGCGATACTTTTGTGCTACAAGAGTACCGTTGGAATAGAAGTTGGCAATGTGGATGCATCCTTTCTCAGGATGGTTAATCTGTTGGTAGCCAAACTTCCGCAGTGTTTCTTCATTTAGACGACGGTCTGGGAGATCGGAGTAGTCTCCGTACAAAGGCTTCCAATCGCCGATAGGTTGTCGTGGTGTTGAAATCATATCACCTTTCATATAATACTTGCATCTATAACAGTATGCATGACCATCGCTGTACTTTGCTAGGTTGTCCTCGGAGTTATCGTGGCCTTGAGATGCACACTTGGGACATTGCTCTCTAGCAATAACATAACTGTCTTCACTCATCGAAGTTCCAGTCTTTTTCTATACGGATGTCGAATGAACCCTCTACTTCGTTGCTTTCAGTCCATGCTTTCATAGCATGTACGATTGTGATTTGCGAGTCATCTTCCCATAAGATTCCATTGAATGAATCAAAGATAGCCTTTAAATAATTATCAATATCGGCTCGGGGAGATAGCAACTTAGTAGACTTAGGACGTTGTACCCAGATATCTACATCCACCGAAAGAGGGCCGACCAAGGGCACGAAGCCCTTGGCCAGCTCCTCAATGAGGGGTTGAATATCTTTCCGAAAGTTCTTGTATGGACCAGCGTAATACGAGTGACCTTTGGTAGTTACTCTAGGTCGGCTGGCTGCTACGGGGTTGATTGGAAACGTAGCTTCATACAATAACGTCATCAGAACGGGATATCGTCATCGCTAACATCGGGAGTAGTCTCGCTGTCTACTACCGGAGCTGATGACTCTTCTGCCACGAAACCATCGTCGTGGGCTTCCCAGCCACTGCTGCTGGAGTTGTTGGCCTCGATGACCTGCACACCGCTAAGGAACAGGCTCATCTTGCCTTCCCACTCACGTGCCCAGATCTTAAGGCGAACCTTGTCGCCCTTCGCGGGGAAGTAGTCGGTCTTCACGCCGCGTGAATCGACGATGCGACCGTACTGATCCTTGTTCTGCTTGGTGAACTCAGTCGTCTTAACCTTGACGATGGTATCACCGCTCTCCTTGCCGGTGTAAGTACCGTTGAGAGGCATGTTGAAAGAATCAAGCTGCTTCTTGAAATCATCGTTGACAACAACCTGAATGTCATGCTTCTTGCTACCACGGAACTCATCAGGCTTACGAAGGTTTGCCCATGCAACCTCAACGACCGGAGAATAGAGTTCATTGTTACGATTTGCCATTGTGTCTGTCCTTTCTGTTAACACTTAACTTGGCTATGGGAACCATTCCCAATATAATTCAACGCCACTCTTCGAGGAATAAAGGCTCGAAGATAGCTCTTTCACCATCTAGTACAACACCGCATCCTAGCATAGGACGCTTGCTGTAGATCTTGCTGTAATTTAGATAGGGAGAACGTGGGTCAGTTCCACACCCTACCTGCATACCGAAGTATCTCTTTGATTGATTTGCACCATAGAGAACTCCACCTTGGGAATGCATGTGTCCTTGTACAACAGACATGAATTCATTCTGTGCATTAAGGAATGCTGCGTTTGTTTGGTTGCTTCGACCCTTATCACCATGACGATAGATTACATCATCAATAATAAGATCAGTATATCTAGGCAGCACATTCCAAGTATCTGGTAAATCTAAGATCTCTGCTAGTGACAAGACCATAGAAGGAGGAAGCCCCGCTTCTTGTGCTTGTCGAACTGGAAGAGCAGAGTGATTACCAGTAAGATAATCTACATCAGGAAACAACTCACAGAGAGTTTGCACCTGCTCCCGTGCCTCTTGAATCTCTCGTTCAATATCAGGAATTCCAAACTCTTTGGTATGGAAACTGATACCATGAAAGTCCACAAGGTCACCAATGTGTACTACATGATTACAATCCCAGGCTTCATAGATTGAAGCTAGGAAGTCTGGATACGCATCAAGCATTGCTGGACAATGCGTATCTCCAATTACTAATACATTACTCATGCTCGCCCCATGTTTCTATAGAATGGACGCTGCCCATTAGCAAGCAGCTTCCACTCTTGGGCTATTGACGGACCTTCATACCTATAGACAACCTTATCATCTTCGTTAAGAAGATCAAAGACTTGAGGGGCATGAACATCAATCTGACCTAGCTGATGTAAAACTTGAGTGGTAGTAAGTTTATCCGTGTTGTAATCATAAGTTACAATAGGAGTACCATCAGGTAGCTTGGTTGCTGGCTTAGTATTCATAATTTCAAGACGAGTGCCAGAGAACTCACCCTTAATAAATTTACGTACATTACTTAGTGTTCTACTCATTATCCTCTTCTTCATCGAAGTCTTCTAGAAACTCCTCTAGAAGCTCCATAAGCTCCTCATTGCTTAGCTTTGATAAATCTGGTTTATTTGAGATTGAATCTACGTAGAAGTTTATTTGAATAATATTATTCTCTGCTTCATCAGTGAGATTATTATTGGCAATCTCATCTGCATAGATCTCTGAAAACAGCTGCGCCCAGATAGCGGACGGAGCTTCTACATGTTGCTCCTTCTTTAACTCTGGGCTTTTGATTCTTAGCCACTCAATAAATACCTTAGAGACTCGCTCGCAGTCACCTTCCGATGAAATCTTAAAGTTTACTGACTTGGCCATTGTAATGTCCTTAGTGATTGAATCATACCACGTGGAATGATATGAACGTAACCACCTGAGTCACCGTCAAGCATCAAGGTATCGCAAAGAGCTACGTATTCAGGAGTTGCTTTGATGAGCATACCTACTGTGCGTACTCTTGAAGGACCGTTCTCTACAGCCTCTTCAATTTCCTCAAAGGTTTGCCAACTAGAGCTTCCACTGCATACAGCATCAATCCAGTCCACACATACAACCTGTAGTGTAGTAGGATCAACCGAATAGATACTCGGCGTCTCTGACAGATGCGATGTCGAAGTCTCCCTGTTCGGGAAGTTTCCTGCCGATAGGCCCGACGACATCCTCGATGTCTTGTTTGAATTTCTCAAGGAGTGGTTCTTTGTGTATTTCATAAAATGTTTCTACTAGTGCGTCTCTCATAATAGGTATGAATGAACAGTGACAACCAAATGAATCATGAATCATAGAATAGCTTGGGATTCCTTCCTCAGCCATTCTATTGATTGTCTTCATCATATGAGCAGCATCAATGCTGTGAATGTAATTAGGAGGTACAGCTTGAACCGCTAAGTTGGGGGCTGGGTTCTTTGTGTCTTCTACAATACTAAGTTGGAGCCTAGAGTTACGATACATGTGCGTATCTAATACCTTGACTCGTTCTTGTGTGTATCTGTTGACAACACGGAATCCAGTTGGGGTGATCCAAGAGGCGTGTTTTCCATGAGCTGCACAAAGTTCTGTGAGATCTTGCAGGAAGATCTTACCTTTGTTTGCAGACTGTAAAGCGCCGTCTAGTGCGTTGCGGATAACAACGGCTAGTTCGTTTACGGCTTGGGTCTTTTGGGAATTATCCTCAATCCATTCTAAGTGTCCCTCTTCTCGACAGTATCTACGAATGCCATGATCGGTAATACCGTATGCATCACACATGGTAGATCTCTTTACAACTTTTCGAGGAATGTTTTGTTCCCAATACTCATAGAAAATTTCACGCCACTTGGTCTCACCCTCTTTGCAGATATCAGTGGCAACGTCTGCTACCATCTGATACAGATCGCCAGGTACAATGGTAGGCGATACATTTACCTTTGCTGCTAAGTCAGCGTCTCTCATGATAGCAGACCAATGCTGGCTACCGTTACAAGATCCGTCTAACTGAACAGGTACGCTGGAGTATCCAGTTTCCAATGCTTCTGCTAAGTCAATAGCAGCAGCTAATCGTTGGAAGCTTGGGTTCTTCTTAATAGTTTCATTATCCATCCACATAGTATATGTGTAAGGATCTGCAGCGATGTCTTTGATATCTTGTAGATTAGCCTTGACCCATCGGACACGGTCGTCGAATGAGACCTTGTCATTTGCGGGACCATTACCAAAGTCTACGCCATCAAAGGTATTTGCTACATGAACCATAAGCCAGTACATACCTTCCTTAGTTACCTTGCAGGGCGTGGCAAACTTGATCAATCCTCGATCAAAGTCACCGCTCTGAGGACTAAGCATCTCAGTAACTGTATACGCTCTACCACGGAAGTCCATTGTATAGGAGTGATAAAAGAAAGAAGTCTTAACTAGCTTCTTAGCTAAGGAAAGTCTAATTTCCATTTGCGCTCTCTTTTGAACTTCTTTGTACCATTTAGCATACTGGTCTTCCTTATCATGTTTCCATGACAACTTCTCCTCGGTTGTCCCGTCCTCAGGATAAGGTCGAAGAAATGTGAACTCTTCGAAATTGTATGCAGGCATGTTGCATTCAGCAGAGTTTCGTCGATAGATGGTATCCATTACTTCTAGTACTTGTTCATTAATAGACCATTCAGTACATTGAAGTGTGTTTATAGCATCTAAACATTCTTGACTAGCTTTGCTGATTCCACCAACGGTTGGCTTTCTTCTGTCCATCATAAGACATCCGCCAGGGATATCTGGTGTATGTGGTACAGGAGGAACCAACATTGGTCTGTAAAGCAATCTTAAGAACTGGTAGTAGTCGTGCCTACGAATAAGTTCAAGCATGATATTAGGATCAATGCTGATCTCATTGTAGCTACGAGTCTTTGTACCTTGCTTGTATTGCTTCTTTTCTACATTGACTACCTTGTGTGCTTTTGCAACATTAAGCAAACAAGTACCTAGGTAAAGCGTTTGACGCTTAGACCAAGATTGCAATGCATCGCATCGTTTGGTAAACCTGTGGAATCTTTTGCGATCCCATCGTTTAATGTATTTATTGACGTATTGATAGTCATCAGAATTATTTAACTTGGCATACCTAAACGAAGCAATTAACTTAGTTTCTTTGCCTATACGATAAGCAATAGAATAAAAGTTATCTACACCATTAGCATAAATCTTCTTTCTAATATCCTTACCATCTACGAGATCTTCAACGAGTTGGGAGATCACAATGGCAGCTAAGACATCAGAAGGGACAAGGAACAGGGCGGGCGCCCATTCGCGCATCCGCCCATCCTTGTCTATCTCTTCCTTGACCATATCAAATGATTTAGTACACTTGACAATGAATTCTTGGATGAGATCTTGCTCAGCAGCACAAGAAGTCTTACAGTTAGTATAACCCTTCCAGTACTTATTTAAGGATTGTTCAGATAGAGTTTCTTCTAGATGATGCTGATAAGTGTATCGTTTCTTTCTAGCCTCATCATCGAGGGCATTCCATTTATCCATAAGTCTCCTTTGAGCTAGCTGAATAGGTGTTCTCTCTTAGACTCAGGCGTTAACGCCCTGTATCTAAGTTATCAGACCATTTCAAGGGCAGCTCTCATGACCTTAGCGGAGGTCATTGCCCGGCCACCGATAGCACAATCTACAAAGCGGCGGTCCATGTCGGGCTTACGACCCCGACCAGCAATGTTGTGCTGGATATACTTGGTAACAGCGTTTGCAGCCAACCAGAGAGAATCAGGCGCTCCCATCTCTCGCTCTGCCTCGTAGGTACGAGTAGCATACTGAATAAAGGAGCTAATCTTGGCTTCGTTCTGACTATCCTTCTTACCAAATGTCATGATATGAGGGACAACCTTCTTCCAAAGCTCTTCGATCTTTGTCTGCGTTACCTTGGTGCTGACCAGGGTATGGACATCCTTCATGAAGTCGCGCTGGCCATTACCAATGGCAGCACACGCTTCCTTGAACTGGGAGAGCTTGTAATCAAAGTCTCCGTTGTGTCGGATGCGGTTGGATGTGCCGTTAGCCTTGCTCTGCCGGAAAGCTGTGTTGAGCTGGTTCTGACAGAACAGACGGAAGCTGATACCAAGACCATAGATGGAGCTGGTGCCATCGAAAGAGTTGATAACAGCAAAGTTGGTTACAACCTCGTCATCACCGGGAAGCAAAGCCCGGTTGATGGGAGCTTGGATGATCATCTTCTTACCATCCCACTTGGTCTCTACCTTGTCAGAGCCAGTGGTTGCAGCAACGAGATCATAAGCCTCGTCTGGTTGAAGGATTTCATAACCATTGCTGACAACTCCCAGTGGCTCCATGGTATCAGTACGATACGTAAGAACATGGGCGGGGGAGTTGACAATGCCGTGGTTGCATTGAGCTACAATAGGTTGTGACTTAGATACAGTGAACATACGTTGGTCCTAGATAATAGTGATAGTGAATCTCAGTTACTACTTACGCTTGAAGGAGTTACGCCACTCCTTCTCTGCCTTGCGGTATTCCTTGGAGTCCTTGCCATATTCTTCGGCAATGCGAATAAGTTCTACTCCAAGTTTATATGAGGGAGTATGTGACGACCTGTCAATATCTCCCTTGCCGCCGCTCCATGCTCGGTAGTTTCCACCACGCGCAGCCTTGGAAGCGTTGGCTCTATACTTCTCCCAATTATTCATTTGTCTTTCCATATGCGTTGGGATCTACGTCATCTTCTAGATCGGATTCCCAATCACAAAGTTCAATGTCTGAGTAACCGATACTGTTTAAATGACAGTCGGTGTGTTCAAAATATTCGCTGTCTGCAAATTGATCAGGAGAAAGGTTTCCCATTCTGCATTCTTCAGCAAATTGCTCAGGTGTCATACCTTCGGGAAGATTAGATAACGGAATCTCCCAGACAACGATGCCAGTATTGTCTTCAATAAACCAAGTTTCTAAAGTAAAGTAATCTTTGTTCATAGCTTAACAATCGTAATGAGGTGTTTCATCCTTAGTGAAATCTTCTCTGCAATAATTACCGTTAGTGTCTACGTTTTGAAACCCTTGAGGACCAGTATACCCAGATGGTGTAGTCTGTGCTTCAATAGCTCGGTTAATGGTAGTCAAAGATTGTTCAAGATTCTTCTTTAATTCGTAAAGATAAAGTAAATTTGACATAATAATCTCCAATAGGATCGGTGGGATTCGAACCCACACTTGATGGATTTTAAGTCCATTGCCTCTGCCGATTGGGCTACGATCCCAACAGCACTCCGAGTAGGACTTGAACCTACGACCTGCTGATTAGAAGTCAGCTGCTCTATCCAGCTGAGCTACCGGAGCAAGATGCTATCGAATTCTCTTACCATTACCGGATCGAGAAGTACGCGCAGGCTTGTTACCCTTATTCTTCTTACTACGACGAGGGCGTCCGGGCTTAAGACCCCGAACCATGTCTTTGCTTCCAACGCTTGTGCGTCCTGCCATGTGAATCTCCTTTCTAATGCACCGAGCAGGATTCGAACCTGCGATAAATGACGGCGATTATAAGTCACCCGCTACATGCCAACGCAGCTTATCGGTGCTTAATGCCCCCAGCTGGACTCGAACCAGCGACCAGCGGATTAAAAGTCCGATGCTCTACCAACTGAGCTATGGAGGCTACATTCACAGACCGTAGTCTACATAATTCTTCTGGTAGATGTCAAGCCACGCGTACATCCTACCCTGAATAACATGGAAAATACCAATCTCAGGAGAGAATTCAAGACAGTCACATGCAAGCGCGGTAGCTAATGCCGCATTAGGGTATAGACTATGATCAGTAATAATCTTAATCTGTTCTACCATTTCATGCATCTGCTCAAGTTGTTCTCCATACTCAGCTGGCACAGAGCTAAAGAACTGTTCGACTACCGGATCAGGTTCTTCCTTGTACCAAGATGAGCCAAAGCCAGGAATCCTACGTTCATCAAGATACATCATAGACATTTCTGTAAACCAATGTTCATTGTTCCAGAGTCTACACGCTTGCTTGATAGGAGCATGGACATTACCAATACTTAGCAAGCCAGCAGCCAATGAATCATTGAACGGCTTACCTAGCTGCGCCATGGCCTTGATAATAGAAGATGAAGCATTGTCTCGGTATGCCATTTGTTCGTGCATGTAGCTCAGTGCGTCATGTACAATGCCGCGTGCAAAGTCTAGATCATCATTCATTGTTTAGATATCCAGCAAATTGCATACCAGGTTCATCGTAGAACCAAGAGATTTCTAGCTCAGGAAACTCCTTTTGAATAGCATAATAAATACCAGCAGGAGGTCCCCAAGCAGTAGAGAAGTTCATATAAATAGTATCTTCCTCTACATCAATATTTTCGTTTGAAAGCTCAATATCCCACTTAACGCCCCACTCGCTGCAACAGAAGTCATACCAGTT
>Ga0070753_1000481_pt1 | contig 24363 bp, 34 predicted proteins | sample VirMetDEL_Aug_31_FD_77441 | JGI IMG/M metagenome (GOLD analysis project Ga0070753, IMG submission 77441) | Aqueous microbial communities from the Delaware River and Bay under freshwater to marine salinity gradient to study organic matter... | ecosystem: Environmental > Aquatic > Marine > Coastal... | reverse complement strand
CCCGTAGAAGAAGAAGTAGCTACTACTACTGTTCCTACTTTTACTGATAAGCCTACTATAACCGGAAGACCTACAGTTGAATTCAGTGAGCCCACTGCACCTATCAAAGAAGAACCGCTTGGTATCTTTGGTGATACAGATGTGGATTCACTTGATTTAACACCGGAACAAAAGGCTGAAGTAAATAATATACGAGAAGAAGCTAGGATAATTGCTGAAGGAGTAGAAGCTCTTAGAAAAGAATCAGAAAGAGTTAAGGAGCCGGAAGGCATTGAAGGCCCGGAAGGTGTAGCTATGGATGCTACAGCTATAGGTAAGACTGTCGAGGGAGACTATCCTACTATTGGTGCTTCTATTCCGGTATCTCAATCTACTGTAGATAAAATCCGTGAACTAGATAGAAGACAAGCTGAAGTTTTTGGACGTGAATACATACCTAGAACTACAGAAAGTATACAGCGTTCAGTAGAAAATAATATTTTACGTACACCCCTACAAAGGGCTCAACCAATTGTAGGTGCTTCTAGATATATGAAACCTACATCGGTTAGGACAGCTCAAGCAGTAAGAGATTGGAAGAAGAATCCAAATTTATCCGATAGCAGTCAAACAAAGAAAGCTATTTCAGAATTAAAAAGACCAGACAACAAAGATGTTATTAGTATGGTTAGAGAACTTCTTAGTTCGTACGACATTGGAAATGGTAGAGTTAGAGTATATAGAGGTGCACAAGAAGATAGTGACGTAAATGTTTTATCCGGATGGTCTTTAAATCCAGAGATAGCTAGTGACTTTCAAGAACAAGCTAGGGACTTTGGAGAAGGAGAAATTACTGTAGCTACAATTCCTATTAAAGATGTTTTGTATAAAGATAATACTCTTTTTGATGACGATTCAGTATTCTCAGAACAAGAACTTATATTTGATACAGTTGAAAATCTAGTAATAGAGAAACAGACTACAGATAATATTAAAGATACATTTACCCCTAAGATTAAAGAAGAAGAGGCTATCATAAAGTCATACAGAATGATGCCAGCTCAACAAGTATTTGACGAAAAGGGAATGTATGACCCTCGATTAACTGAAGAAGACCCGTATCCCGCTACTGAAATAGTAGAACAAATGGATGATGATGTGACCCTAGAGTACGGTGAAGTTACAAGTGAGATAGTATCCGGTGATGCAATATCCGAATCTCCAACAGTAGGTGCAGCTGTTAATCTTCCGAATGCACCGCAGATTTCTAGAAAACAATTTAAGGGCAAGAAGGGATTCTTCTTTTTCTCTGATAGAACTAGAGTAGGTAACTATACTGGATTGTTTCCGGGAGAAGGTATTAACATTAAGTTACAAGGTGGCCCAGCTTTTGCATTCATTCAAGAGAACTTAGATAAACTTGCGGGTTGGGCTTTTACTACAGAAAATATTTTTACAAAGTTCTTAGATAAGGTAAAGAAAACAGATGGCATTGGATTCATCACACTCTACAAGAAAGAAAACTTAAGGGCAAACGGTACATTCCTTAAGGCATACGTGGCTGAAGTAAAGGCTGCTATCAAAGCAAGGAGACTGACTACTAAAGACTTTTTGGAAGCAGCTAATAGAGCTAGAGAACAAGTAGTAAATCTAAAGACCACAGATAAGGAAACCGGAAAGTTAAAGTTCACTGTAGCTAGAGACGGAAAGGGATATAAATTATTTTCTAAACCATTTAAGAGTGTAGCTTCTTTTGAAAAAGCTATGGAACTCGTAGGCTTTGATGCACGAGGTGCGATGCTTGTTGTTAAAGATAAGACATCTCGTAGGCTATTAGAGGGGGATAAACTAGCTGCTGTAGAAAAGCAAATTGGAAAGAAAAGAAAAATAGGTAATCGACTTAATAAGGAAGTTACCAAGAAAGAATCAGATTTATTTTATTATATACAAAGATTCCCCGGAGAATATAATACGGGTAGACTAGCCCGTAAAGGCAATGTAAGCAAAGGTTTGCCGGATGTACTTAAGATGATTGATTTGTTTACTGACCCTACACTTGATGGTAGAGACAGAGGTGAGGTAGTCGGTGCAGTTCAGTTCGATAAGGAGCAGATTGGTTCTACTACAGCACAAGAGTTAGGTACAGAGGAGCACTTAAGTTACCCACTAGTAATTAAAGGTAAAGGTATTGGTGCATTTTCTGACCCAACAAATGTTTTAAATGTAGTACAAATAAACAAGCGTAAGAATGAAGCACTTAGAAGTGCTGAGACTTCTATGCCAGTAGGTACAGTAGGTGCATCTACTACTAACAACTTAACTCCAAAGCAGTTACAAGTTATTGGATCCGTTGTTAATAAAATTAAAAAACTTTCAAGCCAACTTAACATACCTATTGTTGAGAGAACTAATTTACCCGGAGGTCGGGATGCTCAGTACAACTATGAGACAATGACCATTGAGTACGATCCGGCCTTGCTATCTAATAGAGGTAAGAAGGGTGCGGAATCTGCACTACGTGAAGAAGTAATTCACGCAGCAATGCATCAAGTTATTAATCGTAAGTCCAAGGGATTAAGTCCAAAGGAAGCGTTTATTAAAACTATGGAGCGAATAGGTCAGTCCCTTACTCCACAACAAAGAGATCAACTTAATAGTGTGTATGGACAACAGCTAGGTGCAACAGATGCCGGAGCTGAATACACTAGGTTTATTACTCAGCAACTTTTATATGGCCGGACTACTGAATCATTTATGTTGGAAGGTAAAGCATTTGATATGGTTAAGTCATTGCTACGTGCGGTGCATTCAACTATAGTCAAAGCATTAAAGGGTGAGATACAAACCAATGATGAGGTTGCTTTACTTATAAGAGATACTGCTTCACTTATTAGAAGTGCTGATCCGGAAGCTAGGGTACCTTACCAAGCTCAGACAGCTGCGGCACAAGTGGTAGCAAGTAAGGCTGAAGGTAAAGGTGAGATGAGCACAGATCAATTAGCTGATCCTACTGAGGTAGATGTTGAGGCTGTTGAAAAAAGAAAGCGTAAGCTATTAGGTGCTCAGTCAGCTAAGGATTTATTTTATACTCCATCAAGGATACTACAAGAAATATCTCCTAAGCTTTACGAGATAATGCAGAAGTGGCAGCAAGGTATAATGACTAAGAGTTTGGATGCCAAGAAACTGGGCCAGCCTTTCTTTAAGAAACTTAATGCTATTACTGACAAAAAAGATTTATCAAAACTAGAGCGTCACTTGATGTACAGTCCAACAGCTGAACAAAAGGATAGCCCGGAATCTAAATCAATCATAGCCGAAAGAGATAGATTACTAAGAAAGTATGGATTATACAATGAGTTTCAATTATCTATTCAACCTATCTTCGATACAATCTATAATGAAAAGAAGGCTGCGGGTAATCAGAACTTAGGTTACCGATTTGATTACTTCCCTAGATTTATTAGGGATATGGAATCCTATTTAAAATTTTTAGGTAAAAGTATTTCATCTGACTTCAATACATATCTAGATAGTGTTAACGAAAAGAGAATAGAAAAAGGTGAAGCTGTAGTAAATATAAACACACCTTATGCTGCATATATTTTTAACCAATATATATTATCACAGAGATTTAAGGATACTAGATTGAATCTAACGAAGGACGAACAACGTAAGGTTGATTTCATTGAAGAGGATGCTATGCAGTTCTACTACTCACCGGCTGAATCTTTCTCTGCGTATGTTGATTCATCATATAAAGAAATTGAAACAACTAAGTTGATGGGTAAGTCCGGTGGTATTAATTTCAATATAGAGAATCTTCAGAAAAATATAGACCAAGGATTGCCCATTGGTACATTCGGTCAGCTACTCGTAGAGTTAACACAAGATCCTAATGTGGATCAGCAACGTTTATTTATCGAGGCACCTAATGTAATTAACACAATGCTTGCCCCATCTTTACGTGCTGGTAATGATTTCTTAGGTGGATTAAATTCTTTTATGTACGGTGCTTTGATGATTGAGCCAACAAGTACATTATCAAATGCATATGAGTTAGCCTTTGCTGCATTGGATGGCGGCCTACTAGGTATCTTTCCGGTTATTAGATCTATGTTTGGCCCGAAGGTTACACTAAAAGAAATCGGTGTAGATAAGGAAATGTTTTCAGCTGAGTATCAGCCGGATACAAATGGCTTACGTAAGCTAGTAGACAAGGGACTTAAACTTACTGGGTTTAAAAGAATGGATCAGTTTATTAAGGAGACTACTCTTACTACTAACTATAATAGATATAGACGTGCGGCAATGAAGCCAAAGAGTAGCGGTGCTTATAAGAAACTATTAGCTGAGATAGATTTCCGGATGCCTAGTTACAAAGAAAAAATCATATATGATTTACGTAACAATACACCAAACTCTCCGGAGGTTAGATTGTTTTTGTTTACCAAGTTATCTGAGACACAACCTATATCTGAATTAGAATTACCATTGTCTGTAAAGAAGAATCCGGATATGAGGACAGTGTACTTGATGAAAACATTTATAGTAAAGCAAGTGAACTTTATTTTCCAAAGATATGGAAGTGTGTTTGCACCGGGATCCAAGGCTACAGTTGCTGAGAAAATAAAAGCCGGTCAAGAGTTTCTTTTACTTCTAATGTTCTTCCAGTTAGTTGGTGTTCCTATTGATGCACTGAAGGACTTGTTAGCCGGACGTGATATGTATAAGAATGATTACTTCTTTAATAGTTTATTCCGTATAGCCGGTGTAAGTAAATACAATGCTTATCAATTTGAAAGAGATCCTAAAGCTTTTGCATTCAGTTACTTTGCTCCAGTAGCATTCCAAGTTCCACTAGATACTATAGGTCAGCTACAAGCTCTAGTCAACGAGGACACTGTAGCGAATCCGGAAAGATTACTTACACCTATACCATTCTCTGATCTATGGTACTACAGATACGGGCCGGGTGCTAAGTCACAAGAAAAGAAAAGGTTCAGAAGAAGAACAGAGAAACAAGAGTTTCCTATTGATATAGATTCCTTATTGAATCTATAAAAAAACCCCCACTCATAAAGTAGTAAATGAGTGAGGGTTAATATGTACCCGAACCATAACAGTGTACTAAACGTACAGAATCTTGGTGCAAGACGAGACGGGAATGAACCCGGTCATCTTGAAAATTTTATACTGTTCATCTCTATCATCTAGGTCAGTGTAGTTAGGTAACTGTTTACGATGAAAGCGGAAATCAAATTGTTTGTCAACCATTTTTGATATATTCCACACATAAATAATTCTTTTGCATTCAATAACAAATATAAAAGATTTACCTTCATCTAAAGCTATGGCTTGATTTGCATCAAGCTTGAGCTGTTCTATAATCCAAGGATCGAATTTACTTTCCCGGCTCTTGAACTCCAATAAGTATTTATCATTTGAATAATCAAAGGTACTGTATCTGTCCTCGGCCTTGGTTAGTTTATCCATACTAGGATATACCCTCATCAATGAGTCAGCTATCTCTTGCTCTGTCATTACTGTATAGCAAACTCTTGTCTGCTTGTTGCGTTGACGATTGCCATAACTTCGCTTCTGAAAGTTTCATCATCTTTGATTCGACTCTTGGTTCTTCTGAGTGAACAAGTAACGCTTGAGCGTTCTCGCTTGCCGAGCTTGGCTATCTCGTTGTGAGATAGGTTTCGGTTTCTTGATAGTATCCAAAAGTAAATGTCTCTTACTTTGATTATAGTTGTTGTGCCACGTGCGGCATTGGTTACTTCGTCAGCCTCTACGTCATAGTATTGGCAGATAAGTTTTAGTATATCTTTATTAAGCATTATTTAAATCTCCCTAAGCAGTGATAGAATTTTAAGTAACCTCCTACACCACGCTCGCCCTCTCGGTTCTTAGCTATGCTGTATTGAAGGTCAGTGAAAGGCCCCTTGGCATCAGAGGATTTAGCACCCTCTATGTCTCCGTTCTTTGGCCATAGTAAAAGGACAATGTCAGCATCGTTCTCGATGTCTCCACTATCCTTGAGGTCATACAGACTGAGCCCGGTCTCCCGCTTTGCTCCCTCTCTGTTGACTTGTGATAATAGTATTACGCTTACGTCTAGTTCAAGTGCCAGCTGTTTTACCTTATGAGATATGTCAGCTATACCCTCAGCCTTACTATTAGCTTTGCTACTCCAAGGTATAAGCTGTAGGTAGTCAATGACTACTAGCTTTACCCCGTGCTTTCTTACGTAGTTCCTAGCTTGGCTGATTATATCTTGTGGATTCCGGGCAGTGTGTACTGTATAGAAAGGAAGTTCAGCCACCTCATCGGTAGCTTCATTAACTTTTTTCATATTAGCATCAGATATTACACCCTCTTGTATCTGCCTCAGATTAGCCCCAGAAACTACTTGAACCATACGCTTGAGTATTTGCTTACGTGGCATCTCCAAAGAGAATATAAGGGTAGGTACAGCATCTTCTATCATAGCTTTGATTGCTATATATAATGCAAGTGCTGACTTACCACAAGATGTGGGTGCAGATAGGGTAAGTACCTCACCAGCACCTATGCCTCCACTGCCTAGCATTGAATCAAGTTGAGGTAAGTATGTTCTCACCACGTCATTCACATATTCTCCACTCATCATCTTAGCAAAATCTGCTTTGAGTTCATTAGCAGTATCAACGATCTTCTGACCGCTGTCTGCTTCTTGACTTACTCTTGCTGTCTGCTCTTCGACATTGGCCTTGATCTGTCTTGATGTGGCAGTCTCGGCAGATGCATTCTCTGCACCTAGTATGTATGCTCTTCTTAATTTTCTTAGGTTGGATTTTTCTAGTACTAAATCTGTGTAGTACTTCAGTTGTAATGTACTCGATGACTTGCCTAGTATCTCAATGATACCGGCAATGCCACCGACTTCTTCGAGGCACTCGATGGACTTAAGGTATTCCATTATAGATACCTCATCCACCGGAGTCTCGGCACTAAGATTAGCTACTGCTCGAAACAGTAGCCGGTGTCTTAGGAAATAAAAATCATCCTCGTTAATGATGGATGATACTGTGTCATATGCGGATGAGTCCCCGCTTAGACATAGGCAAGCAATTAGTTTTTCTTCAGCTTCCGTGTTGTGTGGTTCGACTAAGTCTATCATTCTCTTTTTGTAGTTGCTCAGTCAAAGCATTCAAACACTGGCCTAAGAATTTAAATCGATCCTTTGCTTCACTTGGAATTTCTCTTGTTGATATTTCATTGTAAGCATTTAATGATACTTCTGTAGCTTCGTGTATGGTCTTTAACATAATTTTATTTTGTGTTGATAGTTGTTAGTCTAGACCCCGCAGTTATTGCAAGGGTCGTAGATTCTAACATACATATCCTTATTTATTGTCTCGTTCTAGCATCCCTATGGCTATCAAGGAGTAACCTATCAAGTCCCTAAAGATGTCACGAGTGGTATCCCCCTTTTCATCAAGGGAAAGTTTACCATCTCGGCTGAATGCTTTAAGTCTCTGAAACTTATCTTGCATCCGTAGAGCTACACCAACTAGGGGTTCAATCCCGAAGTCAGTTGACCCATCGAAGTTCTCGAATGGATTATCTTGGGTGTCTCCACCGGTGTAGTCCGAGTTCTTTAGACTAGTGAGGCGGAGTATTTCATCCACCTCATCTTGCCGGAATCGTTCCCACCATTCCTTATTGAATTCAGTCCTATCTACAGTGTCCGGTAGGGATACATCTTTTCTGTAAAGATGATTACCATTGCCGGAATGGTCGTAGTGTAGTATTTCTTCAGAAGACATTAGAACGGGTCGGAATCGTTTACCTCAACGGGTGATGGTTTCTTCGGCTGAGTAGAAGCCTTGGCCTTAGCATCAAATGCTAGTGACATAAACGCTACGTCATTCTTAGATACTTTCTTCCATCCCTTTACATAGAATGCAATGTTGGTTTCGCCTTGAGCTTCAGCGGCAGCGATTAGTTCCTTGAGTTCCTTGATTGAGAACTCGCAATCCCCACGAGTGTCGGGATGTGTTTCTTTTTCTTTGCGGTCATTCTTGAATAAGCGACCACGATTTGTGTTATCGTATTGATTCATATTATTATTATTGGTTAAAATAAATCTTCGTCAGATGAAGATGGTTTAGTGTGTGCCTTTCCGTGCGTGTTAGTTGCATCGGGATCCTTAGTATCATCGATACAGAAGAGGCCGTTCAGTGCGTACTTACGAGCGTAAGAACTTGCTGATCCAGTGATCTGTGCATCATCCATACCTTTCTTTACTTCAGCTTCACGAGCATAGGCTGTGGTTTCTACCTCAGCGAATGGGTTGTGTGATACTAGTCGGGCGGTTGCCTTTACATATACTCTACCTCCTACCTCTACGATGTCATCGCTGAGTGTTAAGTCCGAGTTATGTTTTTGTAGGAGAGGTTTTACTGCTTCGAGTATGTCCTCTGCGGAGCGATAAGAGTACCCTCCGAATTTGTTTGTCTGACCCTTGGGAGCTTTCAGTTCCCCTTGAATCAGAACAAGTTGGTGTGTGTTTTTTAGTTCTGTCATAGTATTGTTTTAATAAATTCTTAAATAGTTTTACACGATGCTTTACATTAATGCAAGCATCTAGTTCAGCATTTGTTGACCCCAATGTCGATAATAAAAACACTTGGTCATCTCTTTTTAAATTATTTTTGAAGCGACTTGTAAGTTGATTGAGTCCAACGGGATGCAGTATCTCTGATTCCGGTTGTCTTAAGTAGGATGCTATGTTCTCTAGTACAGTTGGCAACTCAGTCGGGTCACCCTTGCACATTGATGTATATATATTCTCCATCTTGCCTAGTAATGTATTAGCTTGTCTGCTTATTACTCCCCGTATCTCACCACTACTGTGGTCGTGGTCAACTACCCAGTCATCAGTCTCTCGATTTAATATCGGACACTCACTTGGTTCGTTTTCTTTTCGCCACTCGGCTAGTTTGCTTGCGGGTATGTAGGTCACTTGCTTTTTTTCTTAGTAGTCTTGTTGTTCTCATTCTTTTTCTTTCTAAAGATGTCATCGTAATTCTGTTCGTACAGTTTCTGATTGTATCCCTTCTTCGGTTGCATTCCCTTGCCCATAATTACCTTTCGTTTACTTCTAGTATTTGTATCCTTGCACCTTTCTTAGTTACTCCGTACCCATCCTTGTCGGGCTTGGTCGGGCATACATACTTGACTGCTTGTGCTTTGTCTCTAGCCCACCTAACTGTATACCCTCGGTAATCCGTGGGCATATCGAAGTGCTTATAGATTATCTCATATTTGTTCACGGCTATATAGTACAATGAATCCCGTGCCACCATTGATACCTAATACATTGAAGTCAATCCATTCGATTGCCTCCTCGTATTTCATATCACTGTCGGACATAAAGCATTCAATCATTCTGTCGTAGTCATATACATAGTATCCATCGTGGCTTGTGCCAACGATAGCATAGTCAAGGCCATCGAATTGTATGGCATTGTCTGCGTGTATGAGTTCTTCATAGAACTCTAAGTTTGGGTTTTCGTCACTCATTTTTTCATCCTTTTGTTCCAATATAATTTGCAAGCGTATTTAAAATTGTCGATTCCTTTCTTCATCTCTTCGGGTGTCCACTCCTTGTGGTAGTGCTTGGTTGTCTCGCAGTCCACACATACAGTAATACATCTCGGTAGGTAATCCAACTTGTACTCCTTCATTACCATAAAGGATTCAATGGCCAACTGTTCGCAGTCCTTCGGGTAAGTCTTGGCCTTACCTTTACAATTAGTTCTGCACTTGTAGTCAGCGAGGAATAATTTATCCTCATCATCGTATCCCATAAAGTCTATTGATCCAGCGGTCTTGATTGTACTTGAGCTAATGATATGCTCACAACACATTGGCTTAGTCCCGCTCTCGTGTATCCATTCTACAAATGGTTCGGCCCAACTGTCATACGGATTAGGCTCGGCCTCTGTGCCTTGCATCAGTGCCTCTACCTTGTCTTCAATACATTTGTGTACCGCAGTACCAAACTCGGATGAACCTATCGTGTCTCCTGTTACGGGATGTTCTCTTGTTCCGTACACTAGGGTCTCGATGTCTTGCCACACTAGGTTCGGGTGCTTTCGGGCAAGGTCTACCATCATTCGTGGTTTATAAATTGAATCAAGAAAGTCATCCTTGATTATGCCTAGCACTGTCGTGACTGACGGGTAGGTCTTAGTGTTATTCTTTCTAGCTTGAGCGGGTGTCGTTACGTTCTTCTCAAACTTGGGTTCGTTAGTTGTAGTACAATCGTAGAAGTGAGCCATCCTCACATTAAGGACGGCTCACCACACGATGTCAACAATTATTATATTATTATGATTTATAAATCCTCATCCGTAATATGATGGGTGAGGTTAAAGTAATTTACGAACTCATCTATCTTTGCCATATACAATTCAGCATAAGCTAGGTGCTTGTGTATGTTATCATTGATTGATTCCCACATTAAATAGATGTCCCCGTTTGTATTCACTCCCCAATGTAGAGTAGGTATCTCTGCACCAAGGTAGCGTAGGTCATCTATGTATAGTTCAAACATTTGTTCTTTCTTTTCTATTGATGTCATTGTAATTTACTTTCTTTATTTGGTTCTGTATAATATTCTATATTTGGTTTCTCATCGTGAATCTCTTCGCTGACGGAGTCCCAAGTGGACTCAATCCACTCACCATCCTCTATGGTGTAGTAAGTATCACCATCCTCGAAAGGATATTGTATCTCGCAATAATCATCGATGAATTCTTTATCCATTTCGTGTATATCAAAGACTGATTCTCCATCTTGCCACACCTCGTAGTAATCGTTTACTAGATGTCCGTAGCCATCTGAATCATATGTGCCTTCCTCTACTTTTAATTTGGCTTCTTCTCTGCTGTTTGCCTTGACGTGGTACTCGTAGTGTACCTCTTCTCTTCGCCAAACACAGTATATTTTTTGTTCTTTCTTTTCTATTGATGTCATTGTATTAGTCTCCGTGTGGGTTAATGGTTCTATAATCTATTACTTGAACACGTCCCTCAGTTTGTACCTCAAGGTCGTGGAGTTCAGCCATCATTTCGATTTGCTTTGGTGTCTGTTCGTCTTCAATTTCTTGAAGCATCTGATACCATTCGTTGATTGATTCTACTTGTTTCATTTGTCTATGTTGTCTAATTGTTTATTAACTTTCTCCCAATAGATGTCAAGATTCTTGAGTACCTTGGGACTTGTCTTCTTCCAAGCGTAGCACCCGCCATTCCACATCTTAGCGTAGACTTCGGCTGATGGTTTGTGGCCTGTCTTCTTCTCGAATACTCCACCCCAATGCTTGAGATAGTACTTGCATATCTCTACAGATTTTCGGGTATCGTATCGGTCATCCATATGGTAGGTCGTACCATAGAATGTGTTCACATCCTCGACTACTGCCGGTGTGATTTGTAGGTAGCCGACTGCGTTCCCGTTGTCCCCTACTGCTAGGGGATTGAGGGAACTCTCGACTATCGCTAGTGCGAATATGAGTTGGTCAAATGTTATCATTCTTTGTTCTCCTTTTCTTTTACATATGTTTGTACTTCTTCTACTATTACTTGTAGTTCATCTACGATGTAGTCAAAGTCATTGTTGACTGAGTTATTGATTAGTCTAGCTCTGTACTCTAGAGGTAAACCATCAAGGTTGACTTTCATTTTGTTTACCCTGTCGATGAGGGTAAGTATAGGTAAGTGTAAGTTGTAATTCATAATAATATTTGGTTGTTAAAATTGTATATCTTTTTCTTGCATCTCATCCCACCAAGATTCGGTAGCCTTTTCGAGGTCATCGAATAGCTCCTTGGGTGCTGATGCGTTAGTGTACAGTCCCTCTGTACCACCATACCAAGTCTGTAATATTCGGGCTGACTTTCCTTCCTTCTCTACAGTAAGAATGTGGTCATCGTCCCACTCAAAGTAGTAGTCAAAGATTGTCTCAAAGGATGTGTCTTTTGTTATAAGTAAGATGTCATTGTCATCTTCGATATCATAGTGTGCTTGTGGTTCAAGTGCGTTGATTGTAAAGCCCCCGTCTGTGAGGTGCTTGAATAGTGACCGCAATGCGATCTTTTCATTTGTTAAGTCTTTCATAATAATATTTTGGTTAAGACACCGAATACCCTTGACGAGATATTCCTTGTGTGTATCCTTAAGGGTATAGCCCGCCTCGAAAGCGGGCAAATCCTTAAGGTTACCTAAAGTACAGAATGAATTCATCGGGGTCATCAAGGTATTCAAAGGTATAAAATTCATACCGAGTTGAACCTACCTTGTCCCAACTTTCAATGTGTACCTCAGCGTTTGGGTCATCGATTAGTTGTAGCTCTTCAATTAATTGTTTTACTGTCATAATATTTATTGGTTAATAATTTTTGTTACGATAAAGTCGTGGTGTGTTTCGTCTCCATCTTTTAGGTGCTGATTCAACTCAGCGTAGTCCTCATAGTAGTAGAAGACTTGGTCATCGAAATCTTTCTGTTCGTCTGTCCAATCCCAAGAGTATTCCTCGTTTAAAAAGTCGGGCTTGCCGACTGCTACTGTTCTATACAGTAAGAGTTCTCCATCAAATTCATTCCATTTGACTTGAATTGTGTATAATTTTATATCTTTTATATCCATAATAATAGTTGGTTAAGACACCGCCCTTTCGGGCTGAGTTTAAGAGTATTCTCCTACATATTTTCTAGCGGTATCAATAGCACTAGGTCGGTTGTCGTGAAACTCAGTTGTGATAATACATCCGCTATCTTCATCCTTGAATATCAATGTCCAAGGATGGGTTTCGTGGTGGTCATTTTGAAATACAATAGCTTTTGTGTTGTATTCTTTATCAGTAAATGTGGTTTTTAATTTCATAATAATAATTTGGTTAAGACACCCTATGGTCAGTAAGGAAGGTGACCATAGTAATCTAGTTGCTCGATAGCTGACAATGGATGTTGCTCAGCGTAGCTCGCCATAGCTTCGACCATATAAGCTCTTGCTTCACGTTTGCTGAAGCCCTTTTCTTTCATTACTGCTTTGCAGTAAGAATCATATGTATCTTTGTGTATTTCTACAGTTGGTAATTTAATTTTAATAAATGACATAATAATAGTTGGTTAAGACACCGCCTATTGGCGGTCGGTGTTTCGGCTATAAAAGCCTCATCAGTTAACCTTTATGTGTGCTTGGTTGGAGGTTGACATCGGCACCGCACTTGGTGAGTCAAAGTGACCTCTGAGCTGATTGGCAGATTTAAAGTATAATTGTAGCTTCTTAATCCATCTGCTATCTGACTGTACCTAAGAGTAAGTCAGACTATTCACCCCTTGTCAACATAATTGACATCTTTTTTAATCTTTTTTTCATTTTGTTTGTAACCTCTTGAATATCAACAGCTTATGAAATTGTGATAAACAAGCCGTTTGCGGACGCAATTGCTTACCTATTTATCGTTATTATTGTGTCGTAAGTCGTTGATTATCAGTAAAAATAACGCTTTTCGCATTAGCGAATGTCTCCATAAAGCTACCTCAGAGCCTCTACAAGAGGTCGATATTTGAGTTGGGGTCTAGGTATTCACCTTTTGTCCACAGTCCATACAGAGCATCCTCGGCATTTTCGACTTTCTAAGATGTGCATAGATGTGCATAAGATTATCTACTGCATTGTATAAGTTACCCCATCCATAACCACCCCCTAATGACTCGCCCTTACTGAGATTATTTTACTTATTCATAGTATAAGCTCCACTAATGGTTAATTTACTTATGGTTTGCATAAGGTTTGCTAATGATATGGTACATAAGTATTACTTATGGTTTGGATTAGCACTGCTAATGACGGGGGCGGGGGGGGTCGCAGTTCCAGTCGTGCGTGTCAGTACTGTATCATAAGGGGCACCTTAAAAAAATATACAATTCATAGGGTTTTTACTTGACAGTACCTTCCTTTACGGTATCCTTAAGGGTAGCTTTCTTTTGTTAGAAAGCTTTATCCTTATGGCCTCTCCTTAAGGATACCTTAGAATTATATCATAGAAAAGAGTTGACATCCCGGTTTTGCTAAAGATAATGCAAAATAAATGGATGACAAAGAAGAACTAATAAACGAGATAACGGCCTCAATCCGGGAAGTAGCTGATGCTAAAGAACTTAGTAAGGTCAATAGTTTAAGTAGACATAATCCGGAAAAGGTAGCTAAGATGTTATACCTCTATGCTACTGGCACTAGCCAGACCCGGATGGTACGTAAGTACGGATTTGATAGGGAGACAGTAATCAATGTACTGGCTGACTATGCGGATCAACTGGGTAAGTTTAAGGACTTGTCCGGAAAGATAGCTGCAAAGAACTATTTGAATATGGCTAGTCTAGAGGAGGATCTAATACAGAAAGTCCGGGATCGTATGGATACCGGAGAGCTGGAGCCCACATTCCGGGATCTTAAAGAACTGTCAATAGCAAAGGCTAACGCAGCCAGAGAAGCGTTGACAGCTAGAGGTGAAGCTACAAGTATTACCGAAGACCGGAAAGTATATACCCAAGAGGACTACGAAGAAACTATTAAGGCAGCTCGTGATAGAATAAACAAGTTAAAGGAAATAGATATAATAGATATAGAAACAAATGATTGATGAGGACTACGATGACTTGTTTGATAAGATTAGAGGTAATCTAGGAGAACACTTTAGTAACTATATGTTTATAGTTATGGATGATGATGGAGATCTATTCTATGACTACAGTAATAACAAGGTAGGTCGTATGCTTATATATGAAGCAAACAAAGATATGCAAAGTACATCTGTAGATATTATCTGGGTAGATGAGGATGAGAAAGAAACCGAGGAGTAATGGAATTAACCTTTACACAGCATCCACTGGTAATCGGGCCAACGGATGAAGAGATATTACTACTAGCTGAAAAAGATCCAAGGTTACTGGGTGAGCTGCACGCAGCACACGAGGGCCGGATCCAAGCTGCTACAGAAGATCCGCTACGCTATGGTTTTGATCTAGCCGGATGGGATCGAATAAAAGATGGCTTATCTGAATACAATGAGTGCCTTACACTAGGAGGTAACCGATCCGGAAAAACGACTGGTTGTGCAAAGATAGTTATGGAAGCGGTCACACAGAATGTAGATGGCCATATTGTATGTTTTTCTCAAAATGCAGATACATCAGTAAAGGTACAACAAGCAGCAATCTGGGAGATGATGCCCAAGGAGTTCAAGAGAAAGACTAAGAGTATAGAAGGATATATTAATTTTTCTATGCAAAATGGATTTACCGGACAATCATTTATATTTCCGGATACACGTACACGTGTTGATTTTAAGACTTATACTCAGTTCAGTAATAACCAAACTATCTTAGAAGGTTTTGAGTTCGGGTTCAATAAACCATCAGCTGTAAATATAGGAGCTTGGCTTGACGAATACTTAGGTGACTCAGCCCTAGTAAATACTTTACGATTTAGATTAGCTACCCGGAACTCCAAGTTACTTATTGGATTCACACCTATTGATGGATACACACCATTTATAAATGAGTACCTAAAAGGAGCAGAAACATTAGAAACACGAGAAGCTGAACTATTATCAAATAAGCCATTACCGGTAAAACAATACAGCCCAGAAAGGGATGCAAGTATAATTTATCTTCATTCAGATGAAAATCCATTTGGTGGATATGAACGTATAGCCAAGGACTTAATAGGTAGGCCCGAAGAAGACATACTTGTTAGAGCATATGGTGTGCCAGTAAAGTCAATGACTTCATTGTTACCGTTGTTTTCTACAGAAGTCAATGTACTCGGAGATAAGGAGAACAAACACGGAATGTCCTTTCCCGAAATCAACGAGGACTTTACGGTTTATCAAGTGGTTGACCCAGCTGGTGCCAGAAACTACGTAAGCATATGGGCAGCTGTAAACGAAGAAGGCGAAGTATACGTAATGAGAGAATGGCCAGATAGGGCTACATACGGAGAGTGGGCATTGTTTGGAGATCCTAAGTGGAAATATGGCCCAGCATCTAAGAAGATAGGATTAGATGTAGCTGGTTATGTAGAACTATTTGAAGATATAGAAGATGAACTAGAAGTAGAGGTAATGGAAAGAATAGGTGACTCAAGATACTTCGCTAAGGAGAATGAGAACAATACAGATCTATTTACAAGCTTTGATGACAATGGTATGTCTTTTGTACCAAGTGATGGTAAGATGGAAGAGATAGGTATTACAGCTGTAGATGAATGGTTTAACTACAATCCTAATTACAGTATAGATGAGGCCAATAGGCCTATGTGTTATATACACGAAAGTTGTGAGAATTTGATTGACAGCCTTATTAACTATAATAGTAATGGTAAGATGGACGAGGCACTAAAGGATTTTTTTGATTTAATACGTTACTTACGTATGAGTAACGGTGGCTTAGGCCCAGATCATTTTAATAGTAATAGTATGATAACAACATCAAGAGATAAAGGAGGATACTAATGGCAAAAACAAGATTAACAACAATAGCAAAAGAATGCGACATTGAGTTCAATGAAGCATTAAAGATAGCTCAAGATAAACTTCCAGAGGAAATGATTACCGGAAAAGGTAAAGGAACTTGGATAAATGAAGAGGGTAGTGATATACTTAAAGAATCTTTTGATATTCCGGAAATAGTCCCGAAACATTATAAAGTAAAAATTTTAAGAGAATGTCCTAACAGAATGTTTAATTGGGGACACATAAAAGAAATAGGAAAGAAGGTACCGGTATTAATACCTAGAAGATTCTGGGGAAAACTTATTGGTAAATTCGTAACAATAGAATGCATCAAAGATGACAAAGGGGAAACCTTCAGATACGTCCATAAAAAAAGGAACGGATAAAACAGACATAACTAATAGCACTATATGGAGAAATGAACATATGGATCGATTAGCTGCTTGGGAGATGCTTTGTCGATATATTAAGCACGATCATACAGTACCTATGTCAAATAGGGATATGTGTGATAGAATAGCGATGCCTAAAGATTTAATCAGAAAAACTATAGAATCAATTAAAGATAGAGTAAATGGACAGTGACTCAATTTCAAACTCCTTGACATACGTTCAAAAAGAACCAGATGTCGAAACATTAAGATACGCATACGAGCAAACTACAACTGAGCTTGAAGCTTACTTTGACTTATGTAGAACATCATATGATGACCGAAGAAACTTTTGGCCCGGTAAAAGTCGGGATCACCGAAAGCACGGGGCTGATGCTTTTCCTTGGGAGGGTGCATCTGATATAGAGGCCCATACTATTGATGAGCGTATTACTCGTCTTGTTTCTATGTTTATGTCCAGCTTAAATAGAGCTAATATACGTGCATATCCAGTAGAAGCTGGTGATACAGCTAAAGCTAAGGTGGTTTCTAATTTCTTAAAATGGATGTCAACATCCGGGTATATACCACGTTTTAAGCAAGAAATGGAACTAGGTGCTAACTATTTACTAGAGAGAGGTATGTTAATTACATACGTTGGATGGCACAGAGAAGATAGAACATTTTTACAAAACTTAGATCTAGCACAGATTGGGCAAATGAACCCAGATGTATTCCGTGCTATTGAATCCGGTGAGCAAGATGATGAGATTGGGTTTATGTTACAACAAACATTTCCTACAGCTACACCTAAAAGAATTAAACAAGCTCTTAAGGATTTACGTAAAAATGGTGAAGCAAAATTACCAGTTGTTAAAAGACAGATCGATGCACCGGAAGTTAAAACACTTGCACCGGATGGTGATTTCTTTTTCCCTACATATGTAACGGATCCACAGCGTGCACCATTTTGTTTCTGGAGAACATTTTATACACCGCAAGAATTAAAGAACAAGGTTGTAACAGATGACTGGGATGAAGAGTTCGTTGATTATGTTATAGAACACTATCGTGGCGTACAAGTATACTCAGTAGAAAGAGAACAAGAAGGTAGACGTAGCTCAAGCTTAACAGACAGTGGCTATGAGGCTGATGAACTTATTGAAATCGTATATGGTTATCAAAGACTAATAGACGAAGAAGATGGCTCAGAAGGAATTTACCAAACTATTTTTCATAAGAATTTTGATGGAGACAATGGTACTCCATCTTATGCTAAGTTTGAATTAATGAATGGTTACGAGGAATATCCAGTAGTGGTAACTAAGTTATCAGAGGATAGCAAACGATTGTATGATGCACAAACAATACCACACCTTCTTAGAGGTATACAAAACCAAGTAAAGGTAGAGCGTGATTCACGCATTGACAGAAACAGCATTGCTACAATTCCTCCGATCCTTCATCCAGTTGGACAAGCACCTACAGATTGGGGGCCGGGACGTATGATTCCTTATAGACGTAAGGGTGATTTAGACTTCGCCCCTACTCCAGCTTACAACAGTGGTTCAGTTGAAATAGAACAAACACTAGAGCGAGTTGCAGATAAACTTGTAGGATTAGATGAGGGATCACAGATGAGCACAGTACGTTTACAGTTCCTTACAAATAAATTTTTAGCTCACGTTGCTGAAGTACTTAAGATGTCATTCAAGTGCTTCCAAAGATTTGGGCCCGATAGTATATTCTTTAGGGTAACCGGTGTTCCAGAATCATTAGAACTTAACAAAGGTGACCCAAATGAAGAGTTCGATATTATTGTAAACTACGATGTATTAAACTCAGATCCAGATGTTATTGAGCAAAAGATAGAGGCATTTAAAAATTTAACTCAGCTTGATAGTAGTGGTCGTATAAATATTAATAGTTTATTAGAAGTTGCTGCGGCAAGTATTGATCCAGTTCTATCTGACAATATATTACAGCCAGCAGAACAAGCACAAGAACAAGTAATGAAAGACGTTACTGATGACTTGGCTAAGATATATGCTGGTATTGAAATGCCGGCTCGACCTAATGGTGGTCAGACTGCATTACAAATGATTGAGCAATATACAGCACAACCAGATGTAGGACAAAGAATGCAAGTAGATCAAGCGTTTGCAGCTCGTTTGCAAAAATATGCTGGACAATATACATTCCAGATGCAACAAATGCAGAATGCACAAATAGGAAGAATAGGAACTAACCCAGCAGAAATGGGTGAAGTTCAAACACAAGAGATGCCTCAACAGTAATGACACTAGAAGACGATTTAAAAACACTAGGACACCACGAGCACTTTGCTCGTTTTATACAAGTTCTACATAGATTAAGAGAAGAAACAATATCGGAGATGCACAATGCTGACTATGAAAAGTTACAGCAATTATCCGGTAGAATAATAACATATGACCAAATACTGCAACTAGCAGATTGGGATAAGTTAAGGGAAAGACATTCTCAATCTATAAATTAGAAACACGTGTGTTATAATGCATTTATCGCTATCGCTCAGCGTTAAGGAGTGGAAACAAAAAATAAACTTATGTCAGAAGAAATCACTACTGGAGACGTTGAACCAGCCCAAAATACAACGGAAGAAACAAATATGACAGTTTCGCAATTTGCGAATAGAAGAGCGGGACTTATTGGTCAAGGTCAAGAGACTGAAGCTGATGAATCCCAAGAGAATACTGAAGAAGTTTCTGAAGTAGAGGAAGAGACCCAAGAGGTCAATGAATCAACAGAAGAAGTTTCAGAAGAAAATGTTCTTTCACAGTTAGATATTGATAACTTATCAGAAGGTGAATTACAAGAGTTAGCAGACAAACTTGGCAGCAGAGCTGTAGCTAGATTCGGTGAGATGACAGCTAGACGTAAAGCGGCCGAGGAACGAGCTAATGAACTTGAATCATTACTACAACAAAAACAACAAAGCTTATCTAAAAAAGAAATTACCAATAACCCTTTTTCGGATCTTGATAGCATAGAAGCTATACAAAACAAACAAGACGAAATTGAGAGTACAATAGAATGGGCAGAAGAAACGTTGTTTGAGAGTGATGATTACTCAGCTGAAGACGTAGTTACAGAAATAGATGGTAAGGATTTAACCAAGAAGGAGGTACGTAAATTATTATTAAATGCACGTAAAGCCCAAAAGGAATACATCCCGGATCAATTAAATAAAGTTCAAACGCAGCTTAGTGGTAAACAACTACAAAAACAATACGATACTAAAGCTCGTGAAGAATTAGAATGGTTAGCAACAGAGGATCCTAGTGAAACTAGAGATCAATTCTTTGCAACACTTCGTGATCCGCAATATAATAAACTCAAAAAAATTCTTGATAAAGAATTACCGCAAGTGTCGGGACAACTTGAGTATATGTTTGCACACGCTGCAAATAGCATCTATGGACGTAAAGTAATTAATGAAAGTAAACCTAGTAAAGTAACTGGGAAAACTCCATCTCTTACACCTACACGTACAGCTAATACATCTTCTGCAAAGTCAGAAAAACCTAACTCGAAAACATCAAAAGCTCTCAAAGATCTTCAAGCTCGCTTTAAGCAAACTGGTCAAGCAAGTGATTACGCTGCAATGAGAAAACTACAATTACAAATTCGATAATCCAAAAATTAAAATACAATGTCATTTTCAAATACATTTGATACAACTAATACTGGATCGGCCGTTTCCAACAGAGAAGACTTGACTGATGTCTTAACTATTCTTGCTCCCGAAGAAACTCCGATTCTTTCATCCGCCAGCAAAAACAAATCCAGTGCAACATTCGTTGAGTGGACTGTTGACAGCCTTGCTGCACCATCAACTGCTGGTGTTTCAGAAGGTGCTGACGTTACTGCATTTACAGATAAATTCTCTGGTCGTGCACGTCTAGGTAACTACGTTCAAAAATTCCGTAGAGATTATATGGTTTCTGATTTACAAGAAGCTGTTGACTCAGTCGGCCCAGCAAAAATTGCTCAAGCAGAAGCTAAAGCAATCCGTGAACTAAAACGTGATATTGAGGCTACTCTAAGTGGTACTCAAGATCGTGCTGTAGAAAACGGTGCCGGTACTGCATATGGTCTTCGTGGACTTGGTGACTGGTTAGATTCAGATGGCCCAGCTGATGTTCCAGCTGCTTTCCGTACACCAGCTACAAGCATCTTCTCTACAGCTGAAGCTAATGCTAACCCATTCACTGAAACTTCTTTGAATGATTTAGTTACAAGCATCTATCGTGAAACTGGTTCTAGCAACTCACTTACATTAGTTGCTGATACTGGACTACGTAGAGTTATATCTGACTTCGCTCGTTTAGGTTCTGCATCTGAGTCAACTGCTGTGAACAATGGTGTAATGCGTAACGTTAACTATGATGGTGGTTCTTCTACTATTAAGTTATCTGTTGAGCTTTATCAATCAGATCACGGTGTTATCTCAATCGTTAATGCTAACCCAGATTGTACTCCTAACTTCGGTGGTAATACATCAGATAGTTCTGGTTACCTTATTAACCCAGAATACTTCGGTATCTCTGAATTAATCCCTATGGGATCAACTCGTCTACCTAACTTAGGTGGTGGTGAGCGTGGTTATGTTGACTGTGCTTTAACATCTCTTGTGATGCATCCCGGTGCACACGGTGTTATCCAAGACGTAACTTAATAATTAACCAAGGAGAAATAACACTATGCCTAAATTAACAATTAACGAAAACCCACAAGGTTTTACAGATGAGTTTACAATCTCATTCGAGGACTTCTCAGTAGCTAAAGCTGGAACCCTTGCTGATCGTGCAACTCTTGCGTTCACATATGCGATCCCAGCCGGATCACTTGTTACTAAAGCTTCTGCTCACTTAGTTACTGCTTTCGATGATAGCGGTTCTGGAGATGAGTTAGACGTAATAGTCGGTGACGGTGCTGATCCAGACGGATACATAACGTCTTCTGCGATACACGTTGACCAATCAGAAATCACATATGTTGCTAACAATGGTGCATTACTTGACAATGAAAATGGAAAAGTATATGCAACAGCTGATGCAATTGATATTCTATTCACCCCGGATGCAAGTACCGGAAATGCTTACTCATTAAATGAGTTAACTGCTGGTGAAATTAAATTCAAGTTCGAGATCTGCGATCTTAACTAATCTAAAAATTTGGTTGGGGGCTTCGGCCCCCCGCCTTTTTTTAATTTAAAACTACTTATGGATATTATTACAGACATACCAAAAAGTTTTACCACTGGTGAAATAGATGCTGCATTTATGGCTGAGATTAAAAGTGGTTTCAAATTAGAAAGAGAGACAGAACACGTACGTGTTAATCAAGCTCGTAAGGAGGCCAGCGAACATAAAGGTAAGGTTCACCCTACATTGGGTAGATGTGTAGCCACAATGCCAGCTCGTGACTTCTTTCGATTAACAAACAAATATGGACACGATCAAGTCCACTCAAAAGAATTTTTAAAATACTACCAGAAAAACTTTTCTGATCTTAGCCCGAATAAATTATAATGCAGACTAGAACATACGGAGATTTATTTAAACTTATACAATCCCTTGCGGGTGTAACTGCTTTTGCTACTAACGAGCAAGATGATATAGCTAATTTAATTAACCGTAATTATCAAGTAGCGTATGACACAATTCAGATGTGGCCAAGGTATTTGGTTACTGGAGAGGAAAGGCCACTTGGTTCTTTAATTGTAAATGGTATAACATTAACAACAGCTCCAGTTACTGTTTACGAAGAAGCAGACCAATTTCAAGGAGTTTATCAAAATTTAGGAAATGATAGTAATGGAAATGCTATTTATTTTCCTATGAATTTTATATATAATGTTGAGTTTGCTATAGTAAAAAACAATACCATTAAGCGTTGGGAGTTTCTTAACTTGTCGGAATTACCTACAATAGACTCAGAAGGAGTTGTATCTATATCTGGAGTTACAAGTGTTCAAGCATTTCAAGATAAAACTTCATCTACCGATGGAACTGATTTAGGTGATTACGATTACCCTTGGCAAGTTAAAAGATGGAATACTGGTGTTACTTATACTTCTGGTTATCCAGTTGTCGAACAAAGAAATATAATACCTAATGATAGTACTTTTTTTGCAAGTCAGAATCTTGGCGGACAAGTTTCTAGGGAAACAATTGGAGAGTTTATTAGAATACATAGGAATCAATCCTTTTTAAATAATTCATCTATTGAGTATGATTTTTATGCTGACGAAGATGGAGCAAATATTTTAAACATAGCTAACCCTATGGACGGTTCTGCGTTTATAACTTACAAAAAAAAGTTCATACCATTTACTACATCTTCTGATTACACAACATCTACGGAAGAAGTACCGGGAGAGTTCTTTCAATTTATAGCATACGCTGCTTACTCTGATTTCTTGCGTATGGATGGCCAGCACGAGAAAGCTCAACTAGAGCAAGAGAATGCACAGAATTACTTATCCTTAGAATTAGAGAGAGTAGATGTTATAATGAACCAAAACACTGTAAACAAAAGATTTTCAACTCACTTAAATAGACAATCACGATAATATTATGGCAAACTCAAGAGTATCTAATTTGTACCCATCACCTACCGGTGGGGTAACAGCAATGAAAATGCTAGACGTTGACGATAGCGTTCGTCAACTAACTGATGGTGGTTATACATTCAGTACCCTTAGTCGTTACGTTACATTAGATGTACAAGATGCAGATGTATACGTAACTTATACTGGGGAGACACCAAGTGCTACAGTAGGACACAAGCTATATGCTGGGCGTTCTTACACTTGGAGCGTAAACGCAGCTGTTCAAGCTAAGTTTCTTCGCACTGGATCCGTAACAGCAGTTATAGCAGCTTCACAATTTACTGACTAATGTCTTCAGAAAAAACAGCCTCTGCGGTTAATATCCTAAAGGGTGATCTGGCTGCTGGCTGGAACTTACTTGAAGGTTCATCCGCTGATTATACCGACCTAGGAATAGCTCGTAGGTTCGGTGGTTCATCAGCTGCGTACTCATTGCGAGACATTGGTGCAATGAATGGCAGAGTTGTAAAAGCTCGTAGAGATGTAGGAGAAACATCAGACCCAGAAGAAGATTTCTCAGCTAATCAAGTCCAGAGTGGTGCATTAGAAGATTGGGTAAATGGTAAACTAGAGAGTACACTACCAGCAGATGTAGCAACAGCCGCAGCTGCTTACAGTCTTCGTAAGGTAAAAGCTGATTACAGTGGTGAAGCAGTTCGTATTCGCAGAACATCAGATAGTGTAGAAGTAAATGTAGCTTTTGATTCAGATGATAAAGTAAGTGCAAGTTCTGCAATTACAAATGTAGCTGAACAAGGTGGCGAAAGTGGAAGCACAACT
>Ga0070753_1000480_pt1 | contig 24378 bp, 28 predicted proteins | sample VirMetDEL_Aug_31_FD_77441 | JGI IMG/M metagenome (GOLD analysis project Ga0070753, IMG submission 77441) | Aqueous microbial communities from the Delaware River and Bay under freshwater to marine salinity gradient to study organic matter... | ecosystem: Environmental > Aquatic > Marine > Coastal... | reverse complement strand
TTACTTTGTCATAGCAGAGGCCGATCTGAAGATGTTTGTGGATCAGGTCTGGCCGGACATGAAGTGGGGTTATTTCAATGGTACTGATAGCGCACAGCTACATTTGACGTTCTATGTGGCGGATTACCCCGGCGATACGCCCCGTGCCTACGGACCCTATGCTATGTCCAAGAATACTCAGTTCATAACGCCAAGGTTCCGTGGCCGTTTGGTTTCTATCAAAATAGACAGTACAGACGTGGATAGCTTCTGGCGTATAGGCCAAATGAGATACCGCTTCCAGCCGGATGGGAAGTTCTAATGGCGAACAAAAATTCCATTTTGAAGACATTTGTCAATAGGAGGCTGCTATCGCATCCTTAGACGACATACTCACTACCCAGAAGAATGGCGTCATAGCCATTAACAACCTTGGGCAGTACATTTATAGCCAGTTCCTGTACAGCCGTGGCCAGAGACTTGCCGGGGCGTCTGCCGGTACGGGTGGGTATGTAACGCTGTATACGGTTCCCACCGGCGCTCAAATGGCTATTGTGGATATGGAAATCTGCAATACGGGTGGCGCTCCTGCTACGTTCTACATTTCTTTGGTGGCGGCTAATGATACCGCTGGTGCAAGTAACGCCATATTCTATGCTGCGCCTATTCCGGGGAATACGACAGTCCAGTGGACCGGACAGCAGGTTCTTAATGCTGGTGGAACCGTACAGGCGTATGCCTCGTCGGCTAATGTGTCTTTCAGGATCGGGGGAGGTCCGGGATGACCATTACTGTTTATCCTCCATTTGGATCCACTATTAATAATGCAATCTACACTCAGTTTGGTGGAGGAACGGTAGACTCTTTTGGCCGCCTGCGGGTGTCTACTCCGTATACTGTATTTGATGCGCAGTCTCGGTTTGATGCGACAGCTTCGTATAGTTACGTTACAGATACAGGTGGTACTACTGCCTATAATACCAATAAATCATCTGTAAACTTGAACGTGACAACAACGTCTGGATCTCATGTTTTAGCCCAAACAAAAAGGGTTTTCCCGTATCAGCCGGGTAAGAGTCTATTGACGATGCAGACTTTTACAATGAATGCGGCCACTACAGATCTGACGCAGCGGGTTGGATACTACAGCGGCAATAATGGTGTCTATCTGGAACAGGGGCCAAATGGGATCACTTTTGTTGTTAGGACATATACTAGCGGCTCAGTAGATGATTCACGTTACGTTACTCAAGCCAATTGGAATGGCGATAAACTAGATGGATCTGGGGCTTCTGGCGCTACAATTGATCTGACAAAAACTCAGATTCTTTGGTTTGATTTTGAGTGGCTAGGGGTCGGTAATGTCCGTTGCGGGTTTATTATCAATGGCGAATATGTGATCTGCCATACTTTTGAGAACGCCAATTTGCAGACTTCTGTATATATACAGACTGCAATTCTGCCGCTTCGGTACGAAATATTTACCACCGGCACAACCGCTGGCGCTGCTACGTTGCAGATGATTTGCTCTACGGTAATTTCTGAAGCTGGATACGAACAGACATCTCAGAGATACATAGCCCGTAGGGATGGAAATGGCATAACAATAGCCAATAACACCGGCTTGGATTTTACGCCTGTCGTATCAATCCGTGTAAATTCAAGCTATTACGGCGCATTAATTATCCCAGAAGGGATACAATTTTATCCGACAAGCAACGGTTCAACCGGTTACGAAGTTGTTTTAATAAAGAACGCGACACTTACCGGTGCGACATGGGCAGGAACAGCTTTATCCGCTGGGCAAGTAGACGTAGATTTTGCTGCTACGGCGGTTACTGCTATCGCAAATAATATAGTTCAGAGTTCTTATGCGGCTGATGCTGCACAATCTACGTTTAGTACAGACGTACCAACAGGCTATAATTTTGCTCTCCAGCTAGGCTATAATGCTACCCTGACAGGAGAGGGGTTCGCTAGTAGTGATACCTATACCTTGGCAGCCCGTGGGTTAAATAATAGCCCAGTTGGGGAGGCTACGGGCGCTATGTCATTCTACAATCTGACGGTGTAAGTCATGCCACTGAAAAAAGGTTCTTCTCAAAAGACTGTCAGTTACAACATCTCAGAGATGGTCAAAGCTGGGCATCCGCAGAAACAGGCTATTGCTGCGGCTCTCAATGTCGCTCGTAAAGCTAGGGCTAAACATGCCACTGATGGTAAGGTCAGGCTTCCAAATGTGAATGATGTACCAAAAGAACTACAAAATTTGGCCCCTAAACCTAGAAATCTTCCGCATGTTAATTCTCCAAAAGTAGATCCAATGTTTTGGATTGATGAGGAGAAGAAGAGAAAAGCTGGCGGGTCAGCTTCTTTGCGTGTGGCCAGGGAAACCCGTGCTACGGGGGGCAAGACAAAGGCTCCGGCGCCAAAAATCACTACTGATAAAATACATTTTGGTCCGATTCGCAGCCCGGTTGCTGGTCGTACTGACCATTTGCCAATGCACGTTGAGTCGGGGAGTTATGTGATCCCGGCCGATATTATTTCCGCCATGGGGGAAGGAAACTCTGAAGCAGGGTTCAAGATAGCTAATAAGATATTTCGAAAACCTGGCGGTAGCGAGTCAATGGTGTCCGATAGTGACAGAATGTCTAAGAATCCGACACCTATTATAGCGGCTGGTGGAGAGTATGTTATTTCTCCTGAAGATGTTACATGGCTTGGTGAGGGAGACATCCATGTCGGGCATCGCGAATTGGATGATTTTGTGGTAAAGATGCGGAATAAGACTATTAAAACTCTAAGGGCCCTACCGGGGCCAAAGAAGGATTAAAGTTTTATACAGGAGGGGGATATGAGTGACACAATGTCAGAAAGCGCTGAGACAGAAAAAGAAACGGTAAAAAAAGCGAAGAAAAGAGAAGAAGAATTAATTATCAGGATAGCAAAACCTGATGATTTAGAAACAGTGATGGAAGGTGCGGTTCAAGCTTTTGCTGAGATTGGAATGGCTCCTCCTGACCCGGCTAGAGTTTTAGGAGAGATCCTTCCGGCTCTTAATCAGGATAGAGGCTTTGTCGGCCTCATTTGCGGACCTGATGGAAAGCCTGAAGGAGGAGTTCTTCTAAGAATTGGAAAAATGTGGTATTCTGATGAGGATGTACTAGAAGAAAGAGTAGTATTTATCTTCCCGGAATATCGTCATCTCCGTCCAAGTAGAGCAAAAAAGCTAGTAGAGTTCTCTAAAAAAACGGCAGAAGATCTTGGGTTACCTCTCTTAATAGGGATTATGTCTACGGTTCGTACAGAGGCAAAGGTAAGGATGTATGAGCGTCAATTCGGGAAACCGGCTGGTGCTGTATTTCTATATAATATGCCTCCAAAGGAAGTAGAAAGGGATTAAAAATGTGCTTTGGCGGCGGAACCCACTCAGAATCAACAGTTACTATCCCGCCCGAAGTTCTAGAGAACTATAAAAAAGTATTTGCGCGTGCTGAACAGGTCGCTAATAAGCCATTTGTTCCATATTCGGACGATCCCAACGCATTTGTAGCTGCTCTTACTCCAACTCAACAAGCCGCCATAGCAAATGTCAATGCTTTGCAGGGTATGGCCACTCCTGACGTACAAGAAGGTCAGGGACTAATTCGTGAAGGTCTAGGCCAAGGTCAGCAGCTTACAGGACAATCTCTGGGTACAGCTTCCCGTGGACAAGGTATCGGTGAGCAACTGTACGGTCAGAGTCTCGACACGTCTGGCCAAGGGCTTCAAACTGGCCTTGGTGTGCTGGGTCAAGCCATTCAGGCTGTTCCTCAAGCAACTCAGACAGGTCAACAATTCGCTCAGGATGCTGCTGAAAGGCTCTATTCTGGTTTAGCCGCAGCGCAGCCTTATATGGCTGGGGCAACCGGGTTGACCCAACAAGCGTTGACATCTGCACAGCCAGGAACTGCAGCAGCCCAACAGTTGATGCAGCAGGGGCTCGGCACTGGTCAACAATACGCTAATCTTGCTGGTGGCTATTTAGGTGCCGGTACGCAAGCTATATCTCCTGGCGCTCTACAAACAGCCCAGTATATGTCCCCATACACTGACGCTGTAGTTGGTGCGACTTTAGCTAATTTGCGTGAACAACAGCTACAAGATCGTGCCGCTTTGCGGGGAAATGCCATTCGAGCGGGTGCGTTTGGCACCGATCGCGCTCGTATTGCGGAGGCAAATCTTGCTCGTCAGCAGGAACTAGCAACGGCAGCCGCAATTGCACCTTTGTACCAGCAAGCTTTTCAACAAGCTCAAAATGTTGCAGGGCAGCAGCAGCAGCTTGGTCTGACTGCAGAACAAGCCAATCGCGCGGCGCAGCAGTTTGGCGCCCAGCAAGCAGCAGCACTCGGCCAGCAGCAGTTTGGCCAGCAGGCTAACATTGCCCAACAGCAGGCGGCTCTGGCTCAACAGCAATATGCTCAAGGTCTAGGTGCAGCACAGCAGTTGGCCAATCTTGGTCAGGCTTTGTATGGTCAGAATATTGGTCAGGGTCAGGCTATCCAGAGTTTGGGCCAGCAGCAGTATACTCAAGAGTTGGGTGCAGCGCAGGCTGCGGCTCAGATGGGGCAAAACCTGTACGGTATGACTGCGCAGCAAGCACAGATTCAACAGGCGGCTGCGCAAGGTATGTTCGGTCAGGCGGCACAAGTTGCGGCTCTTCAGCAGCAAGCTGCCAATAATATGTTTAATTACGGCCTACAGGGCGGTCAAAGTGTTGCTAACCTTGGTTTGGCTAACCAGGCGGCACAGCTTCAGGCCGCACAGGCTCAGATGCAAATGGGTCAAGTTCAGCAGCAGACGGATCAGGCCGCCAAGACTGCTTTGTATAATCAGTTTATGCAACAGCAGGGTTTCCCGTATCAGCAAACACAGTTCTTGGGGAATATTGCAACTGGTACAGGTGCATTGTCTGGTTCCACGACCAATACACAATCATCTACAAGCGGTTTCTCCGATCGGCGCTTAAAAGAAGATATCCAAAAAATTGGTAAAACCAATGATGGTCTTCCTATTTATCGATATAAATTTAAGGGCGATGATCAAACCCAAATTGGCCTTATGGCACAGGATGTTGAGAAAAAGCATCCAAAAGCGGTTGGTTTGTCCGCAGGGTATAAGACCCTTGATTATAAGAAAGCAACCGATGAAGCTGCCGGTAAACAGAGGTTTAACACTGGTGGCTTGGTTCCATCCTCAATGGGCGGTTTTGTAGGTGAGCCAGGCGCGTATATGAACGGTGGCTTGGCTGGTTTCCGGCGCGGATTTGCTGAAGGTGGCGATACCGACTATGGGCAGCTAGTTACCGACGAATATCGTCGTCAGTTAGGCCGCGATCCTGACCAAGGTGGATTTGATAACTGGGTATCTCAATTGCAGTCTGGAGCAATAACTCCAGCACAATTAACAGATGCTTTTAATACATCTGAAGAAGGTGTGGCTTTTGATCAGTCTCCGCAAGGTATTGTATCTAATACGTATTATGAGCAGCTTGGTCGCGCTCCTGACCAAGGTGGATTTGATAACTGGGTATCTCAGTTACAATCTGGTGCTATTACGCAGGACCAGTTGAGAGATTCTTTTAATAATTCTGCAGAAGGTGTGGCTTTTGATCAGTCTCCGCAAGGTATTGTATCTAATATGTATTATGAGGAACTTGGTCGCGCTCCTGATCAACTTGGATTTGATAACTGGGTATCTCAGTTACAATCTGGTGCTATTACGCAGGACCAGTTGAGAGATTCTTTTAATAATTCTGCAGAAGGTGTGAATTACGATAATTCTACTAACAATACATCTGCTGTAGATAGAGCTGTAGAAGTAGCTAATACTGCATCTAACAATACTGCATCTGTTCCATATACCATAACCTATACAGACCCAGATACTGGATACACAACATGGAGTAATGGAACTAATGATATTTCTACTGACTCTCCAGATAATAGTCCTAATGATCCAAATAGTGCATATAATACCACTATTCAGCCCGGCGAAACACAAGAACAATTTGAAGCCCGTCAAGATAGAGCGAGAGAAGATTCAAATGCAATTTCTGGAATAGATCCGCGCATCAAAGAATACTATGACAGATATGTATTCCGTGCCCCCGATGAAGCTGGCGCAAGATATTGGCAGGGGCTTTTGAATTCCGGCGTTCCAATTGAAGAAATTGAAAGGGGAATTGCTAACTCCCGTGAGCGAAATTTGGTCAATCAAGAGGCGCTGACCTATGATGCGTCTAAATTTGGCACTAATGCGCCAATCACAAGGAACCGTTATGGTGCATATTCACCATCTATATCGCAGACTGCTTCTTCTTTTGATCCTACGAGAGCCGGAATAGACCCCGGTCTTGGGCAGCTATACGATACTTATTTCTCAAGAACACCGGATCCACAAGGTATCCAATACTGGCAGCAGCAACTTGATGCTGGTTTGCCACTGTCTGAAATAGAAAGGCATTTCCAATCTTCTTCTGGATACAATCCTACTACCGGAGGAAGCACTGGTGGCCTTGGCGCGGCAGCAGCAGTTCCTACTGCATCGCAAAATCTTGCTGAGGGACAAGCGGCAGGACTTGCTGGACCTCCGGCAGTTACTTCTGCGGGTCTCGGTAGTCTTGGTTCCTTCGACCTCGGATCGATTTTGAGCGGACTGCTAGGGTCTGGGATCATACCACAATCGGGATATCAAGGTGGGTATGGGGCTCAGGCTCAAGCCCAGAGCAATTATATGCCTGGGTGGAATTACAATGTTTCGGCACCAGGTGTTACATCCGGCATGGGCGGCTATGGCGGCTATGGCGGTTATGGCCAACAGTTTGGTGGTTACGGTGGCTACGGCGGATTTGGGGGCTATTCCCCCATGGGTGGCTACGGCGGCTACGGCGGATTTGGGGGCTATTCCCCCATGGGTGGCTACGGCGGCTATCCATCTATGGGTGGTTTTGGTGGGTTCCCTGGCATGGGCGGATACGGCGGCTATAGTCAGGCGCCAATGAGCATGTACGGCGGCGGATATCCTTCATTTGCTAGCGGCTATAGCGGATTTGGCGGATACGGTACGTTCTCTCCAATGGGTGGATACGGTGGCTATCAGGCTCTTGGTGGTTTTGGTAATCTGGGAGGTTATGGCGGCTATTTTGGTGGTTTGATGCCAACTTCCCAGCCCCAGCAGCAAAGTACCCAGACAGCACAGAACGATAATTCTACGGCATCCTCCACACAACAGGCTTCTCCGGCCACGTTTAATACTGGCGGCCGTGCAGGATATGCAGTTGGTAGCAACGTAGATCCTATCTATCTCAAAGCTATTAAAGCCAATATGCAGAAGCCTATGGGTCCCTATTCTGACAAGTTGGCCAATCCTACCGGAGGAGAAGTTGGCGCCCGGTCTTATATTCCCGTTGGAGGATTGGCGGCGCCTGGTGGTCTATATGTTCCGCGCACAAGTGCCCCCAAACCCCCAGATTTCTGGGACCATTTAAAGAAATGGGAAACGCTAGGTAACCTTGCTAAAGCAGGTTTTGGTAAGGGCAGCGTTGGAGAAAAGGTTTTCCAAGGGATAACAGGAGCTAAAAAAGGTATTGCTGAAACTGCTGAAGATAAAATTAGATCGGTTTTTGGAAAAGAAACACCAAAACCAGATACACCTGCTTCTCCAAAACCTGCCCCGGCGCCAAATAAAGTAAGTGAACTAGAAAATCTTGGCGAACAGCCCCAAACAAGAATAGCTGCGCTTGAGCCAGACGAGATTTTGCCGCCGAGAGACTACATGGATGACATGTCGTTAATGGCTAACCGTGGCGGATTTATCCGGGCCCATAAGTATGCTGGTGGTGGTCTTGGGGAAGCTTTCCCGTATTCCATGCTAGATGCTGATACTGGATATCAGCCCCTTATTCCAGAGGGTGCCCTGAAGCCGTTGGCGGCACAAAAACTGCCGCAGAATGATGAACAACTAAGAGCAGCCGCTCAGTCTATGAAACAGCAACAAAGCGGCGGTCTAGGTGACTTGACGAAGACTGCTTCTCTTGGGAAAAATCTTTATGGGATGCTTCCTGGCGGTGCCAAAGAAGCTATCGGGAAAGGTCTTTCCGGTCTTAAGGACACCGTATTGGGAACGGCTGCACCAGAAGTTGCAAACACAGGCGCGGCTGCAGCTTCCGGGTTGGCCCCGGCTGGTACCGCTGCTGCGGAACTAGCGGCTGATGCTGCCCTTTCTACAGGCGCCGCTGAAGCTGCTGCCGCTTCTGGGCTGGCCGGTGCTGAAGCTGCTGGTCTTGCGGGCACATTAGGTTCAATAGGAAGCGCCATAGGTGCTGGTCTAAGCACTGCTGGTGAGGCAATTCTCAGCATCCTGATGCTTCCCTTCTCCGATCGCGCTCTTAAAGAGAACGTGAGGCAGATTGGTAAGACGAATGATGGTCTGCCAATCTACCGCTTCAACTACAAGGGTGATTCCCGCACTGTCATCGGCCTAATGGCGCAAGACGTCGAAAAGAAGAAGCCAAACGCTGTTGGTCGTCGTGACGGATATAAGACCGTTGATTATGAAGCCGCCACAGATGATGCGGCCAAGATGGGGTCGCGGACTAAAAAAGCATATGGCGGTGGCCTTGTTCCTTCCCGCAATGGGTATGCCAATGGCGGTATTGACCCTGATACTGGGGTAGAAAGAGCTACTTTAGAGAACAAGTCTGAGACTCCACAATTCCCGTTTCAGAGCCTTGTCCAGAATATCGCTAAGGCTGCGGGCTTTGGTGTTAATGAGCCAATCGATCCCAAAGATCCTGCGACTCAAGAACGCCTTATGGGCGCCGTTAACAAAGTGGAAGGTGGTAAGGGAGTTGACTTTACGTTCCCAATACGTCCTCCGTCCTCGATGCGCCTTGACCCAAAAACAGGCGAAATAAAGGGTAAGGAACAAGAATGGAAAGATTATCTTACCAGCAAAGAGTTTGTATACCCCGCTCTTAGGGGTCTTGGTGCAATGTTAACTGCACCGACTAAAGATCTCAGTACCGCACTCGGTGCTGGTGCTATGGCATTCGGGCAAGCCGCCCCACAGGCTGAGAAAGATGCTCTTGCGATTGAGCAAGATCGTCAAAAACTTCTCAAAACCGAAGTTAGCATTGCTAAAGACCGTTATACGAAGAAATTCGTTCCAGGATTTGGGTGGTACGTTGTTGATGCTCTTCGGCCTGGTTGGGCTGGGTATCGTATTAGTGATGCAGAAGGTAATCCTATTCCTGGAGTAGATCCAAAATTGCATACGTTACCAACTCAGCCTGGCGCAGAGCCCAAAAAAGGCGCTCCTCCCGTAATACCTCGCGCCTCTATTGATATGTTCATTGAAGATCAGTTAAAACCTCCATTAGAGCGAAAGGAAAATAAAAATAAACCCATGTTCATGGCTAAATCATTTACTGATGTGCCAGTGAACTGGATTAATAAAGGTTATTTTGGCTCTATGTTGTCGGAGACTGCCGCCAAACCATTACAGGCTGAAGCAGCGAAAGCAGCGTCCACTGCAAGAGAAAAATTCTCTGGAGCAAAGAAACAATTGGCTGTTTTGGATAGAATGCTTGCAAATGTGAAAGGTATGAAAGATAGCGATTGGGAAACTGGTCCGTTCACTGAAAAAGTAATCAATTTCTATAGAGCGGCAAATCAGGCAGCGCGTGGCATTGGATTTAAAGCAACTCCTTTCAAAGACACTTCAAAATGGGAAGAACTTAAGAAGGATGCAGTGAACCTTGGTTTTGCAAAGTCTGTGGAACTCGGCACTCGCGAGCCTGGTGTCATTACATTGGCGGCTATGCAAGCGCAACCTAGCGCAGCAAACTCAAGGCGCGGTTTTATGAAAATAATAAGTGCGCTAAGAGAAGAAGCTCGAAAAATTGCAGACGAGTCTAACTTTGTGATCAAGTACGCAAAACGTGGTCATGTTCGAGAAGTTGAGGATCTTTTCTCTAAAGCGAATCCAAATGAAATGTATCAGGCTCGTGCCCTATATAATATGATGGACGACCAAGACCAATCGATGCTTAGGAATTATTATAATTCTGTAGATACTCCAATACAGAGTGGTTCACAGAAGGGCTCTACCATTCGTAAATATCTGAATTCTAAATACGGGATGGGTTTCACAAATATTATGCTAAGGGGTCAATGATGGAAACAAATAAGCCCTTACCCAAAAACTTTGAAATTCCATTAGAACCCACTAAAGGGGATGTTGTATCTGAGTTTGAAAGACGTACAGCTTCTCTTCCTCGCGGTTTCGTTCTTCCGGCCACAGCGAAGAAGGAAGAAGTTGGGACGTTAGAGGATATTGGTAGAAGCGCTACATCCGGCTTTTATAATCTTGGCGTTTCCAACATTCCCCCAGTGATGATGGGGGATATTCAGAAACTTGGTGGCATTGCTGCAGAGAAGGTCCCAGAATGGGCATATAACAGATTGCCGGTATTTGCTCAAGAGGGGTTGAGTTCTGCTAAAAAGGCCGTGAGTGAGGCCGTATCCCCCAAAATAGAAGCCGCCAAGGAAAGAATTGGGGAAGCCGCAAAGGCATCTCCTGGATGGTTAAAAAAGATCGGTGAAATACTGTCGGAAGGGTATAGGGGACTTACCCCCTTTTCTGAGGTCGAAAGACAGACTGGGATGAGCCCGCGTGAACTGATTACGCGATACATACAGTCTCAAGAGCCAAAGGCAAAAGAACGCTTTGAGTATAAGCCAAGCACAGTTCCTGGCAGGATAACTAAATTTGGCGCAGAAAATATACCTGCGCTCGCTGTCCCCGGTTCTAAAGCGACAAAAATTGCAAGTTGGCTTGGTTCTACAGTTGGCGGCTCTGTTGCGCCGGAGTTTGTGTCAGAGCCATATAAGCCATGGGTATCGTTTCTGGGTTCCGTTGCAGGGGGGTCGATACCTCCTATTGTTGTAGCAAGAGTCACTCAGAATCCGGCTCTAGTAGATCGTATAACGGGACAGATGCTTCGTGAAGGGATGATAGAAAACACAGATAATCTTGTTGAATTCAGAAAAGCTCTTCAAGACAAAATAAAAGCTGCGGCAGAAACTTCGAAAGTTACTGGTGTTGAACCGACAACTTCCCAGATTCTGGGGTCTGGTAAATTTAGTAGTATTGAAAAGCAGTTAAAAGCACTTGATACAGCTAGCCCGGAAGCAATTGCTTTGCAGGGCCAGATGGATGCCAATCTGAGGAAAATGCAGGAAGCTGCTGAAGGTTTCAAAGGTACTTTAAGCGGTAAAATACCCGATGAAAAAGCCAGATTGTCTGCTATGGAAGCAGCTTCTGGAACAACCCCTTTAGAAATGCAGTTCACCTCTCCTGTTGCAAAGAGTGCTTTTGACAATATGATTGATTCTTCCAATGCGGCTCAAAAAGCTGCATGGAAAAATGTACCTTTAGACAGCATGTATTTGTACCGCAATAAATCAATTAATAACATATTTGATAAAATTGATAATATGTCTCCCATTCAAAATCGGGGAATAGACAATGAGATTCGTGAGGTTTTAGAGGAAATACGCAATAGCTACACAAAAAGAGATATCTCTTTAAGAGAACTTCAAGATATCCGGCAAAGGGCCGGTGAGATATCCAGGAAAGCGTTCCAAGAGGGTGATAAGACTCTATCTGTCACTCATAGTGAAATTGCTCAATCAATACGCGATGTAATAGATAACCCAAAAAATATAGTTTTTGGGGACACAACAGGTAAGCAGAGGAAAGCATGGTCAGATGCTGTCGCTACGACAAAACAGTATTATGATTTGATCAGGCCTGAACTGATAGAAAAGTTGCTTGCCAAAGATGCTGCCGGTATTCCAAAAATAAGTGCAGAGGCATTTTTGGATGCTTCGTTAAAGAACGCAAATTCATTACAAAATTATAATATTCTGAGAAAGACAACCGATTCTTTCTATAGAAACAAAATAAATGAGCTAAACCCTAACGCCGCTACTTATGCAGACGAATTAAATTCAATAAAAACTGCAAGAGATAGCGCATTAAAAGAGCTAGAGAAGAATGTATCAAACTGGGTAATTAGCAAGGTGACAGATAGAGGCACAAAATTTGACTTATCTATCAAGGACATTAATCAATTGATGTCCAACCCAAATACAGCATCACTTGTTAATGGTATACCTGATTTAAAATCTAGGCTTTCTAATATGGTCAAAACTGTTGGCCAAAATGCAGAACAAGTACGTCTGGCAAAAGTTGCGGATGCATTTGACGCTGCATTAAGTACAGGCACGCCAGAAAAACTATTTAACTTCATTAAAAATAACGAGAATGAATTGATGCAAATTGCTGGTGGAAACAAAAACCAGCAAAGTGTTATAAAAGCATTAAAGGACTCCGCCGGTATGCTTCGGAATATAAAGCCAGAAGCGACAACTACCGAAACTTTGCAGAGAATAAAAAATGGCAGAATGATAGACATACTTGTAGGGAAGAAATTGGGAGTATTGAGTGATGCTTCTATTTTAGAAGCGTTCCATGGCATCATTTCCTCCCAGACAGCTATGCCGTATTTTCCGGGCCTTGGGACTACTGCCGCGTCAACTGCATCCTTTATGCCTGGTGTTAAGGCAGTTAGATCATTGCTATCTTCATTCGCTACTGGTGACTTGAGAGAGCCAGTTATAAAAAGGCTATTAGAAGCTGCAAAAGATCCATCTACCGCAAATCTTCTTTTGGCAAAACCTTCTCCAGAAATAGCTTTGCAGCTAGCTCGTCGCCTAAGTGCATATGGCATCGGGACAATGACGCAGGAAAAGGCTCGTGAAAGAGAGGGGCGTGCGTCTGGTGGCCGTATCAAATCAGGATCTATTGCCGATCGCCTGTTAAGAGACACAGAAGCCGCCAAACGAGAAATCAACAAAGGTACCGAATCTTTGCTCAAAACGCCGGATGAACATATCATCAAGGCGCTCGACTTAGCCAATAAAGCCACATACGGGGACTAAGCCATGGTTAGCACATATACGCCAAATAAAAATATCGAGAAGCCTGGCAATAACGATTATATCGACACCTGGGACGTGCCGGTAAACAATAATTCTGACATCATAGATACTGCTTTTTCGGGCACACACATTGTTAGCTTGACTAGCAGCAACGTCACATTGACGCAGGACGAAGCCCAGAATGTTTGCATAAAGCTGACAGGCACTCTGACAGCCAATGTGACTGTGTATTTCCCCAACGGTGTGGCCGGATTCTATATTGTCGATAATTCCACAAGCGGAAGCTATACAGTAACATTGTCGTCTGCCGGTGGTGGTCCATATTCTGCGGCTGCTGTCCAGAACGCGAACACTTTCATTTGGCACGATGGAACAGACGTTTTTCTGGCAGACAACGCGCCAATCACTGGCGGCGTGGGCATTACAGTAGCCGGGACCAGCGTAGACTTAGATGTGCCCGTAGCCGTGGCATACGGCGGCACTGGCAACACCGTCTACAGCAATGGCCAGATGCTGATTGGTAACGCCAGCGGCGGCCTGACCAAGACGACGCTCACCGCTGGCTCGAACGTAACCATCACCAATGGTAATGGCACTGTGACTATTGCGGCTTCAGTTACGCCAACTACTGGTCTGAGCGGTAACGTTGCGTGGCTTCTTTCGATTTAAATTGATTGGCCCCGGAGTGTAGTAGCACAATGCGTGATGTTCAGCGCAGTATGATCGCTTGTATATAGTTTCAGAACAGTATCGTGTCTGGATACCGTTTGGTTCCTCAATTATGTATCTGCAGTGGTTGGATCCAAGATCTGTTACTATTTTGCCATGTCTTTTTTGCGTGGCTTCTTCATTCTTTAGCCGTTTTTGAATAACAGCCTCTTTTATTTCTTTCTTTGTTTTCTTCCTGTTTATGATTTTTTTCTTAGGTGGCTCATTCTGTGGGCCATGATTTCTCAAAATTATCCCTTGTTTTCGAAGTCTAAAAAGTCGTCCCATTACGGCGTTTCTAGTCTTTCCAACGTGTGAACCAATCAAGGTCGCTGATATACCTTCATTCCACATCTCAATCATGATTTCGTCTTCTTCGTTCATTTTCATTTCCTATCTTTCTATTAGCTTCTTCCACCATTTACGCACCAACTCCGGTCCTAGCTCAAAAAATAACCATACAATCATTAAAATGATCGCTAGGTCAATGAACATAAGAAAAATAACAGCCAGGAATATCAAAGTTGACAGCATCATTCTTCTCCATAGTCTTTTGGTTTTTCCAATTCTTTTCGACAGGGTGGAATCCAATGAAACGTAGTTTGCCCTTTGTATCGGCCCCAAACCAACCAGCAATTCTGCGTTGCATTACCGCACTGGATACGTTCTGGTTCACCAGTATCTCCGGCGTTCTCTTCGCATTGCTAGACGGATGTAATACTGCTTGTAGCGCTCATGGCGGCGACTTAACTTGACTTTCCAGCCGCGAATACCAGCTACATGACAAGCAGCCATTTGACGCATCGTTTTCACACCCGCATCGAGGCAAGATTGCATGTGAGCAATACCAGCGGCTATCCCATAATCGCATTCTTTGAGGCGCCAAATACTATGATAACCGAGTGCCCTGGCAGACTTTGGCAGCACTTGGAATACCCCTACAGCACGCCCATGACGGGTTCGTGGCCCTACAGCACCGCAGCGATATCCGCTCTCAATTTTGGCTAGACGTAAAGCTGGGTTGACCCATTTTCTGCCTAATTTTATCTTAACTTCTGCAATTATCTTACGATAAACATACTTCTGTTGGCGGTTCATGCGCCTAGAAACTACTTTAGAAACAGTAACTTCGTAATGTATTGGCTGCGTCCAGTTGTTTGTTTTGTCGCGTGTAAAGAATTCCGCGCTCGACATCTCCTGCGCAGCGGCAGGGGTGATTGCTATCATAGTAGCAAGGATTGCATATCTCATATTAGGTATCTCCTTGTGCCCCAACCCATTATACAGGATTGGGGCATTAAGGGCTATTGTGCTTGATTTTGCACTGGGCGCTTGAAATAGTCTGGCGTTAATTTTGATGCCATTGCCCTGACTTCATCTTCCACGGCTACCGTTATTGACTCAAATTCTTTTGCAAATTGAGTCGCAAACGCAAGATATCCCATCCCATCAATGTAATGATCAGGATTTTGTCTACTTTCCTGTAGACGAGCCAGTTTATTGACCATCAAGATCATTGCCACATCGTATTTGGATATAGATTTATTCAGAACAATTGAAGCAATTTTTGCGCTTCTTTCAAAGCATTCATCAGCAGGACCATATTCTTTGCCCCGCTCAGACAGTGTTTTCGCTACGGTTGTAAGTGCGTCTGTGTATTGCATTATCGTCTCCCATAGTTGATGTTTCGTGTAAATTTTGATCTATACAGATCTGTAGACGTGTCTTGGTAGTATCTGATTTTCCCAATCAGATGCGTATTCAGGATCATATTTCCTTTGTCATCCCATATAGCCTCTCCATCTCGCGTTTCTCCTTCCTTATAAAACTGATTTACGATCAGAAAATCTTCAGAACTTAAGATTTTCTTCATTTCTTCTAGAGTTTCACATGGATGATCTATTATCACCTGATGCGAGTTAGATCCTGGCTGACCGCCCATATTTAAAGTCAGTACATATTTCATTATCCCCGCCTATCGTTTGACAATTGTCCCATCCATTTTTCGTTTCCACCCAGAGTTTTTACTACCGGGGATGGTTCCCTTCGGCCGTTTGGCGCCGATGTGTTTTTGGTGAATTCTTTTAACTTTAGCTATAAGCGGCATATCCACTTTTGCAGTATGGGTTCTGTGACACTTGCGGTGGGCCACTAACCAATTTGATTCGTCGTCTTTACCACCTGCTTCAAGCGGAATTTCGTGACTTACGTCCCATTCTTGTCCCGGAAGCACTTTCATTGCACACAAATGGCAGATGCCGCCATGAGTTAGGAATATTTTAGCTCGTTTGTTTGCTGTGATCTTTATTCTTTTCATTGTTTATCCATTCTCTTATGATTAGCGGGTCGGTAAGCATTTCTTGAGGCACCCACCACTCAAGCCCTTTGTTTTTTCTCGGTTCTATTTTCATTGCCTTACGGGCAGATATGCCACCAATTATTTTAAAGTGCGGAGCTTTACAGGTGACAAGCATGTACACGTCATCTGCATTGTCCCATTCATGGACTATTAGATGACCATCCTTATACAGGGTTGATCTGACTTGTATTTTATACACGTCTTGGCCGGTAAAGTTGTTAACGTGGAAACCCCAATAAACATTGAGGAACTTCGACACGACAAGTTCGCAACAGGCCCCATTTATGTCAGACGCCCAGTTTGATGTGTTATTGACCTTCTTATCTTTGTTTAAGTTGCGTTTCATGCTTTCAATCCGGCGCATTACCCCAACCAAAGCGGCGCTATATATCTCCTCCCAAGTCAGGGTAACGTCAACGGCCATTACAGTTTCATTTCCGCTCTTTTGGTGGCCTCTTCAGACTGTACTTCAGAAAATTTCATTCTGATGTATTCTAACTGGACCTTTTTCTCCAAGGCATCCCGACGAGCAATGACCATCTCATCGAGATACTCCTGCCATTCCTGAGATCCCTTAACGAGCATCTCGGCTTTTGAGACGGGCATGTCGCCCATCTCCGTCATTTTTCGTGAAAGATAAGCAGATTTGCTTTCCTCTCGGATGCTGGCGGCCGCATTCAATTCGACCCAGCGTTTAGCCACCAAGCGGTATTGCTCAGATAAGGGTAGATTAGTGGTATCCATCAGAATGGTATCTCGTCGTTGATGTCTTCTGTCTTGGTCTCCGGTTCTTCAACAACTGGACGGGCAACCTTCTCTTTTACCGAGAGGCTGATCCACGATAGGCCGTTGTTGGTCTTTTTGTTCCAACCGTTGATCCAATAATCAACACCACCCACCCGTATAGATCCCTGCAAGTCTGCGTGGTTTTCAGCCACTTTTTTATTATTTGGGAACATAGACCCGCTATTGTCTCGCACTTCATATGCCATTTTAATCTCCGTATTTTGCTTTGAGTAAGGAAACTTTCTCGTCCAGTTCTGCCAAGAACTTTGAGACTTCGAATTCCAGTTCGCTGATCATGTCATCATTGCGCATGACCCGCTCGCTAAAGTAACACATGTTTTCAGGCATGCGTGGATCGAAGCTTACGAAATCGACAAATTGACGACCAGTACAAGCCAATTGCCACTGCATCTGCGTCTGATACTTTGCAGGGATTGCTCCCGATAACAGTGTATCTATGTGCGTGTTCGTCTGGGGACATTTATATTCGACCAATCCTTTCAATGAACCGACCTCAACAAGCCCATCCGGCGATGCACCAGAATTCGCAATTGTGGCGTGGGGAACGAACCCTGTTTCTTCCACCAGTAGACCGGTCACAGATTCATAGTGTGCCCGTGCCGCCGGTTCAGTGTTCGTCCCCCACGTCATTGCGGCGTTCTGATACAACTCCCCCTGTGTACCGGTTAAACGCTCGCAAACGAGTTGAGCCATGTAATTTGACCTAGATGCGCCATAGCCGCTCTTAGTCTTAGCAATCACATCGGCCACACGGCTCGCGGTCACCTTACCCAGGCGGTCCGCAATCCATTTGTCAGTCCTCTGTTCCATTAAATTCCTCCGCCAGTTTCTTCAGTTCGGTGCGATCTTCGACGGATAGCTGGTCACGATCGGATTTGCTCAGACCTTTCCACCATTCCTGCAGTGCGCCGTTCTTGGCGGCAGCACGGCCTTTTTGCATCAATTCCTTTGTAAGAGATTGATTTTTAACAGGTAAGTTATCCACAGGTTTATTTGATACCGAAGCATTACCATCGTCGTCATCCGACGCCAGAGCCAAGAGGCTCATTATTCCGTAGCGCCTGGAATAAGAGATTCCAGAACCTATCCCGTGGGCATCGAATTTGCCGACCGGCATAAACAGCGTCTCTGCAATAAACTCGCCACTTTTGTGCAGGAGCATTGTTTCGACTTCAACACCGCCTTGAACGGTGCGAGGCAACTGCACAATGCTCAGACCATGCTTTTGTAGTGGTGCCTTGATCGCAGTTCTGACAGCAGCCAAGTCTGCGTACTTTGACCTGTAGGCAGGATTGATACTGCCCTTCTGGGCGTCATCAATCTCGCCCTGTGCTGCGGACAGTGCCGTTGCAAGCTGGGCTATTTCGTCTGACATTCTCATTTCATTTCCTTTCGTTCGACTCGCTCTATGTAGACGTAGCCGCAAAGCCTGTCAACTTAAAATTGACAGAATGTGCAAATAATGTATTTTCTGGCTATGAAAGATTTCCCGGATTACCGATCGGAAGAGTTGCAGTTACTTATAACCCTCTGCGGGGGTGTCACTGGGTTGTCTAAACGGCTGCGTGTTTCGCGACAGGCAGTGTCAAAATGGCATAAGGTGCCGTGGAAACACTTGTTTAAAGTCAGTGAGATCAGCGGTGTATCGGTCAAAGAGATTATGACGATCAATGAGAAAGCCAAGTAAGCTAGATATATTAAAATTCTTTGAAGCGGGGTTTGATACATATTGGATATCAAAGCGATACGATTTGCCTGAGTCGGAAGTATACAAGGATTTAGTTAATGCCCGAAACCGGAAAAGACGAATACAAATTTATTTTGCCAATGCCGCCAAGCGTCAATTCACTGTGGCGAACGTCAGGAAATAAAGTTTATAAATCAAAGAAATACAAGGACTGGTGGGCGCATGCTATATGGGCGCTTGCGTCCCAAGGTAGTGCTAAAAAAATTACCGGGCGCTATAAGCTGTCATTGTATTTTAAAAGGCCCGATAATCGGCGCAGGGACTTAGACAATCTATTCAAGGCTGTTTCGGACGCGCTGCAAGCGGCCGGGATTGTTACAGACGATTGCAATTGTTCCTGGCTGGAGGCCCAGTGGGTTGAGGAAGGTCCTGAATGTCTAATAAAAATCCAGTGTCTATAGATGATCAGATTGCAGCCTTACAGCGATCTATTGTCAATTTGCGCGGGCATTTGGCTACATTGGAGGACCTTATTGCTAAAAAAAAGATGGACCCAATTGTTTTAAAAACGAAATCTAGTTGGTTGCCTGAACTTGAGGCGGCCGAAAGAACTCTGCATTGGGTTAAAAATAATCAACAAAAAATTAGAAATTTGATTCGTTGAAAATTTTGGCGTAAACCTATATAGACAATTTGTCATAGTAAACAACAATGAGCCAAAATGAGCTTAGGTGAACTATTATGGAAGAATATACTGCAGAGGCAGAGCAATTTCGTCGCGGCCTGGGTCAATACACTTTGAAGGAAGCTGCCAACAAACTTGGCCTCAGTACACGCACAATATTGCGCTATCTATCTGGAAAACATAGAATTCCGGTCATTGTTTTTTTGGCAATGGAATCTATCAACAAAGCAGATGATCACTTGACGAAAGTTGAGGATGATGATCTAATCTAAAAAGTAGCCCCCGGAGCAACAGCTCAACGGGGGCTACAGAACCGTCTTCTTAGCGGGAGACCCGGTTCTTGATAAGGATACTATGATTAATATCTGTATCCGTCAAGTAACCTCAATTTCGCGACAGATTGACAGTTCTACTGCTAGTAGAGCGGAGGCATCCGGGCGTCGGTAAACGACAGGCCACTAGCGGGAAGCGGCTACTGTGGGATACGACCTAGCCAAGCCCAGCCCATGTCGCGAAGGGTGGTCGTCGGGGAGAGCAAATCCTCGTAAGTAGCGCGACTGTCACTGGATTGCTCGCCCAGTGGCGTCCGAAGCGACGGTCGGCTCCGACTGACAGATCGGTTAGGACGAGGGGACGCCCTGCCTTAAATGGCGGGGATAGTCGCCCTTTGTCCTAGCTCAGGTCTCACCAACTGACAGAACCTAATAGTAAGAGATGGTTAGCTAAGAGAGGGTAGGGGGAATGGATCTCCGGGATTACCAGTGGGAGATGATAGCGAAACTGCGGGAGGCGATCCTTGGCGGCTCGAAAAGGGTTGTGGTCCAGGCTCCGACTGGTGCCGGTAAGACCGTGGTTGCTGCTGCGATCGTGAAGAGTGCACTGGAAAAGGGGAACCGGGTTATATTTGCAGTCCCCGCTCTGGAGTTGATAGATCAGACGGTAGCCAGGTTTGAGAGCAATGGCATCCATGCGATCGGGGTCATGCAAGGCATGCATTTCAGGACCGATCCTAATCAGCCTGTACAGGTTTGCAGCGTGCAGACCCTTAACCGTCGAACCATCCCCGTGGTTGATCTTGTGATTATCGATGAGTGTCATGTCCAGTTTAATCTGTTCAAGCGGTGGATGTGGCTGCCGCAATGGCAGAATGTGCCATTCGTGGGGTTGACCGCCACTCCTTGGGCTAAGGGTATGGGTCAGGTTTGGCAGAAACTTGTGGTTGGCGTCACGCTCGATGACTTAATCAAGCGCGGCGTGCTTTCTGATTTTAAAGTATTTGCACCTAGTCACCCGGATCTTCGCGGCGTGAAACTGGTGCGCGGTGATTACGATATCCATCAGTTGGCTAAAGCCGTTGATACAAAGCCTCTGGTGGCCGACATCGTGTCTACTTGGTTGGAAAAGGGTGAAAACCGCCCTACTTTGGCGTTCGCGGTCAATCGTGTCCATGCAAAGCACATTCAGGAGCAATTTGCGGAAGCGGGGGTGTCTTCTGGCTATGTTGATGCCTATACGCCCATGGAAGAGCGTCGGGAACTGGCTGATAAATTTGCAAATGGTGAGATTAAGATTATCGCAAATGTCGGGGTTTTAACGACCGGGGTTGATTGGGATGTCCGGTGCCTGATTCTGGCGCGGCCGACAAAATCGGAGATTCTGTACACGCAGATCATTGGTCGCGCTCTTCGCACGGCGCCGGGGAAGGATTACGCAATCATCCTTGATCATTCTGACACCACGCTACGCTTGGGGTTCGTGAATGATATACACTATGAGGAACTGGATAACGGCCGCCGGGACAAGCCGTTGGTAAAGAAGCGGGAATTACTCCCGAAAGAGTGCCCGAAATGCCATTTTGTGAAGCCGGTGAAGGTCCGGGAATGCCCGGCGTGTGGGTTTGTCCCGGAGCCTGTTAACAAGGTTGATACTGAGGCCGGTGAATTATTAGAACTTACAAGGAATAAAAAGAGCCTGAAAAAGGTTTATACGATCCGTGAACAAATGGATTTTTATTCTGAAGTTTTGCGCTATGCACGCGATCACGATTACAGCGACGGGTGGGCTTGGTATCAGTGTCGCGATCGTTTTGGTGTGAAACCCACTATTAAACCTATGGCGGCATTGTCGGTTAGTCCGCAAACACAAGCTTGGCTAAAACACAAGGTAATCCAATATCACAAAAGGAAATCAAGAGATGCAAATAAAGTCAGCAGCACAGGGTCGGTGGGATGAGATTTTCAGGCATTTTGGGGTTGGTCCATTTCCAGCTCGGCATGGGCCGTGTCCAATGTGCGGGGGTAGCGATCGGTTCAGGTATGACGATCGGGAAGGTAACGGCACTTTCTATTGTAATCAGTGCGGCCCTGGCGACGGGATTGATCTTGTATCGAGGTTGAAAGGTCTCTCGCTGGGAGAGGTCCAGAAAGAGATTGCAAGGCTTCTGGGGGCCGCTCTGAGGCGCATAGGGGTTGACCGGGTAGTGGAAGACGTATCGCATCTGAAAAAGGTCTGGAGCGGCGTCCACGCGCCCGTCAGCGGCGGCCCGGTGGAAACGTACATCAAGAGGCGGACCGGCATCACGCAGCTCCCGAAGCGGCTCTATGAGCATGACAGGTTGTGGCATCCTGAAGCTGACCAGTATTTCCCTGGCATGGTGACCAAGATTGCTCTTGGCGGCCGTGCGGTAAATCTGCATTTAACCTACCTGACGCCAGATGGTTGCGCTGCGCCGGTCACGGTTCGAAAGCGTGTGCTTAAGGGTAAGCTTCCGCCAGGATGCGCGATACCGATAGATGAGTCCGGACCTGTTCTAGGCATCGCAGAGGGGATAGAGACCAGCCTGAGCGCACGGCAAATGTTCGACGTGCCGGTCTGGGCGGCCGTGAACGCCAATTGTCTTGCTCAGTTCGAACCGCCAAACGGGATCGAACGCCTGATTATATTTTCGGACAACGATAAAAACTATCATGGGCAAGCCAAAGCGTTTGCGCTGGCGCACCGGATGGTCGTCCGCAATCAGTTTGACGTTGAAATTAAGATCCCGCGACTTGCCGACTTCAATGATGACCATTGCGACAGTTTGTCATTTTAAACATGCTACGGGACCGAAATCGTGATTTGAGTTCAAAAGAAAACGGCGCTTTGAAAAGCGCCGCTATTCTTCATTGATGCCTTTGATTTTGTTCTGGTTTTATGAGGTACCAAATAAACCACAGGAGCAAAAACAGGCATATCTTCATCAGGATGAGAAAAAAATTAAATATTTTACTCAATCTTTATCCTTCCTGACGTAGATGACGAAATTCCAGCCCTTTGCCCTTTCCATCGAGTCATCATAGTCAGGCTTCAGGTCTCGTGGCTGGATCGTCGCAACAAACAGCATTTCTCCGTTTATTAGGCTGATTTCATTTTTCTTGACATGCTTAACCCTGCCGGATGATCCATAGATTTTCCGGGCCTGACGATCGCAGAATATACGGGCGGCCGCCAGAGCATTCTGGGCCCTAACCTTTTGAAAACCTTCTGCCCTGTATGTTTTAAGCTTTGCCATTGTGTTCCTTTCTGCTCTGCTTACTGTCTACATAAAGATCGGCAACGCGCGCTATATTGCGCATTTCAGACATGGCGATTCATGGTGTTACCTCCGACAAGATTGCATCGGTGTGGTTGTAACTTAATTCCTCGTAGTATTCTTCCTTCACCTCCTGCAATCCGCATTCGTTGTCGGATAACTTCTCGCGTGCCTCTGTCTCACTATCCGCGATCACCGTGACAGTACTTATTCCAATTGTTCGCGCTTCAAAAGACACAGTGAAAAGATACGTCGGCATGTGGTTCTCCTGTTATGTGGTAGGGGTGGTTTTTTATTGTGCAGTTATCATTGGTTATCTCCACCGGTTGTCATCTGCGCAGCAATCCAAAATATATGATGACCATCCCTCAAAAAGGTTTTTGGCCATTTCCGATTTCAGGTCGATCGTTTCGAGGTTGTCATCGTTAGACCAATCAACTTTATCGTCTAGCTTGGCCAGTCGCAGTAGGGTTGGCTGCCAATCGTAGCTATTGTCACGCTTGTCATGAGTATATCGAACGTAAAGGTCGCCACAGTAGAGGCGGCCGCCATGCTCATATTCTTCTATTGATATCGTCAGTTCCATGGGTTGCTCCGGGTTGATGGTTGGGGTTGAGGTTGATGGTTGGGGTTGGGGTTGGGGTTGGGGTTAATGTTTTTTTAATTTTCCTGGTTCATTTTCGAAAATGCACTCTGCGCCAAATGCCGATCGCCTGGGAATGTGACATTCTGTCGCATGAAAAACATTTTTTGGGTGCGTCAATTTGTCACATTGGGCGCCAGGCCAAACGGCCGCAATATGTACAAGTGAAATGCATCACATAGAAAGGTAACGAAATGAAAACGGATTTTCGGAAATTGCTATCAATCACAAGTCACAAAGCCGCATTGTCGCAATCTTATGGTTATTTAAACGGGATACATTATATGGCGCCGCATAGTTTGGCTGGCGTCGGCAATCTATGCCCGGACGCAAGTGACGAATGTGTTGAAATATGTTTGGGCAAAACGGCCGGGATGGTTGCGTTCTATCCTAGTGTTTTGCAAAGCCGAATAAATAAAGCAAGGCAATTTATGCGCGATCGCGCCGCATATATGGCACTGCTGAAAAAAGCGATGGAACATTTGATTCAAGAGGCACATAAAAAATGCATGATCCCCGTCGCGCGATTGAACGGTAGCACTGATATTGATTGGCTTCGGGTCCATGTGCCGGGCGAATTGCCCCTGGTCCGCCAATTTCCTGATTTGCAAATAGTTGAATACACAAAATCATTCGCGCGGATGGTAGAATTTTGCCAGAAAAAAACGCCAGCAAATTATCATTTGACGTTCAGCTATTCTGGCCGCAATTGGGTACAATGTTTAAAGATATTGGCAATGGGCGGCAATGTCGCAATTTGTTTTGGCGGCAGGGAACGTCGCAAACGCAAAAAAACCGGAAAAATATTAACATTGCACAAATATGTTCCGTTTATTCCTCAATATTTTCAAGGCTTTACTGTTTTAAACGGCGATAAATCGGATTTG
>Ga0070753_1000478_pt1 | contig 24398 bp, 28 predicted proteins | sample VirMetDEL_Aug_31_FD_77441 | JGI IMG/M metagenome (GOLD analysis project Ga0070753, IMG submission 77441) | Aqueous microbial communities from the Delaware River and Bay under freshwater to marine salinity gradient to study organic matter... | ecosystem: Environmental > Aquatic > Marine > Coastal... | reverse complement strand
CGTAATACGTTTTCACAAGACACTTTATTTTTTCATTTGGCTTATATAAAGCAACAAAGCGTATTTCTTCTTTTATGTGGTCTGTGTACATCTTCATATAATTTAACTATTCATATTCTAATTTAAAACGATTTTTTTTAATTTATGTTCTATAGTCCCAATAAGCGGGGTTTTTTCGAGTGTCTAAATGTAAAAAAGTGTTATATATACCTATACCTTTTATATTCAAGTCCTCGCAGTCTTTTAAATATCGAACCTCATCTAATAGCTCTTCAGGACTCAGTCCTTCTACAGCTATATCTGAAGCCTTGCCTTTAACGTGCTGAGAACTATCATTAGAACCTATATGCCTATTATACTCTATACATCTATAGCCCGAGTTAACTCTTATAGACTTGCCTATATGTTCTCTTATTTTTTGAAGCTCTTTAGCTAAGTTTTTTATATTATCTAAAACATCTTCAGGCATATCGCAACCGCAAGAACATTCAAACTCCCATAAGTTAAAGTTCTCAGTTAGACGCATCTATTACGGTTTTAAATGATAGGTTAAGTTTTGGAAATAATATTATCATAGGCTCTTTACTAAATAAATCCTCCTTAGACCTATATAAGCCCTTTTTAACGACTTTTCCTAATAAATCGTATATAATATAAGGCTCATCAGTTTTAAGGCTCTTAGAGTGCTCTAAAACGCTTAGAGAGGCATCTGTAATTATATCTCCGTAAACAATTAAGCCTTCAGCTTCAGTATCTACAGCTCCTGACGTTATTATTAAATTGCCCATTATAATTAATTCGCTCGTACAATTATTGCTAAATGTCACTTGGCTTTCAGTATTTAAAGCGTAAAAGTCTCCGTTAACTGTTAGTGTAGTGTTACTAAGTCTTAAATGATTGTCATTTATATTAACGTCTCCGTTAGTATAATAATTTTGATATTCAGAATAAATACATTCAGGAAAGTCAGAATGGTTGTCGTCATCTGTAGAACAGCAACCTAATCGTAAGTCCCATTGTAAATCATTTAACACATCTCCTATAGATGTTTGAGATAACGCACTTAAAGAAAATGCTAATAATAGAATCGTAATAATTTTTTTCATCTTTATTTTTGTTTTTTATTTCTTAAATCGTTTTTTATTATAGCTATTATCTTGAAAATAGTGTAAGCAATAGATACCATAAGCAAAGCAGTTTTAAGTAAAGCGTCAATATTGCTAAGCGTTGATAAAAAGGCGAGTGTATTAATGCTGTATATTTTAATCGTATCAAATGTGCCCATTTTATAAATAAGGGTTTCAAAGGTTTTCATTATTTTATCTTGTTAATTCTTGTAAGGTTGTTTCGGGGAGTTTTTCGTTCCAAACTCTGAACCTTTTAACTCTCCATTGCCCCGTAGTTTCGAACCCGTACCAACTCGTATTTTCTATATTATTTATAACCGAACAGTCGTTAGTCCCCGAATCTGTATTAGTTCCGTTTGCACCATTGTAAAAGCCAAATTGATTAGCTCCTACGTATATTTTTTGAGTACCTGAAAAAGTAGGCTCTGTCTGTATATGAGTGTCTAATATAGCTGTCCCTCCGATTTGTATTCTGTTTCTCCAATAACCCGCAGAACTACCGAAACCTATATAATCCGTATTGGTTTGGTTTCTCACTAATAAAGGGACTACACTTGTGCCCGAAGCATTAATGTAAGAAGGAGCTAATTCTAAAACAACTGAAATCCCCGCAGACGTATCGAAATAATCTTTAGTAAAATCCATTGCTCCGTTAGAGAAGTTTGCTCGTGCTTTTGTTACACTTCCTGAGGTATCGTTAGGAATATAATTAACGGGATAAGTTCCGATAGTGGCTTGAGCTCCCCAAATATATGCAGACTTACCTATAGGAGAATCTCCTCCTGAAAAACCAAAAACCCCTACTCCGTCTGAAAATCTTATAGAGTAAGTTTGAGAACCCGCTCCCGTAGACGCTTTATAAAACCATATCCTAAACCAACCGTCGTTATACTTTTCGACTCCATAATTATCTACAGCTCCCAAAGGAAAAACAGCTTCGTTCAAAAAGTCAAAAGTAACACCGTAAACCCCTTGAACGTCAATTAAAATATATTGAGCTGTATCTTTTTTTACAAATAAACTAACTACAGCGTCGCTATTTAAGTCTATAGTCCCAAAGTTGACTAATGTGCTTGAAGTAGATGCTCCTGAAATTGTTATTTTAGTAGCTTCGTTTAATCCATTTGGAGCTATAGCTTTATTATACTCTTTAGTTAAATTCGACTCAACCCAAAGAGCATTGTTAAAAGTTTGTCCGTAGTCAGCGGTATTAATTCTCTCGTCTTCTAAAATAAGGCAAGGGCAGTCACTTACAGAGTTGTCGTAATAATATCCATAATTCCCTCTTGGTTGGTATTCTGTAGAATTACTACCTACCTCTAATTGCATACCCCATAGCTGATAATTATCTCCGTCAGCTCCATTAGAAGAGCCATTGAATCTAATATTAGGAGTAGATACCACTCCCGAAGGGACTGTAAAAGTATATGTGAGTTTTTCCCAATCTCCCGTTCCTTCAGGTATAAGCGTATCAGATATTACAGCACTACCCGAATTATAATAAGCAATTTGAAACGGAGACGTAAAAGACGTCTTAATCCATACGCTTGCCGTATAAGTTTCTCCTACTGTTAAAGCTTCGGTTAAATCTTGTGTTATTTGGTGGTTGGTAGTTCCTGATAAAGATATATCTAAAAGCAAGCCTTTATCTTCAGCTACTGTATTCCCTAAAGGAGTCGTATCGTCTGTATTTATGCTTGCTGTTACTCCCGCTCCGAAAGTAATACCGTTAAAGTTTACTGTATCAATAAGTAAATTTCTATAGGGAATCTGATAACTATTCCTCCAATCTATTTGGGGCTCGTTAACGCCAATAGTTTCTATATAACCGTCTTTATTAACTTTTGTAGAGGCTGTAGATATTGTAGAAAATTGGTCTGCGTGAGCTTCGTTAGGAATAGGAGAGTAAACTCTATTATTTTTGTAAGCTATAGGGAGTATCTCTAAAGACGGTCTTTTTATCATTTTATCACTTTTAAGTTAACCAAGTTAAGTAGTCTACGTATCCCGTAGGAGATATATCTGAGCCCGAGTTAGTTTTATATTCAGGGAATTTAGTAGAGTTGTCGCATAGATATTTAACCAATCTATCAGTATAGAAGTTAGCGTTAATTCTCGTTTGCTCTTGTATATAATCTACTTCGTCTTTGCTTAATGTTTCAGAGTTCTCTGAGCTATGCTTAAATACACCACCGTTAGCGATTGTAATAGAAGCGAAAGGCAGATACATAACTAACGACCACTCGACCAACATAGGTTTTATATAATTATTTATTAGTAGTTTATAGTCTGCGTTTTCTACTTCATCCATAGTCTGAGCTATTATTATACTCTGAAATTTCTCGTACAAGTCAGTCCCTAAATAGGACTGTACGTGAATATCTTGAGCCTTCTCTATGTAAGGAGTTATCTTAGTTGCGTCTAAGTTTCCGTCAATTAGACTATGTCTTTTTATGTCTTGAATACTGATAAAGAGAGCTTTCATTTTATCCTTTATATTTTGGGTGATGTCCGTTTCTTGGCATATCTTTTGGAGCTACAGTTGAGGTCTCGTACTCCTTGCCTTTTGGAGTGTATGTTTTAGGAATAGAGTTAACCTCTTCCCCTTTAGATATATGTTTTTCTGTTTTAGATTTTAATCTATATAGCTCCTCTTGAAAAAAATGTCCGCAGTTAACCCCGCCTTTGTACTTGAACAAACTATAATTCTGTCCTTTATGCCCATGAGATTTATTAACTCCCGAGAAGGAAGCTTGGTCTATGTCTTCTTTACGATATACAACACCTTTAGCTGTTCTGTTCATCATAGTTTTGCAAAATTCTCTACTATTATCTGAGCTGTATTTTTCTTGGTATGTATATCTAATCTTGTAAAAGGATTTATCTAAAAAGCTTTTTTCATTTGGTTTAGACTTTATAAAAGCCGACAGCTTATTAATTACAGAGCTTTTTTCTTTAATTAATCTGTTAGCCCAATCCTCCGAGTCTTCGTTATCCTCCGAGTATTCTCTCGAATCCACTAACTCCCACTCCTCTAAATCTAAAAGCTCTCCCGCTAAAGAGTCTAACATATCCTTATCGTTAAAACCTTCGTTTTCCTTAGCCATTTTAACGCCCGTTTGCTCTTCTTTTGTTTCGCCGTCCATACCTTCAGAATCAATAAACTCTAAAGGTTGAATAGTCTTAAAGTACATATTTAAAGATATACTGTTTACAGATAATATCTCATCTAAAGCGTCTATAAGCTCCTCTTGATAAGATTTTATTACGCTATTATCAAAAAATAAAGAAGCGTTTTTAATCTCGTCAGCGTTAGAGCCTAACCCATTACCTCCGTCTCTAACCCCTAATAGTAAAGGAGAGGTTACAGCATGAGCTGTAATTAGCTTACTCCTACACTCTTCAGATAAATACCTATAATGCTCAGGAGCGTTATCTAAAGGGATGTTATCTATAGTTGACGCCGACTCCTTATTATTGTTAAAAGCAATAACTACCTTATCTCCTTTTGCTGAAGTGAACTTGTTTTTGGTCTCTGTTTTTATCCTTCTTTGTTGGTCTTCGTTAGGGACACCGTTGTTAAAGTTTATAATCTTAGTTCCCGAGAAACCGTTATCTATGTCGTTGATTAAATACTCTGAAATTTGCTCTTCTAAGTAAGCATAAGGAAGAGCTCCTACGTAATCTACGGGCTGATAAAAAACGTACCCCGAAATATAAGAGGATATTATATAAACCTCTGTTTGTGTTTTATTTGTAGTTCCGAATACGGGAATAGGTTTTAGTTTATCGCTTCGCTTTCGCTCTAACCAATTAGGGTGGTACATCCAACGAGTTATATCCCCTTTATCGTTAGGAGTTCCCGCTCTTAATGTATTCATAGGGAAATGAGACACAGAAGAGACTTTTTTATTTTTATAAGCAACCTGAATAGCTCCCATACCTAAAAGTTTCCTATCGAAAATTATCTTTCTAAGGTCTTTAGGTTTTAACAAACTCATCATTTGAGCGTATTGTTCGGGCTTTCTATTGGAGTCGGTAGCGTCTAATCCTTTACCGTATATCTTTTTTGATATTTGAGAGATTATAACTTGATTTGTAGTGCTTCCTATATATCTATCTATTAAATATTGAAAGTAGTTATTGTCTTCCCCATACTCTATAATACCTTCCCTTGCGTTCTCGACAATAGAAGGAGCTTCGTAAGATGACAAGTTTATAAAATGTATATTATCGTTTTTCATTAATTTAGTATTATATATTCGTTAGAGCTTTTATGTTCTATTATATCGCTAAAGTTCCCTGAAGTATTCTCTGAAGCTGACACCACCCTTAATAGACCTCTATATAATATAAACTCATCCGAAGCCCTCTTATCATTTATAGAATTATCTACTTCGAGAAAAGGAATAACCCCTTCAGAATATACCTTTACATTATAAACATGGTCTAATATAGCGAAATCAAAAACATCCGTAAAAGTATTAAAGTCCTGAGAGGCTACTACAAACCCGTTAGCTAATTTATAAAAACTCTCGTTAGACTGCTCATCCGTAAACTCGAATAAGTAAGCGTCTCCGTCTCTTCCTATATAGTTTATACTCTGAGAGAGTCCCGAATCGTTTATATATATCATATTAATATAACGAGAATTTAGTATTAATATATCATAAAAAAAGAATCCCCCCGTTAATTCAGCTTTTTATTTTTTGAGGATACCTTTTTATATATTTATTAGTTAATATATTTAAGTAACTCACTTTTTAGATAACTATCTTAACGACAGTTATTTACGTTGTTTTGAATCGTGACAAAAATATTAAAAGTGTCACGTTTTAAAACGTCTTTTTGGCACAAAAAAAGGAGACTATATAAGCCTCCTTTCAATATATAAATAAAGTTTCTGTTAAACTCCCTCTACAGTAGTAAAGTTAATCCCGTCATCTATAATAGCTGAGTCAACTATAAAAGCGGGCTCTTTTTCTGAGGCTGATATAGTTAATGTATATCCGTTAAAATCTCCCAATCCCGAACCTGAGTTAGTGTTTACTGAAACATTGCAACCGTTTTGAGCTCCATAAAGCTTAAAAACGCCGTCCCAACCCTCAGTTATTACTATAGGTCTACCATAAGATAATAACTTCAACTCTTTACGAGTTACTGCGTCTTGAGAGGCAAGGGTTAAAGAACCCGAAGCCGACCAAAAAGCCGTATTATTATCTCCGTTAGTTTCTCCCGTTTCGTCCATAGTATTAGCACCTCTTAAATCGTACTTATACATCGTTATATTACCTGAGCTCGTACCTTCTACTAACTCTGTAGTAACATTAATCTCTAAATCTCCATAAATCCCCTCAGCATAATTTATAAAACTTATGCTTTTTAGTCCCGCTACTGTCTTACAGCCAACTAAACGACCTTTTGAAATATCGCACGCCATTAGTTAGGAGTTATTTGTGTTGCTGATAATGAAATATTAGTAGCTCCATTTAAAACTATTTGAGCTAATGTAGTATTAACTCCCGATATGTTTAAAGTGTAGCCGTTAAAGTCTCCCATACCTGAACCCGAGTTAGTACTTACTGAAATATCGCAACCGTCGTCGTATCCGTATAATTTACGGACTCCGTTATAGTCTTCGGCAATAACGTAAACTCTCGCTTTAGACAAGGTTTCCAACTCTTTACGAGTGTCTTCCTCTTGATAAGGAAGCTGTATAGAGCCTGATATAGTCTGAAAACTTGTATTATTATCTCTTGAAGACTCTCCCGTCTCGTCTATTGAGTTGTTAGCTCCTCTAAGGTTAAATTTATAGAAGGTTGTAGCTGTATCGAAAGCACTTATAGAGCCCTCTGCTGAAAAGGTAGCTGACGCTCCGTTAAAGTTAGCTAACTCTATATGTTTGATGCCTCCTATACTCTTACATGCTATCCCTCTTCCCGTTGTTAAATCACACGCCATAAAAAAAAATATTATTTGTTATTAAAAAAGGGAAGGAAAATCTTTAGATAAACCTCCCCTTTGTCTTTGTTAGTTAATTATTATTTAATCCTAATTCAAGGCGTTAACAATTCCGTAAGTCACGATGTCTTCTACGTTAGCGTAAACTACTCCCGCAGTAAATCGAGCTACGTATCTTACATTCTGAGAACCGTCAATCATAGCCATATCAATAACAGACACTTCGTTATGGTCTGCTAATAATCCCGTACCAAAAAACAAGTTCTCTTTATAAGTACAAATCATTGTATTGGCTGACATTCCGTTAGCTACAAAAACCTTAACTCCGTCGAATACTACGTTATCTAAACTTTGATTATTGAATCTGTCAAGATGTCCCGCAGTTCCTAAAGCTCTAACGTATTTTCTGTAAACGTCTTGAGAGATATATAAATATAAATTCTCTTTACCGAACATAGTATCAGGCACAGCGTCAAGGACTTTACCCATTTCAGCAATTACGTTAGCTGAAGTTACAGTAGTACCCGTTACCTCGTTAGCTGAAGGTAAATTAGCGTCAAGGCTCAATAAAGTCTCAAACCCCGCAAAAGAACCGTCTCCTCCCGCTGTTCCTTGCCAAATAGCAGTCTCTACCGCTGAGGCTGTCTTGTCGCTTACGTATCCGATTAAGTACTCGTTAAAGCTCTTAGGGATTTCGTCGTGAGCTGAGTAGCCCATTTCTACAGCTTGCCAATCGCTTCTTAATGTTTCCTTACAGATTTGCAAGTTAACTTGTAAAGACTTAGGCTCTAAAATAGCTTCTGTTTTAGTAATTGTAGAGGTCGCTGTGAAGTCACAAGTTCCGTCTTTTAATAAGTCGTCTGTATTTAATACAGAAATAACTTCTTTGTATTTTACATTAGGTTTAACTTCGATACCGCCTCCCATAATGGTATTAGCTGTAAGTAAAGAAGCCGAAATAAACTTACCCGCATGCTCTCCCGCATAAGTTGTTGTAATATTTGTTGTTGTAGGCATAATTAAATGTTGTTTCTAATTTGTGAGTGAATAAATTGTAGTTTTGTTTTTGGTTTAGAAGCCTCTTCTTTGCTTAGCTTCATATTTTTTAAAGGGTTGTGAAAGTTTAACTTAGTCTCTTCCTCTGTAGCTTCCTCTGTAGCTTCCTCTGACACTACGTCTTCAGATACTGAAACTTCAGATAGCTCTATGATTTTAGCTTCTAACTCAGCTATCTTTTTGTCCTTAGCGTCGATGTCAGCTTGAGTAAAATGTACCTCAGTAGTCTCTACTACTTTTTTAGGTTGAGTCTTAACTTCGTCTTGAAGCTCCTCTTCTTGTGCTACCTCAGGCTCTACAGAATCCTCTTCGCTTGAAGCTTCCTTAATTTCTCCGATAAGACCTTCTTCAGATACGACTAACTCTCTACCGTCTTCTAAAGTGTACTCCCCAATAGGAAGAGCTACTCTATCTCCCTCTGACACTATAAAGACCTCCATTCCCGCCTCAAAGCTCTCTGCTTCTACAACAGTACCGTTGTCTAATTTAGCACTCTCTAAGAAAACATCCGCCCCCAAAAGGGTTAAGAGTTTATTAAGTCTCTTTTTTGTGTTTGTGTTCATATTTACATTTGTTTAATTAGTAATAAAACGTCTATTAATCTATTATATATCAATTATTAAAAAGTATTAATAATTTTGTCCCGTAAGCTCTTTGTAGGTCTTACCTCTTTTTTTCTTAACGACTCTGTTATCTGTCTTTACTTTAATTTCTTTTTGCTTTAATACATTTTTATAAAAATTAGGATACGGTATAGACTCTGAAATATGTGTTATTGAGTTTGATACTGTAGGTACTGACACTGATAATGCTCCTAAGTCTATATTATAGCTTATAGCGTTTAGGTCTTCCGATATATTAGCTACACTAAAAACATCTATATTGTTAGATGCAAAAATATAGTCTATAGAATCTATATTAACCTCAGTTATTGAGTCTACACTTATGTCATCTAAAATTAAATCAAAACTTAAAAGCTCCAAATCTATATTAGAACTTGTCTCTACAGATATATCTTTTATGTCTTCACTAAACGAAATAGAATCTAATAAGGTAGTAGTAGCTCCTGAGCTAACTACGGCTATATCTAATTGAGATAAGACTAAAGATAATGAATCTAATTCTGTAACAGAGCTCCCTTCAGTAATAACAGACAAATCCTCTAATGAAGACGCAAAACCTAAAGAGTCTAAGCTTATAGATATACTCTCTGTAGTGTTTACGGTTATGTTATTTATTCCTTCTACTAAAGATAACGAGTCTAAATCTGTAGATATATTTACAGAAACCGAGACGCCTATATCGTTAACCGTTTCTACTAAAGATAATGAGTCTAAATCCGTAGACACATTTGTAGATATAGTTACGTCTATATCGTTAATATTTTCTACTAAGGATAAGGAGTCTATATCTGTAGATACATTTGCAAAAGAAGTTACGCTTATGTCATTAACTACCTCCGTTAAAGATAGTGAGTCTAAGTCTGTAGATATATTCTCTGTAGAGGTTACCGCTATATCGTTGATATTTTCTACTAAAGATATTGACTCTAAATCTGTAGCTACGCTCGTCGATATAGTTACGTCTATATTATTAATAGTCTCTGAATAGCTTAACGAATCTATAGTAAAAGACTCGTTAATAGGGGTTGAAACCGTTATATCATTTAAAGACTCTATAAAAGACTGAGAGTCTAATTCTATAGTAGCGTCTCCCGTTGGGGCGTCGGGTATTTCTAATTCTATCCAAGAAATAGCACCACCTCGTCTACTTGAAGGCTTGCCTCCGCCTCCTTCGATAGTAAGCCTAACTCTTAAATCTGAATAGTCGGTAATCGCTGATATACTTGCAGACGAAAGATTTACTACTACAGTACCCCATAAGCCCATAGTAAAACCTGAGCCAAAAGATATAATAGTAGTTCCTTGTCTTAACTCATAGCCGATAGTTGAAGTACTCCCTGAATTATTATTAGGGACTCCTCCGTCAGCTTTACTATGTCTAAACCTTAATATGTGCCCCGTATCGACTTCGGGGTTTGTCAATGGATTTAATAAAACCTCAAAATTAGCGGTAGAGTTATCCGCAGACCAAACGTAATCGCTATCGTTAGGAGTTACCTCATCTACGTCTAAATGAGTCCCTCCGCCGATAGCTACACTTGAAAGTATAGTCGATATTGCTCTACCAAATTGAGCCATACTACTACGCTAAAGTTAACAATCCTGAAGCGTTAATATTTAAAGTGAAATCTCCTGAAGAGGATGTTTTGTCAGTTACGAAATCATAGTAAGCTACTAATATATCGGTAGCTGAGTTCCCCGTATCTTTATATAAAACGCACCCTCTCGCTGTTATAGAAGAGCTCGTCCAAGTTATATTGTCACAGTCTAATACTGCGTTGTCATTAGTGTCATTCTCTAACGCTGTTACTCCCGCTAAGGTTTTTCCTCCCGCTGTATATCCCGTTCCTACGACTTCATTTGTAACCTCACTCCTAAAGTCGTGATTATTGTCAGGAGTGTAAGCCGAAGTCACTAACATTATTTTAAATGTATCTGTGCCGAAATTTAAGTCTCCTTTTAAAAAAGCTTCTTTGCCTTTATTATACTTTACGTTTGCCATTGTTTATTTATTTGTTTATATGGAATTTATATAATTTACTATTTCTTGAATCTCATCCTCAGTTAAATCTCTATCTAAATCTAAAAGCTCTCCCGCTCTCTCTTCTGTCATAACCTCTTCTGTTATAACTTCGTCTGCGGACGCTTCTACTAACTTATCTGAAAATCTCCCCTCTATAGAGAAGCCTTTATATGTACCTTCTTTAACCTCTTGCCATACGTCATCGTTCTCTACTTTAAAAATAACAGCCCAACCACCCTCTACCGCTTTAAGTCCGTAGGTATTTATTTTGTCATTATCAATGTCGTTTACTATCCAAGACTCTACTACAGTAACATCGTTAACTCTGTCTTTGTGGTCTACAGTTGTATTAGATAAGTTTAGGTGCTTCATATATAAATGAGAAGCTTTTAAGACAGTGTCTTTAGAAAAAACTACCTCGTACTGCTCCCCTTTATTTACTCTAAGTATTTTTTTATCGGGTACTAAAGCAAAGCCTACTACCAACCTTTTTTCTGAGTCTATAGACTTGAACTTAACCTCGTGCTTATTCAAGTGAATAAAGTCCTCTTCTATAGCGGGTTGTTCTACAAAGCTTATAGCAAATATCCCGTCGTTTTTTTCGTTATCGTCTATAAATAACTCTATTAATTTTAATCCTTTCATAATATTAAAACGCTTTTTTATTTAGTTTATATCAATATATTAAAACCCCGCTCCTTCAATTCTGTTTCGTTCTAAAGCTTGAGCCGATGCTACTTCCGTCGAAGTTATATAAGCTTGAACGGGTTGCCCTGAGTTATTAGCATTTGCTATAGCTATTTGAGAGTTAGTATCGTTATTAAGACCGTCAAATGTATTGTCTTGAGCTCCTTGAGAAAATGTAGCGGAAGCTCCTCCGCCACTAATTCCGCCACCACCCGAAACACTACCTCCCGTAGAACTTAAAGTAGTAGCTCCTATCTGAGCTATAGATAACCCCGCTGTTAATTTTGTTTTAGATATTGACGCTAAGGTTTTCCCCGCAGAAGCTACCTTAGTAGGGTTAGGTACAGCTAACCCCGAAGGCGTAGGAATAAGAGCGGGTATCTTACTTTCTTGAGCCACTTGCTGAGCTATAGACTCCTGAGCTGAAGTTATAACCTTAGCTATAGCTGAGCCCTTCTCTACTAATAAGCCCGCTAAAGCAACAGCTTTATTTTTGCCCGTTATCTGACTAAGTAATCCCGTTAATCCTTGAGCAAACCCTATATATTGCTCGTTAATTTGCTTTTTCTTTTGAGACTCTTCCTCTTCTAAAGCTATTCTCTCCTCTTGTATAGTCTTCCTTCTCTCTAAATCTGCTAATCTCTCTTCCTCTGCTTTTTCCTTCTCTTCCGCTTCCTTCTGAGCCTTAGCTTCCTTCCTTTCGTTCTCTAACTCTACTTCAGCTTCGTAAAACTCTTGCTTTTTAGCATTTAACTCTATCTCCGCATCTACGTAAGCCTGAGTCCCTTCTTTATATAATGCTTTTTTATCCTCTAACCTCTGAAGCTCTATAAGTTTCTCCTCCTCTAAAACAGACTTTAAAGCCTCTAACCTCATCTCGTCGTTAGTTATCTGCTCTGCTGTAAATCTCTTTTTTTGTATAGCTAAGGAGTTCTCTGCCTCTGCTTTCGTTTGAACTAACTCTATAGCTTCTTTATCTAAAGCTAAATCGTTTACCTTTTGCTCAGATATGAAGCCTTCTATTTGAGCTAAGACTCCTTTTTTTTCGTTTAATGCGTTTATTAAAGCGACTTCGTTCTCTATACTCTTATTAGCGTTGAATTGAGCTTGAGCGTTGGCTACTACTACCTCAGCTTGCCTTAGCATAGCTTTAGTCTGCTCCTCTAAAACCTCTTTAAGTTTGTTGTTAGCGTCTCTTCTCTCGTCTATAGTGTTTCTCTCTTCGTCTCTTATCTGTCTAAGCTTTTCAGCTTGCCTATCGTACTCCTCTATTAATCCCGTTATACGAGCTTCGGCTAACTGAGAGTTATTAGCTAACTCAGTCATAGCTTTAGCTGAGTCTAAAAGCTTTTTTGGGTTTATCTTAGATATACCGTCAGCTACCCCTACAGCTAACTTACCTACCTCGCTAACAGCTCCTCCAAATTCTTTTACTACGTCTTTTCCCGCCTTAACAAAGCCTTCTCCCAACTCTTTTATAGCTTTTTTTGTCTCCTCTATGTCGGCTTTAGCCTTCTCTACGCCCTCGTCGTCCCCGAATACCTTCTCATAAGCTAATTTAAGACCTTGAAGTCCTAACTTTAAAGCGTTAAACTGAAGACGTAAAGGGGTTAATACTAAGGTTATAAGCCCTAAACCTACCTTTTTTAAAGACTCAAAACCACCCGTAGCCTCTGAAACACTCTTAAATACACCCGAAATTACGTCAGATACGGCGTTAAAACCTAACTGCAAGGTATTCATTGCCGTAGTTAGCGTATCTACTACCTTCTGATTTTTAGAAAAAACAGCCATAAGCCCCGCAATAGATGAAACTATAAGCCCTATTCCCGCTACTTTCATAGCTGTCCCTATACCTTTAATCCCTTTAGAGGCTAATTCAGAGCTTTTAGATAAGCCTCCTAAAGACTTAGAAGCATCTTTATTAGCGTCGCTATTCTCTTTTAGCTTATTATTTAGGTTGTCTACGTCTTTAGTAGTTTCTTTTAAGTTAGACTTTACTTCTAACTCTACTACTTTCTTTTTGTCAGCCATTTATACTCTCTTTTTATTTGTTCAATTCCTTCTTTTATTGTTTTCGGTTGAGAAAATCTACCCTTTGCTATCTCTATACTTTCTCCTCCTCCGTAATAAGGATGCTCTCTTAATAGCTTTAATGTTTCTACAATATCTATCTCCATAATTATAGCGTCGTTTGTGTTACCGTACTCGATATGGTTTCATTTAATACGCTATCGTAAGCTAAACATCTAAAATCATAAGAAGTACTTGAGTCTAAACCTTTGTAAGTAATCTCTGAGGTTTGGTTTACTTTAGTGTCTCCAAAGGAGGTTACTTTTGCCGTTATCCAATCTGAGTCTACAGCTTTTTTATACTGAAAAACTACCTTATTTAATCCCGAGCCCGAATCCTCTATACTATAATCTATTCGTACTGTGCTCGATGTTTTTACGTCATAAGCCCAAGTAAAAATAACGGGGTTTGTAGTGTCCTCTACTATTACTGTCCTCGTCGCTATAGTTATATTATTATCTGAATCTACAGCTTTATATCTAACGTAATAAGTCCCCACAGAGCTTATATCTGTTAAGTCTTGTATAGTTGTTACTGATAGAGCTCCGTCTTCAGTGTCTGTAGCTGTAGCCCCCGAGTCTATGTAACTAATACCTGAAGCGTTAACTGTATCGGGGTTTGAACCTAAGATAGTTATAACGGGAGCGTCTCCTATAGTGGCTACAGAGAACTCTTCATTTTGAAAAACAGAATCCGTTAAAAGCTCTAAGCTACTCTTACCCGTCTGTAGGTTTGTTTTTATAGAGTTTATTCTGTAAGGGATGCCTTTAATTACAAATCTATCTCTTAAAGTAGCGGTTAATATAACTGTAGTAGGTAGAAACGCATCTATATTAATAAGCCTACTTCTTAAATTAAATAAAGGAGATACAAATCTATTATAGTATCTGTCCCATAGTGTACCCGTAAAACCTCTACTTCTCGTATACGAATCCTCTTCGACTCCAAAGGTTAAAGTTTTATCTGAGTCTGCGGAGTATAGCTCTAAGTTATTAGAAGGAATATTAACTCCCGTAAACTCTTCCGAAGTACTTACAGAAGTTCTATAAGAGAAGGTTATGTCTACTTTTTGAGGGTAGTAAATTATAGGGCTCGTTGTTATAGGGTTGTTATTCTCGTCTACAACTTCTCCTATCTGAATATCAGTACCCGAGCCGTCTAAGTTATCTGTAAGCTTCCTATATCTCAGCAAGGTAAAAGGAGTCTTTATAGAGAACTCACTCCCTCCCGTATCTATATTAACAGCTGAATACAAATAAGCTCCGTAAGGTTTGCCTTGAAAGTTACGTAATAACAAAGAGTTTTTGTCTTTACTCTCTTTATATTCTAACCTAACCCCTGAGTATTGGTAGCTTCCGTCTACAGAATACGAAGACTCATCTACATATCTGCTAATATCAATATCAGTACCCGCAGACAAATAATCTGTTAAAGGCTCTACTACTATAACGCCTTCGTTATCCTCATAAGCCACTAAATTAAATAAAGTAAAGAGCCCTTTTAAAAAGTCTATTACAGACATATCGGGAAGGTTATTAGCTATAGAGTAAGGAATATCCTCTAACGACTGAGCCGAGCCCGATAGAGTGAAGTTATTATCTACTCCATTAATAAAATACTCTATATCTAAGCTTATATTATTATCGCCTTCAATTCCGCAAGCGAACCCTATTCTACCCGTTAAAGAGTCTCCTCCAAAATTAAGGGTGTACTCTCCCGTTCGCCACTCATCTATTAATGACTCTCCCGTATCTAATTTATATATCCTTACCTGATACTCTAAACTCGTGTCTTCAGGAGTTATCCTTACCTCAGCTCTACTTAAAAAATCAGGGAACGGGTTAGGTAAAGCGTAGATAATGCCGTTATCTCCTTCAGCTAAACTCCATGTAGAAGAGTCAGCGTTAACCCCTGAGCTGTCCGACCAATTTCTAAAGATATAGTTAGACTGCAAATAAGAGTCGGTTTCATCTGAAGACTTAATCTCTCCTTTCTCCTTGTTAAGATACATAAAGAGCCTATTCATTTCGGGAATAGAATCGTTCTTAAAAAAATCATTAGAAAACTCTATTCCGTAAGTAGTCTCTATAGCTCTTATAATAGCGTTAAGCCTAATAGAAGGCTTTATGTTCTTATAATATAACCCGTTGTCTGTAGCTCCGTTATAGTGGGCGTTAGGAGTGTCGTTAGCGTGTACTGTTGAGTGATAAAAAACCCCTCCCTCTGTAGTTATTAGAGACGCTAATAAGTCGAATCCGTTAGGGACTTCAGTAGAAGTAAAAGCTGAGTCTCTCTTTAACAAACTCTTTACAGAGCTTGCAGATAAAGAAAAACTATTAGCCTCAGTATCCAAGACAGTTAAAGCCGTTAACTTATTTTCTTTTAGTTTAGACTTTAAATTAGATAAGCCTCCAACAAATCTAACCGAGTAAGAGTCTGCTTTATTGTTCTTTAAATTTACTTTATTAATCTGAATATATCCCTTCTTAAATAGTGCCCCGTTTATAGTTAATGAGGCTGAGTGTTTAACTCTGTTATCATAGCCTCCTATTACATTTATATTCTCATACCTCTTGAATATAGCTTGGTTTTTTTTAGACGAAGCGGGAAGCGTAAAGTCTTGTGAGAAGTTTGAGAAGACGGTATCTAATTTTCTTATATTCCTAATAGTCTGAGTTATAGTTATAGTCTCATCCTCAAATAACTCGGCTTTAATACCGTCTATATATAGTGCTAACTTACTCATTATCTTATATCGTTAATAGTGTTAAAAGAGAAGTCCGCTTTTATACTGAATACTATAAGCTTATCATTAGCTATAGTCTTATAAGATAGGCTTGAATCAGTTATAGTTATCGGTAAGGTATCCCCGTTAATCTCTACCCAAGAGTATTTTGATAAAAGCATCTGTCTAAATACCTCGTTATGTCCTTCGTCTAAAAACCCCGTAGACAAACTAATAGACTCTATACCGTTCTTGCTCTGAGTCTCGTTAGAGTGGTCGCTAATACTGTAGGAGTCGTTAGTTAGTATATTTTTCTTAAATGTATTAGTCTGAGTTGTTTTTAACTTAATGTCAGACTTGCCCGTAAACCATACGTCTTGGGGAGCTCCGAACTTATTTATAAAAGTCACTTTGTAATAAGGGTATATAGAAGGAGGTAACTCTTCTATAGTTATAACTTCGTCATCTACTATAATCTTACTAAGGTCGAAACTGTAAACACAAAGAGAGTTGTTTAAACAGTCAATAGACTCTACTACTCCTCCGTCTTGAGTAACCCTATCTATAAAGCTATCAATCCCCGCAGTCCCCGAATTACTTATACAATACATCCTATTGGCTGACGCTGTAGTAGAAGTAATACTCTCACTATATGAGACCTTATTATCTTTATCAATAAAAGAGACATAGTAAGAGCTGTCTTTAACTATAGGCAAGTTAATATACTTGTCTTTAGGAATATATATCTTACGGTTACTAATTAATACTTTATTAGTATCGTCTGCTAAAGAGATATTCTGAGCTCCCTCAGTAAAGTCTCTAAACCCCGAGAACCCGCTTAACTGAACCATAGTTAAAGGAGTCTGAGCTACCTCCGAGACATACGGAGTTATCTGATAATCTACCCAAACGACTAAAGAGTTATATGCCCCGTCAAAAGAAACCTCTAAAGCATCCTCTACAAACGGAGATAAATCAGCGTTAATAGTGTCGTTATAAGCCTCTATCTGTAGAGTTACAGTAGCCGTAGGAGGTCTACTCGTTGTTTGAGTCCCCTCATAAACAAATAGCTCTATAACCGCTGAGGTTAAGTTAGCTATATTATACGTCACTAAGTACGGGGAGCGAGATTTTAATCTATTCATGTTTTTATATTTAATGCTTCATTTAATAGCCCTTCGACTGTTAATCCGTAAGCCTCTATCAGCTCATTATCGACATCCTTAAAAGCTTCCTCGAAAGGCTTAGTAAAGAACAGACTCGGCTTTATTCCTTTTTTCTTAATACTGTTAGCTAAGATATATCCCATAGTCCTATAACTCCCGAACCTACCTTTTTTATCTCTTGGTCTTATGCCTCTAAATTTAGCCCACTTAGATAAAGCTCCCGTATGATACTCAACCCCTACTAAATTAGATGAGGGTTTGTAAGAGAAACCCGAGAGAGACCTACCCGAATCAGTACCCTTAACCCCTCTATCTTGAAAAACCCCGTAAGGGCTCATATAAAACTCTAAAGAAAATGAGTTGGGATATACGGTTACAGTCCCTGAGATTGAGTCGTAGAGTTCTTTAGTGTGGTTTTTACCTCCCTTAGTTAGCCTCGTTCTCGCTTGCTGTATAACCCGAGCCTTAAACTCATTTAAAACATCCTCTACACTATTCACAGCTTCGGTCGTTTACTATTAATACGTCAAAAGTCGCAACCCAACCCGCTAACCTATTCTCAAATCTATCTACAAAAGGCTCTATAGTCGAACTACCCTCCGCTAACTGATACTTAGAAGCGTATAAGTCTCCTAATAATAAATTATCTAACACACTAATAACAACATCTTGTTGAGTGTTGAATATATCGTGTTCGTTATCGTTGCCTACGAATAAGTCTACAGTATCAGAATCAGACTCATTTACTATATCCATACAAAGCAAGCTAACATTATAGGTTAGAGTACTCTCTCCGTAGGAGATATTGTTAACCATAAAATGAGATAAAGGAAAGTTAGTAGTTTTGTTTAAGTCTATTCGGGTTATATCCCCATAAGTAACAGTATTAACAAAGTTAGAGCTCTCTAAAGCTTCTTTTATTTTGTCTAAAAAATTATAAAATCCCGTCATTTTTTTATCTTCTTGTTAAATTCTGCTGTTTTATCGCTCTCATAAGCTAAATACATTAGACACTGATGCAAAGGTAATTCGGTTATCTCATTAAATCTCCTAACGTCTCCTTGAGCTAAAGTATATAATCCTCTATAGCTTCCCCACTTTTGACCAAAAGAAGTTACCTCTCCTGAGTAGTCGTATATCTCAGGATATAACTCTGTAATTCCCTTGTTAAAGTCCAAAAAAAAACCCTCATCCCTAAAGCTATATTAACATCTACGTCTAACATCTCGTTAGCATATTTAGAAGAGCCCTCGTACTTCTCTATAGAATACTTACCTCCTTGTTTTGAAGTTATAGGTCTGTAAGCTACAGCCATAGCTCTATGTAAATCCTCAGCGTTAGATATATACTTACATAAATCCTGATTTTCTCCGTATGTAATTTCAGAGTCTAAATTAGGAATAAAGCCATACTCTACCCCCTTGTGAGTGAAGGTTTGAAAAAAAGGACGCTCCTCTAAAAAGAACCACTCTCTTGCCTCTTTAAGCAATGCTTCAGCTTTATCTATAGGTAAGCTCTTAATATCAAAACCTAACAAAGTAGAAACTACTCTGTCTTCGCTTGCGTCTTCAGGTAGCTTACTGTATTTTATATAATCTCCTATAGTTATCTCCATACTCTTATAATACGATATAACTTTTATATTATAACGCCCGCTAAAACCATATGTTATACTCTCCTTTATGTTTATTCTCTAATAGGCTTACAATAGCATATCTAAGAGCGTCGATGCAATGGTTAAAAGCGTCGATAGGGACGTTAATAGTAGCTCCCGTCTTATCCACTTTCCATATATAATTACCTAACTCTTTTATAAGGTTTTTACTTCTCTTAGTTACTAATATACCTTCTTGATTTATCAGGTTAATCCCGTAGACTATAGAGTCACGCCCTTTAGATACAGAGTCTATATTAATCCCGTAGGTTTTTAGCTCAGCTATAGACTTAGGCTCTGAGGAGTCAGCGTAGATACATATCTCCTCTAAATTACTATCTTTAATTAATGCTCCTATTTCGCTATTCAATAACCCCTTTTGATAGAAGACCTCATCTACAATATATTGCCCGTTGTATTTATATACTGATATAAGGCTCGAAGCGTCGTTAGTAAACCCGAAGTCTAAACCCGCACTAACTAATTTAGCTTCTTTAGGTAACGAGTCAATCTCAGACCACTCTGTTATACATGCTCCCTGAAGAGAGCCGATTTTACCAAGTCCGTAGACGTTATACCAATTCGCCCAATACTCAGAATCTTTACCCTTCTCTTTAGCCGACTCAATCTCATCTACTATAGTCTGAGGTAAAGCTTCGTTGTCTTTATATGTTATTACTAAAAGCTCAGAGTCGTTATCCTTTAACACCTCATCATGAGCCCAAAAGCGAGAAGTAGGGTTAAAGTCAATCCATATCGTCCCCGAAGTACGAATAGATAATTGCTTGTAAGCGTCAAAAGATATGTTATTAGCCTCATTAATGTATAAGTCAGTCCTTCGAGCTCCTCTAAGTTTATCCGACTGCTCTACTGAAAAGAACTCTATATAGCTTCCGTTTGTGAAGGTGTAAGTCATAGTAGACTTATTAAGCTGAGAGTCGTTAAATCTATTTAAGCTAACCATTAGCTTTAAGAAGTCCTTATAAGCTCCTCTCCTTAGATGAGGTACAGACTCAGACACTACGCTTATCTCAGACATAGGCTCTCTAATAGCCTTATCTATTAATATAGGGAGTATCCCTACAGTCTTACCCGCAGAAGTACCCCCTTGAATAACCCTCTTCCTTTTAGTTAACTTTAAGAGCTTCTCTACAGCTGTAGTTACTTTAAATCTCATCTCCCTCTATGTCTTCAGATATATTATTATAGTCTATATTGAATATAGGTTGCTCTTGAGTTATCCTTACGTCCTTAGTCTCTTTAGGCTTTCCGTAGTAGTATTCATAAAATAATTTAATAAACTTAAAATCCCCCGACTCGATACCTATCTTTAACTTTTGAAACGCAGTAGCCTCTAAAGGGGTTAGTCTCTCTATAAGCTGTAGCTCCTCAGATTTACTCTTCCTTCCCGCTGTCTTATGTCCTCCGTTGAAAATCCTCTTGTCTATCTTATCGCTCATAGAAAAAATTAATTAAAATTATTATTAATATAGATTTTACTTATACTTATTGAATAGTTTCTCCATAGGATTGTAAATAGTTTTAACAAAAGAACAGCTTAAGCAAGCTCCTTTTAAAGAGACATTAAAAACCCTTTCGTAAATCTCTCGCATCCTTAGTTGTTGCTTAGGGTTTATTCTCTGACCTCCATTTATAACGCTATCTAAAAAAATATAATCCTCTTCTGTTAGTGGGTTAATCGGTCTGCCGTAGTATTTATTAAGAGCCTCTTGCCTCTCTTTACATCCGCAGTCCTCTCCGAATAGTTTTTTAACCATATAATCAATACCGCTCATCTTTGTAATATCCGCTACTACGTCCCCGACTCCTTTAGAGGCTTGGTAGTTTTGTTTCCATTGCTTGAACTCCTTAGTTCTTTTATCTAAAGATAGATAGTAAGCTTCGTCTTTAATCATTTTTTTTATCTGTTTTTAAGTTTTTTATCTCTTGAGCCATATTCATTAGCGTCACAGTTAAGTCTACAAATAAAGACTCTAATTGAGCTATCCTTTGAGTTGTGGTTAGTTTTTTTGCCTTAGCCATATATTGAAGTTTTAATTATATATATAACGAAAAAAGGGCTAATGTATTCAATACAAAAGCCCCTCTTATTTATATGCCTCTCAGATAATTATAATAGTCCTCCCCTATGACTGTTAACAGCTTCTCCTTACAGTTCTTTAGAGTTGTAAATATAGATGTCTTACTTATCTTAGTCTCTTCTGATAGCTTCTGCATAGAGAAGCCCGTATCTTTATACAGCTTAAATAGTTGTTTATCGTACCAAGCCCAAGAGTTAACCTCTTCATTCATTTTATCGATTAGCTCATTAAATTTAGCTGAGTGCTCGCAATAACCTACGCTCTCTAATTGAAAGACGTTTTCGTCCTCGTCTAATCTATTAGTCCTTTTAGTGTCTCTTTGATTTACTCTAAGATAGTCAGTAGCTACAGACCTTATAGTTAAATACATATATGAAGGGTTAACTTTCCCTTCGTCGTTTACTATATGGTCTAACTTATCTGTATTAACTATTTTAATATAAGCCTCTTGAACTATATCAGAAGCTTCTAATACTCCGTTAGAACTACTTATAAAAGAGTAAGCTGTTCTCTCCCATTTATTGTACTGTTTATTTAAAATATCTAATTTATTCATAATCACAAGGTAAAGGTTATTTGGTTTCTTTTTTTACTGTAGTAGATAAATTCTACTTTAAATTTACTTTTTATATGAGCTTCTTTATTTCTCTCTTTGTCTTTATTTAGTGAAGGGTTGCTCCCATGTAAATAAGATATAGGCTTTACTTGAAAGGCTAAGTTCTTAGCGTCATCTACTAAGTCTATACAGTAAACCGTATCCTCTTCCTCTGTAGAGTACCTAAGATTAAGTCCCCTCTCTTTTTCTAAGTGCTCTTTAGCTTTAGCCTCCATTAAAGTGCCGTTATATGTCTGCTTTACTGTTCTCGTAAATACATACTCTTTAGAGACCTTCTCCGAATATCCTAAAGACATTATATAAGCCTTAATCTCAGATAACTTAGTTAAGTCTACTTTTTTAAAGTAATACCCCCTCCACTCTTCAAAAGAGGGAGGTCTTTTAAGACTGTTTTTAAGCTCTCTAAGAAGCTTAATACAGCTCCCGACGTTATTAGTACTAAACATCCTATTAAGTTCTATACTGCTATCTAATTTCTTTTTGTCTTCCCAATTCATTTTTTAAAGTTGCTTTTATTATTATATTAACCTTATTAACTACCTCTTCCCTTCTTGTCTCGCTTAACTTGTATATGTCGGGGAAAACCTCTTCAACTTTAGAGAGTTTGGCTTTTAGCTCCTTAATCTCTTCTTTAAGCTTATTCGTCTCCTCTAATTCTGAGTCTCCCGATATGAAATACCAATCTTGAATAAACCCCTCTTCAGTATCCCAAAAAGAATCGAACCTCCTTAATAGGTTTATTATAGTCGAGTGTTCTTTATACCCTAAATCCTTAGCAATCTCCTCAAGCTTCTTGCCTTCTATTGAGTGCTTATATTTAGCGTAAAGCATCCGAGCATTAATATAATGAGCTTTCCTACTTACTTTCCTTATATCCTCTACTAAAGGATATAGACTCTTAATTCTGTCTTCTATATTCATAATTCTAACTTTAATTGATTATTTGTTATTATTTTCTCTGTTTTTGCCTGAGCTATAAACCAACCCCTTTGCCCTAAGTATCTGAACTTATCTAAATCGTCTGAAGGGAATAAGCTGTCGAATAGTATAATAGAGTCGTGCCTTCTTACTCCTACTCCATTAAAAAGCCAATCGTTTACGTTATTACATATATTCATTTCGTGGAAGGTATAGTACTGAAATATAGCTCCCTTCTCTCTATTATAAAACTCTCTCAATAAAAAAGATATTACCATACTATCGAAACCCAAGCTCTTTAAATTATATCTAAGGTTTGCTTTATGTCTGCTCTCAGTATTACTGCCTCTATGCTCGTTAGATATTAAGTTCAATAATGTATTAATCTTATCTTTATTAACCTTATTCTCTCCGTAAAAATCCGAAGGTAACTCTAAACCTACTGAAGCGTAAATAACTCTCGGAGCACAGCTTTTTATATCGAACTCTCTAACAGAAACCCCTACAAAAGAACATATCTCTACTATCGTATCTATATTTATTTTTGTTAGTAAGTTGTAGTCTCTATTGCCTACGTAGTTCTCAGGGAAAATATACTCTTCATTAGATAGGATACCTATCAACGATAGAGCCCAAGCGTATATATTTTTTTCGTATCGCTGTATTTTATCAATTAACTCCGCTTTCCTCGTAGGAGAGTTTCTAAGAGCTCTTAACTCTTCTTTCTTGTCTAACCTATAAGAATCTTTTAAACGCTCTAAAAACCCCTTTAAAATGCCATTTGAAGCATTATCTAATATCTGCATTTGTTTTTGTGTTGCATAGATTATACTCTTATCCTCGTACTGCATATAATTAATATAACATAGATGTTCTTTGTATTGACTTAAAAAAGAGGATAAAATCTTATCGAGTGTACTATCTTTGTGGTAGTCGCTTGGAACTTTAAAACTAAAAAACCTTTCATTTAACTTATGCTCTAATATTAAGTCCCTATTAACATAACAGTAATACTCCGTCTGTCTTGTGTTAATCATTTTAATAGTCTTAGAAACCTCTTTGCTACTTATTAGATTTATATTCCTATTCCTAAGAAAACCACTATACTCCGAAGCGAACAAACCTTTATTAATCATAACCTCTTTTTCTCTCTCTAAATCCAATAGGTCTTTATTTATACTATACCTACACCCTAAATGAGTCCTCTTTACATTTAAAAGCTTTAAAAATCTAAATCTGTCTTCGTGAGTTAGGTTAGGTACTTTACTCAGTTTTGAGTATGTACCCCAATCTGAGGACGAGACCTTACTGTTTTTTATCTTATGTATTATTCCTTCTATACTACTTAATACTTCCCTCTTAGGAGACTTGCAATAAGTAGCGGAGTTATATCCGTTCCGAGTTCTGTTTATAGCTTGGTATATATTCCCTGCGTTAAAAGAGTCTTCAGAGTCATTGTCTAAGTCTTGAAAAAAGTAAACCCTTATATTAGGCTCTTGTATATCGAAACCTTCAAAAGCTTGAGAGCTCCCTATTATAAATTTAGGGTTATTAGATATTAAGAACTTTTTGCAAATAGTCTCTAATAACTTGGAGCCCGTCTTTAGGTCTGCTTTTAACTCTAACTTTCCTTCTGAGTTCTTTGTAGCAAAGTGAGATATAACTCT
>Ga0070753_1000477_pt1 | contig 24431 bp, 11 predicted proteins | sample VirMetDEL_Aug_31_FD_77441 | JGI IMG/M metagenome (GOLD analysis project Ga0070753, IMG submission 77441) | Aqueous microbial communities from the Delaware River and Bay under freshwater to marine salinity gradient to study organic matter... | ecosystem: Environmental > Aquatic > Marine > Coastal... | reverse complement strand
CACTTCAGAGTGTAATCTTAATTCTATTGTTAGTCAGTGGTATGTGGACCTAAGATTGGATAGTGACATCTTAGTTCAGGAGATTTTTTACATTGGATATGGTGGTAGTGATGCACCGTCAAACGCGGATTGGTTCAACGCGTTAAATGACAAGCTTCAGTATTTATATCAAGAAGGTTTGGATTACTCTATTAATAACGATGTAATCACCATTAGTAACTCAAGTTGTATGGACAATTTCACTGACAAAACCATTTACCTCAACATTGGTATAAACATAACAATTGATTGTGGGTAATGGCGATTAGGTATTTTGAATTAAAACAAGCATATGACGGTTCGTCTCCGATTACTGGTGATACTATCATCATGAAATGGGACGATACGGTAGTTCCTGCGGGTCTTACTCAGGCTACTACGTTAAATTTTATATCTACTTACCCAAACTCAACATGGGTATTTAGGTCAAGGGTTTGGGACTTAACGGATTTAGGAACAACAACTATTCCATTTGATACGGAAATGATTTCGGGTGAGTCTTGGACATTTGCATCATTAGTAGGTACAAGAGTTTATGTTGGTGCAACTTTTGATATTGAAACCACATTCTTTGCTCAAAACTATATAGATATAAGAACCGCGACAGGTGCTGTTAAATCTCCTATATATCAAACTAACTTTTATAGTGCTAGTTCATTTAATGAAACACTCAAGGTAGTTGGTAGTGATACTAATTTATACGCACATATTAGGTTAACAACACTGGATGATTATAACCATATTAGTTCACAGGGGGTGAATAATTATGATTTTGCAAATGCTAGTTCTTTTACCTCAATATTAGACCCTTCGACTGGTGAACACGCTTTGGTACCATATAGTGCAACTTCCGCAGTGACTTATTTTAATAATTTATACGATGGATGGATTTCTGAAACTGCAGACTGTTCAGGAAATGTTTACACTACAGGTTTTTCTGCGGGATTAATATATGAGGGTGATATGAGGAACTATACGGAGTCTTATAGTTCCATATATGGAGGTCCCTGTATGATTCCTGATAATGCTCAGGTGCCGTTTTCTGGTAACATTAACACTATAGTTACAAATTATGGACATCATAATGTAGTCGATGCTTGGTATACTGATTGTGATGACTGTAAAACTAATAGTCCTTACGAAGGTATATACTTCTTTAGTGCGAGTACAAATTGTCAGCTCCAAAGTGTTCCGCCAGTTTCGTGGTCGTCGATTACAATGAGTCAAGGAAGTCCGTTAGGTTTTGCTGGTTTGAATTATTTCCCAAAAGTTAATGGTGTATGTTATGGTGGAGAAGTCGCCACTTTCGCTCAAATAAGTGCGACAACAACAGGTGTGCAATCGATAAGTGATACCTATATAACTTGTGCGGATTGTACTGGTTCAACCAATCCTGTTCAGACTTACTACTATTTTTCTGCATGTAGTAACGGAGACATATACAGGGCGGTTACAATAGATTTTGATACTGAGTTAGGATTGGGGGGTACTCTTCCGGTAGGTGAGACGGTGCTTTTAGAAGATATTACAGATTTACCCGATGGATGTTATACAGTCATTACGAGTGCAACACCATATACAGATTTTAGTGGTTACCAAAATAGTCCTCCTTCATCAATTACAATAATTAGGAATGGGTGTTCAGACATTCAATGTCAAGCCTTAGTGCCTACACCTACACAAACACCGACATATACTCCGAGTCCAACTTATACAGAAACACCTACACAAACGCCGACATATACTCCGAGTCCTACATATACTGAGACGCCAACACAAACACCTACATATACACCAAGTTCAACACCTAACGGGACACCGGCGCAAACGCCAACACCTACCACACCATGTAATAGGTTAATTAACCCTTCATTTGATATCTTTATGTCAGATTTGGGACCATGTCCAGCCGCGTGTACTGGTGCGACAACAGGTGGTGGGTTGACTGCTGATGGAACAAATTGTACCTCAGCAACTACGTTCAACTTTTACCCTGAAGAATGTATTCCTGGTTGGGAAACTACGGATTCGGGTGGAAAGATTGAAATATGGGCATCAGGATTTCAAGGAGTTCCTGCCTATCAAGGTAGTCACTTTGCTGAGATTAATGCACAGTCTGCTGATGCTCAATCATTATTCCAAACATTTACAGCGGTTAACAATACCGATTACCAAGTTCAGTTTGCACATAGAGGTAGGACAGGTTTTGATAATACGTTAAGAGTTGGTCTTAGTGGTGCAACGAGTGGTTTAAATTTCTTCCCTGGTGAATATACGGGTTTAACAAGTTCATGGACTCTAAATGCGATTAATTTCACCGCGACCGAAACAGATTATAGTTTGGTCTTCTCTGCAACATCTAATGAAAATGGTGGTAATTTCTTGGATGCCATTGATGTGGTTTGTCCTCAGAACTTTGTAACTCCGAGTCCGACCCCGACACCTAGTCATACTCAAACACCAACACCGACACAAACACCGAGTGCTACTCCACCTGCGAATGATTGTTATGAAGGTAGTACCAACGGTAGTTATTTCTATATTGACTGTTGTGGTTTCTATCAATCAGGTAATTCTATTGGTGATGCGGTGACAATTGATACAAGTTTCAATTACAGTGGTATTACTGTAAACTTTACGCCAACAACACAAGACTGTAACTATGGTCCAATTCAATATGACTTAATAGTTTCAGGAACGTGTGATAATCCAAGTGGTGGAGAGATAACTATTACACCAACTCAAGGTGTCCCACCATTCTCAATAGTGAATAGTGTTCCTGGTACATTACCTAACTCAACATCATATTATCCGTTTGAGTTCACAGGTCTTACTGAGGGTAACTATGTCTTCACATTGACTGATAGTGCCTCTCCAAATCAGACTGCGTTAATCTCAGTTTGGGTTGATGGATGTTTGGATGCAATCATTAACGACTATTCAGGCACCACATGTTCTCAGAATAATGGATATTTGAGTGTGAGTGGTGATTCGTTATCAATTCCTCAAAATATTGAGTTATTTAAAGATTCTGTTAGTTATACTACCGTTAATTTGGTGAATAACCCATATTCATTTAGCAATTTACCAAATGGTGACTATTATGCGATTGTTACTGACTTTGGTGGTGCGACAGCACAGACTCAAACGGTGACTATCAGTGGGACATCTACCTTAGACTTCGGTTTATCAGGTCAATCAACGTCTCAATGTGGATTTAACACGGGTGAAGCTGGTATTACAGGACTTACAGGTCAACCACCTTACACTTACCTATGGTCAAACGGGGCAACAGGTGATACCATCACAGGATTAAGTGTTGGAAGTTACTCAGTTACAGTAACCGACGCCAATGATTGTCAATTAACGAAGTCAATTGCTATTAATTCAGACAATGCCTTAGGCGAGTTGTCGGTTAATGTGGTTGCGGCTAATTGTTTAAGTGCAGATGGTGAGATTGAGGTTAATATCTCAGGTGGAACCGCACCTTACCTATACCAAGGTTCGGATGGTCAATCAGGAACCTCATCAAATACAACGTTTACCTTTACAGGTTTATCGACAGGTGCGTATAACGTTTTAGTTACTGATGATTACGGTTGTCAATTGTTAATACAAAGTGCAATACCATCATTAGGGGGTATTGATTCAGTAAATTGGAACTTAGCATATACAAATTGTGGTAGTGAGGCAACACTAACAGTTTATCTTCAAGGTGATGGTAATCCATTTACCTATAAATTGTCAGGTCAGACAAATGGTTACCAATCAACAATTACAAGTAACAATTATACTCAACAGTTCCCTAACCTAACTGATGATACCTATACCTTAACTATTGAAAGTGCACGTGGATGTGTTTACTCAGAGGATATTGTTGTGTCAGTAACTCCTAAGTTTACTGTTTCTGCGACAACCGTTGATGAGTCTTGTGGTAATCTTAATGGTTCGGCAACAATTACTGTTGGTGCGGGTTACACTTTACCGTTAGATTATATTTTGAGTAATGGTCAGGTATTATTGGATGTTGGATTCAGTTCTTATACATTTAACAACTTACCACAGGGAACATATACGATAAGAGTTGTTGATGGTGACAACTGTAGTATCGAAGAGAACTTTGTAATCTCAGGAACGCCAGGTGTAACTGTATCAATTGCAAAAGAAGAGTGTACCCCACAAAGTGCTGCCACACTAACGGCTCAGCCTGTTAGTGGTGTTGCACCATTTACCTACTTATGGTCAAACGGTAATACGACACAATCAATTACCGGATTAGGTGCGGGTACATATTCAGTTACTGTGACCGATGCGAATGGATGTTCAGGAACGACATCATCAACGGTATTGTGTACCAACCAAAATATTGGTGACTACCAATTGGTTCAGGTTTGTGAGGACCAATTTACTACAACATACACTAAGAGGTCGATTCACAGCATGTTAAACGAAGGATTCTTAGATATTTCAAGTGGTTCAACAAATTGTGTGTTAGTAAGTGCTATATTCAATTATGTGATTGAATTTAGTGGAAACACATATGAAGGTCCATTCTATACAGGATATACGTTAAATGATTACCCGTCAGATAGTTTGTGGGGTGAAACCATTGAGGGAGTATTAAGTGGTATTACAGGTATTGGACACGTTGATGTTGATGTGTTCGAGAACACAATATCAATTACAGGTGAATGTTCATCAAATGAAAGGTTAACCATTGATTTAAAAATTGATTATGTGATTGATTGTGGTTTACCTCCGATGGAGGTTGATGAGGAAACTGAAATTAATATATTCTTTGATAATTCAGGTTCTATGAAAAGCACAGAGATACCATTAAATATTATGGCGTCTACAATACTTAAACCTTGTTTATTACCTTTCTATGGTAATGATTCAAGATTATATGACCAAAGGGTTAGGGTTAGAAACTTTTTAGATGGCAGTTATGAAAGAGGGTATAAACTGTTAGCAACTGAGGGTGGCTCGCCTGCAATTACTAAGGTTATTAATTTGGTATTCCAAGATGAAGCCTCTCCGACATATATTCCCGATGCAAATTCATGGACTAATGAAACACCAAGGACTGCGACGTTTAATGCGGATATTACAACTCTTAGGTCGGTTATAGAAAATAATAATTCAAATTATATACGTGGGGAATATTTCCAAGTGAGTAGGCCCAATGATAATCCTGATAATCCTCTGGGTCGAGCTTTTAAAACATTATTACAATCCGTTGAGAATGGAGAGGGTCAATATGTTGGTGAATATGGTCTTTCGGGTAAGACACAAATACATAATACATATGATGTTGTGAATGGTGGTACCGCACAATACTACACAAACCTAATTATAACAGCACTTAACAACTTTGGGTATAACGTTCCTATTTGTAATGAAACGCCTGGTGATGCTGAAACGGTATTTATGTTCGTGCCAAACCTTCCATAAGGGGTGTATTTCTTTTTCTGAGATAAATTATAAAATTTCAGAAGAAGATTTAATTAGGATAAACTATTTATAAAGACAGTACCAAAATTTTTTAAAAGTAAACAAATTTTTAAAAAGTAAAGGTATTAACCAAAACTTTAATAAAGTTAAGGTATTTATTATAAAAGAAAAAAGAATAGATGGCTCAAGTAATATTACGATTAACCCTTGATACTAATGCGGTTGGTCCATTTAACATATATACAGGCTCCACAGCCACTTCCCCGATTCTGTCCAATAAGACAAGGGACCAATTAGTTGCGGGTATTCCTTATGACTTCCCTGCAGAGCCAGATGGTACCACCTACACGTTGATTTTTGAAAATCTTCAACCAGGTTGTGAGGACCAAACTATCACTAAGAGATTCACACTTACAGGTAATTTAGATATTATCGATTTGACTGCGACCTATGAGCCAGGTTCGGTTGTTGCCACTTACTTTGCACGTGCAAGATATGCCGTCGATAAGAGATTAGAGTTCGACTTTACGAATGTCTTAGGTGTCACTTCAGGAAACCCTGTTGTATTAAATGCAAGTATTTTTATTCCTGAAGGTGGGACTACAGGTTCTACTGTTGTTTCTGATTCGGGTGCTGACTTCAACTTATTAGATTACAGTTCAACATTCTCAGGTGTTACCTTTACTACTACTGGTGCTTCTGAGTATGTTTTCAGTGCTAATTTCAGAGAGATATTCCCAACACCAACTCCAACACCGACAATTAATCCGTCATCAACACCAACAGCAACTCCGACGGTAACTCCGTCATCTACGTTTATTGGTGTTACTCCGACACCAACTGCTTCGGTTACACCGACACAGACAATTACTGGTGTAACGACTACGCCAACTGCAACTCCAAGTTCAACACCTGCGGTTACTCCTGATATTACGGCTACACCATTTGCCACTGCGACTCCAAGTTCAACTGTAACTCCGAGTCCAACAGGAACACCAGGTGCTACTCCGACTGCGACACCAACATCAACCCCACAATCAACAGTAACTCCAACGGCGTCATTGACACCTCAGGTTACTCAAACTAATACGCCAACGGTTACGGCTTCTAATACGTCAACACCAATACAAACTCCAGGTGGAACTTCAACACCAACTGCAACTCCAACGTTGACAGTTACGGTAACACCATCTAATACTGCAACTAATACTCCAACACCTACACCTTCTAATACCGCTGACGTTAGTCAAACACCTACACCTACTAATACTGTAACTCCATCAGTAACACCATCTATTAGTGTTACCCCATCGGTTACTCCATCAATTACTGCGACTGTTAGTCCAACGGTAACTCCGTCAAGCACTCCACAGGCAACTGTTACGGTGACACCATCTAACACTCCAACAAATACGCCACAAGCAACGGCAACACCAACGGTAACGGTTAGTTCAACACCGACAGGAACACCTGTTGCGACTTCAACTAACACACCAACAGTAACTGCTTCAAATACTCCGACACCTACACAAACACCTGTTTCTACGTCTACTCCGACGGCAACAGTTACACCAACAGTAACTCAGTCACCATCTAGTACTCCACAATCTACAGTAACACCAACACCATCTAACACGGCGGACGTTAGTCAGACTCCAACTCCGACACATAGTGCGACTCCTTCAGTCACTCCATCTGTAAGTGTTAGTCCAACTCTTACTCCTACTATTACTGCGACTGTAAGTCCAACTGCGACGCCAACTAGTACTCCTCAAGCTACGGTAACTCCGACAGCTTCAAATACTCCGACATCAACGCCGGCATCTACATCAACTCCAACAGTGACACCTTCAGCGACTCCGTCTGAGACTCCTGCGGTAACACCGACAAGTACCATTACACCAACACAAACGGCTGAGGTTACTCCAACTGCAACTGCAACATCTACTCCGACTCAAACTCCAACATTAACACAGACAGTTACTCCGTCGACAACTCCGGCTCCGACGCCTGACTTTACTGCAACACCGTTTGAAACTCCAACACAAACTCCAACATTAACACAGACAGTTACTAATTCACCTACACCATCTACAACTGTTGAGTTGTCACCAACTCCAACATTGACTTCAACTCCATCAGGAACGCCTCAGGCTACTGCTACTCCTGGTCCAACTAAGACTCCGTCTTCAACTCCAGAGCCAACACCGACAAATACTCCGTCATCAACACCGGCTGAGACTATTGAGTTCTACTTAAATGCTACTCAAGGTGCAGGTTCACCTGATTCGAACTTAGATTGTCAACCTGTAGATGCTTTAGTTTACACTAATGACTTTGGTCCTGTGGGTAATGCACAAATTGGAGACTTCGTATTTGTTGACCCAGGATTGACAACTCCATTTGCAGGGGCTAACTTATGGTATGACGCTGAGAACACTGCAGGATTTGTTGGAACAGTTAAGTTCCAAATTGAAGATACAGGTAGAATTAGAGACATTGCAGAATGTCCAACACCTGTTACTCCAACTCCAACGGCAACGCCAGCGGTGACACCAACTTCGACAGTTACTCAGACTCCTGGTCCAACTAATACTCCGTCTTCAACTCCAGAACCAACACAAACGAGCACTCCGACACCAAGTCCAGCTGCGACTATTGAGTTCTACTTAAATGCTACTCAAGGTGCAGGTTTCCCTGATTCAAGTCAGGAATGTCAACCTGTAGATGCCTTAGTTTATACTAATGACTTCGGACCTGTAGGAAACGCACAAATCGGTGACTTCGTATTTGTTGACCCAGGATTAACAACTCCATTTGCGGGTGCTGACTTATGGTATGATGCTGAAAATACTGCAGGATTTGTTGGAACAGTTAAGTTCCAAATTGATAATAGTGGTTTAATTAGAGATATTGCGGATTGTCCGACACCTGTAACACCAACTCCAACACAAACACCTACACAAACGGCTGAGGTGACACCGACACCAACACCATCACCAACACCATCGGTGACGCCGTCAATATCGGCTACTCCGACACATACGCCAACTCCATCGGTGACACCGTCAACATCGTTGACACCGACACCGTCAGTGACACCGTCAGTTAGTCCGTCGCAAGCGTCCTTACCTCCGGCATATTTGATTATTGAACCGAGTTCAATAGGTGGTGAAATTGGTGACTACATGTTTAACACTAGAGGTAACTTTAACTTCTACGGATACTCAAATGCTTCTGTAATTACACAAACTCAAGATATTATTGATTACTTGAGCTTCTATAACTTAAATGCTGGTGTAGGAAATGTTCCTGCAATTATATCTTCACCAATACCACAATCAAGCGGAGGTGTTGACTCATTCGGTAACTCCATTATAAAATGGAATTTTGAAACTATGGAGGTTAGTCCTAATACTGCACCTGGAGATGGATATTACACATTATTAATTCCTGATGATTCTATTGGTGGAACAAGTTCAGGAAATAGACAAACAATTGTAGATTTCTCATTTGGACAAGGACCTAATACGTTCGGACAAGAGGTTATGGACCCAGGTTTATTTGCTCTCGGACCAGTAGTCAATCCAGGTGGACACTTCTTGCCAGGTTCGTATAGAGTATATACAACAAATGTTACGGGTTCAGGGTTCTTCTTTGACAACTCGAGTGAAACGATTTACTTCAAAGGGAATACTGTGACATAATGAAAAAAAATATACTCTTGAGAATTAATAAAGTATTTATAGTTAAAGAAAAATAAGATGAGTTTCATATACAAAAATCCTCTTACATCCACACAGTTAACAAACCAAGAATCGGTTGCTAGAAACAAGGTTTTTGGAACTAATTTTAGTGTTCTACAGACCGGTGGTTACATGGAGGTATATACCGTTAATGACCTCATCTATACGGTTCCTAGTGGAACAACAGGTCTTATTCAATATTCTGGTAATTCCATTCCGATAAATTATTCAGTTAGAAACCTTCCTTTCTTACCTGATACCGTTTCTCTTAATTCAGACGGTATATCTTCAGGACGTAGAAGATTAGGTATGTTAGTTTTCGTTCACGAAACACAACTTACTTACCAATATACCATACCTAATTTTGAAGAATTATGGGACGCTGCAAGTGGTTCAACAAGTGAAACGACATACGGTTACAGTGTAACGACACAAAGTGCTGGTGGTGCTGACTTCATTGATGCTTGGTTAGACTCATCAATTGAAGGTGTTAGTGGTGTTACAAGAGAGAATGCAAGATGGAAAGTTTTCTACGGGACCGATATCACGGTAACGGGTGGTACCTACAATAGTGGTAATGGAACGTTAACAATGACTAACACCACGGGTGGAACATTTAACGTTACAGGATTTACTTCAGGTGGTGGTTCAGACACCGCAATTTCAGCCATAACATATAACGGAGATTGGGGAATTGACAAATTCCTAACAGATGGAACTTCAGGAACAACAACACTTCCATTTATTACAGGCGGTACCTCTGTTGCGGGTGAGTTAAACCTTAACATGGCCGATGGTTTAGGGACTGTTAGTATTACACTTCCTGAAACTTCAGATATTTACGTTACAGGTGCCACATTCACAGAAGCTACAGGTATTTTAACATTATTAAGAAATGATGGAAATACAGTTGGTGCCGGTGGATGGTCTTACGTTAAAACAATTACCGAATCAGGTAATAACTTCACAGTTACATTAAACGACGGAAGTCAATCATTATTATCAGTTGATGCTATCACAGCATTAGGATATGACGGTGATTGGGGTCTTTCAGGTTCTTCAACGGGTGTTCCATTTAGTTCGATTGAATTACCATTCGTAACTGCGGGTACATACAACAACGGAACATTAACACTTAACTTAAACGGGTCTTCAGAATCGGATATTACCATTTCAGGTTTTGACTCTGATGACACATACTTAACAGGTGCAACTTACACTCCGACAACTCTTACTTTAGGTATGAGTGACGATACAGAGTTTAACGTTACAGGATTTGCACCTGAAATTACAGGTGGTACATATAGTGCTGGTACCATCTCATTATTAGATAATACAGGTGGTCAAGTTAACATCACAGGTATTTCTCAAGCGGATATCAGTATCTACAACTCTGACGGTGAATTAACAGGTCGTAGAGTTGTGGACCAATCAGGAAATGACTTAGTCTTTAGTGGTGGGTCAGTTTCAATGGGTAGAAATACTACTTCTCCAACATGTGCACTATTAGAACTTGCAAGTGAATCTCAAGGTCTTCTTATTCCAAGAATGACTCAAGAACAGAGACTTGCTATTGATACTCCACTTCCAGGACTTCTTGTTTATTGTACTAATACTGATGCTAGTGGTCAGGAAGGTATGTTCATGTATAAGTCCAACGGATGGGTGAACGTTCTATAAGCCTTTTTTATAAGGAATAAATAAACTAGCTAAAAAAAAATTAAAATGGCTGTAAATGGTTTAAATTACACGAGTGCGAACAAACTCATTTTTACTACCAATAGTATTGAAAGAGGTCTTGTAGACAATTCAGGAAATTGGGGTTTTGGTACACTATCGCCAAGTTCTATTGTTCACATCTCGGGTGCAACTGACCCGTTAACGATTACGGGATTACAATCTGGTTCTGATGCAAACATCATGACAATCGACGGAAGTGGTGTCGTAGGTACAAGAGGAGATGTAGTAGTTGCTGGTTCGATTACGGATAACGTAATCACATTAACAGATAGTGACTCGAGCACAACCAACTTAACGGTTGACGCGATAACAGGTTTGACAATTGGTTCAAACGTAATTTCTTACGAAGGTTCAGGTACATTCGGAGCTGACATCACAGTAGATGCTTTAACAAGTTTATCTTACAACGATTGGGGAATTAATGCTTCTGGTACTGGTTCAGTATCTGGTAACTTCGAATTACCTTTCATTACTGGTGGTTCTTACAATGCTGGTAGTGACGAATTAACATTAGTAATTAACGGTGGTGCTGAAAGCAATATCGTAATTTCAGGTTTTGAAGGTTCTGATACTTACGTAACTGGTGGTACTGTTGTTGGTGAAACACTTACTTTAGTAAGAAATGACAATAACGATGTAGTTGTTACAGGATTCTCTTTTGATATTGATGGTGATAACACAGGTGGTGGTACTATCGAAATGGGTGATACTTTAACATTCGTTGGTGGTACAGGTATGACAGTTAATACTGACGGAGCAAATCCAGGTTCAGTAACAGTAATTCTTGACAACACTGCGGTAACTCAAGGTGCATATGGTGCAGCTGATACAGTTGCTACATTCACAGTTGACGCTCAAGGTCGTTTAGTTGCTGCTTCTGATGTTACGATTGATATCACAGCTTCTCAAGTTTCTGACTTCGATTCTTCAGTATTATCTTCAGTATTTGAAGATGCTAACTTCGTAGATTCAAGTGAGATTGACTTTACAGTTACTGCAGGTGCAAGTGTAACTGCAGGAATCAAAAATTCTTCTATTACTAACGATATGTTAGCAGGAAGCATTGCTAACGATAAGTTAGTAAATGATAGTGTAACTTTAGGTTCTACTGAAGTTGTATTAGGTGCTGCAGCAACTACTTCTATTAATGGAATGGTTGGAATTACTGCAACTACATTTACTGGTGATTTAGTAGGTAATGCTGATACTTCAAGTGCATGGGAAAGTGGTATTGAATTAGCATTGGGAACTGACTTATCGGGTAATGTTACTTTTGATGGTTCTGCAAATGTTACATTAAATGCTTCTTTAGAGGCTAACACAGTAGATACTGCTGAGTTGGTTGACGGAGCTGTTATCACTGTAAAAATTGCTGATGGTGATGTAACTAATGCTAAATTAGAGTTCTCATCAATTAATACTTCAGGAACTACAGGTACAGGTTCTATCTCTTTAGGTGGTGACTTGAAACTTATTTCATCTGATAGTTCTGTAGTTATTTCTGATAACGGTTCAGGTCAGTTTGACTTCAGCTTGACTGATGGTGATGATACATTTGTTACTAGTGGTGCTATCAATTCACCTGTAGACGGAACTTTAAGACTAACTCGTAATGACGCGGTTAACGTAGACATTACTGGTTTCTCATTAGATATTGCAGGTGATGACGACTCATCATCACTTTACTTAGGTGGTACATTCACAATTGCAGGTGGTTCAGGTATCTCAACGGTACAAGATGCTGGTACTGTAACTGTTAATATGGATAACACATCATTTACTCTAAGTGATGGTTCTGTTACTCAGGAGATTGCTTTAGGTGATACTATGGTAGTTTCAGGTGGTGTAGGTTTGACTTCAACTGTAAGTGCTACTGACACTGTAACTATTGACTTAGATGATACTGCTGTAACTCCAAATTCTTACGGAGCGGCTGACTCAGTTGCAACATTTACAGTTGACCAACAAGGTCGTTTAACTGCAGCTGGTGAATCAACTATCGACATCGTAGCTTCTCAAGTATCTGACTTCGCAGTGTCTGCGGAAACTGCAATTTTCCAATCAGGAAACTTTGTGGATGGAACAGGAATTGACTTTACTGTTACTGCAGGTGCGAGTGTAAGTGCATCATTGACTAATACTACTGTAGTTGCTAATTCATACGGTTCTTCAAGTGCTGTTGGTACGTTTACTGTAGATGCTCAAGGTCGTTTGACTGCAGCGTCAAGTGTGAATATTGATGGTTCTGCTATTGATAATAACACTATTACATTCAATGGTACTACAGGTTCTGACCCAGCAATTGCGTTGAACGGAACATTAGACATTATATCTTCTGATAACTCAGTTGTTATTTCAGGTGGTTCAGGAACGTTAGACATCACTGTTGATAATACTAACGTTGACAACATCTACACGGCTGACGGTACATTAACAGGTGCTAGAACTGTTACACAGAATACTAACTCATTATCATTTACGGGTGGTGACTTCTCTGTTGACGGTGATACATTTAATGTTAATAATACTAATAATTCTGTTGGTATTGGGGTAGCGACACCTAACTCAAATGCGGTCTTAGAGATTGCGTCAACAGAGAAAGGTTTCTTATTCCCAAGAATGACGGAGACTCAGAGAGGTAGTTTAACAGGTGTTCAAGGTCTTATGGTGTACCAGACTGATGGAGACGAAGGTATCTACATCTTCAAGGGTAATTCAATTGGATGGGTTCAAGTAATTTAATTTATTTGGATTTAACCTATAATATGTATCATATGTATTTATGATAAAATGGGAGAGGAGTTTTCCTCTCCCTTAGCCAAATAATAAAAAAGAAGAATATAAAAATATAAAGATGGCCGCAAACGGAGTTTATTACAGTCTTAATCAGGGACTTCTTTTAAGCACAGGTGAAACTAACCGTGTCAATATATCGACAGGAGGTACGGTTACATTCAACTCAGCTTATTCTTTCCCTACTTCAGACGGAACGAATACCCACGTATTACAAACAAATGGTAGTGGAGCATTATCATTTGGATTAGTTCAGAACAGTGCCCTTCAGAATTCAAGTTCAACTATCACGGCAGGTGATGGTTTAACGAGTGGAGGAACATTAACCTTAGGAGGTTCAGTGACCTTAGCTGTGGACTATTCAGGTGCGGATAACGTGATTTTAGCGGCTACAAATCAAACATCTACACAAGTTACCACAGGTTCTAAAATTATGGTTAGTGACGCGTCTAACAACGTCAACTATCATAATGTATCTGATTTACCTTTTACAAACAATGTCGGAACGGTTACATCGGTTGGAATCACGGCTGGTGCTTTGATTGATGTTTCGAACTCACCAATCACAACTTCAGGTAATATTACAGTTGCGGTTGACTTATCAGAATTGGTAACAACTTCTGATGATGCAAACCTCGACTTCTTACCAATTATTAATTCTTCTAACCAACAATTTAAAATCGCACCGTCTAATGTGGCATTATCATTATTTAATAATGATGCCGGTTGGACATCAAATGTAGGTACCGTAACTTCAGTTGCTATCACAGGAACTGATGGTATAGATGTAGATAGTGGTTCACCAATCACATCTTCAGGAACAATCACATTAGGTTTATCTAATGTTCCAAACTCATCATTAGCAAATTCATCAATTACATTTGCGGGTGATAGTGGTTCAAATCAAATCATGTCTTTAGGTGAAACATTCACTATTGAAGGTGGTGGTGGTATTGAGACATCTGCTGGAACTGATAAGATTGTTGTTTCTCACTACAATGCAGGTGCTGCACCATCTAACCTTAACTCAAACAACTCAAACGGAACTGTTATACAGGACCTTATAATGAGTTTTGACACTTACGGTCATGTAACAGGAGCAACGGTTGGAACAGCCAATTTAGATACTCGTTATCTATCATTTAGAACAATCAACGTCCCAACAGGTACAGACCCTGTGGCAGATGCTTATAACGACACGTTAAACTTCATCTCTTCTGATGGTTCTGTAGTTATTAGTGGTAATTCAACTACAGATACGATTGACATTACCGTAGGTTCTAGTGTTGATACTTTTGTGACTGGTGGTACATTCACTTCAGGGACATTATCTTTGGGGTTGAATGACGGTTCGTCGGCGAGTGATATCACAGGATTTGGTACAGTTACTTCGGTTGGAATTACTGCGGGTAACTTAGTAGATGTTACAGGTGGTCCTGTAACAGGAAGTGGTAGTATTACAGTTAATGTTGACCTTTCTGAATTGTCAACAACAACTGATGACGCTAACCTTGATTTCCTACCGGCAATCAATTCGTCTAACCAACAATTTAAAATAGCCCCATCTAATGTGGCGTTGTCATTGTTTAACAACGACCAAGGATGGACATCAAACGCGGGTACTGTAACTTCAGTAACTGTGGGAACAGGTTTGGATGTAACAAATGGAACAACAACTCCAAACATTACTTTGGACCTGTCAGAACTGGCAACATCTACGAGTGATGCTGACGGAGACTTCTTCGTTGTAGTAGATAGTTCAAATGTTCAAAGAAAACTAACGAAAGGTAATATTAACCTAAGTGGTTTCAACAATGACGCAGGATTTACTACAAATACTGGTACTGTTACTTCAGTAGCAATTACAGGAACTGACGGTATTGACGTAGATAGTGGTTCACCAATTACTACGAGTGGAACTATTACGTTAGGATTGTCTAATGTTCCAAATAGTTCGTTACAAAATAGTTCAATTACTGTTACTGCGGGTGATGGTCTAACAGGTGGAGGAACACCTTCATTAGGTGGTTCAGTAACTGTTAGTCACGCCGATACAAGTTCAGCTACAGGATTTGATTCAGATAACTCAAATGGAACCGTTATTCAAGATATTGAGGTAACATTAGATACTTATGGTCACGTTACTGGTTCAACGGTAGCTACTGTTAATTTAGACGATAGATACTATACTGAAACTGAGGCCGATGCAAGGTTCTTATCATTTAGAACAATCAATGTTCCAACGGGAACTGACCCTGTTGCTGATGCATACAACGACACATTAAACTTTGTATCATCAGATAGTTCGGTAGTTATCTCAGGTAACTCAACGACGGACACTATAGATATCAAAGTAGGTTCAGGTGTTAATACTAACATTTACAACGCAAACGGAACCTTAAGTGGAAGTAGAACTTTATCTCAAGGAGGTAATAGAATCAAGTTTGATTCAAGTTCTTCTGAGTCATTTGATGTTGTTAAGACAACGGCAGCAACAGGTGATAATAACCCAAGAATGTTTATCGAAGCGGATAATTCATACTCAACTGTTTTAGAGTTAGAATCTCCTGAAGAGTCGACATTCTTCTTAAGAGCAAGAAATACGGCGGGTGACGTATTATTCTCAGTTGATGGTGAAGGTAACTTAAGTGCTCAATCTAAGTCGTTCGACATTGCTCACCCAACAAAAGACGGTAAGAGACTTCACTATGGGTCTTTGGAGGGTCCTGAACACGGTGTTTACGTAAGAGGTCGATTGAATGGTACCGATACTATTGAACTACCAGATTATTGGTTAGCGTTGGTTGATGAAAATTCAATCACGGTTCAATTGACACCTGTAGGTTCATCACAACCATTATATGTAAAAGACATTAAAGACAACAAAGTTATTGTTGGAAACGGAAGTGTATTGACTAACACACCAATTAATTGTTTCTACTTCGTTCAAGCTGAACGTAAGGATATTGAGAAAATCACAGTAGAATATTAAGAAATAACCAAAAGATAAGATATAAAAAAAGAGGACAATTAGTCCTCTTTTTTATTTTCAATAGATTCATATAGGGATAGCAGTTTCAAACTATCGTCTAATTTTTTTTCTAAGTCAGTTATCTCTTTAGGATTTTTAGACGATTGTATTGCCACCTCCAAATTATCTTCGGCTTCTTTTACAAGTTTTTTTATTGTTTTTAATAGTTTCATATCCATAAATATGACTTTATTATGAAATATCTTTGATTATTGTTTAGATAAACAAAAAAAATATGGCCAGAAAAGCACAAACAATTTTCGTTCAGATTGCGTCATACCGTGACCCCGAGTTGGTCAAGACAATAGAGGATATGATTAAAAATGCAAAGAGACCCCAAAACTTAAGATTTGGAATTTGTAGACAATATCACCCTGAAGATGGGTTTGATAATTTGGATAAATACGCTGATGATGACCGATTCAGAGTTAATGATGTTCCTTATGAAGAATCAAAAGGTGCGTGTTGGGCTCGTCACTCTATCCAACAGATGTATGAGGGTGAGACTTATACCTTACAGATTGATTCCCACATGAGATTTGCCAAAGATTGGGACGTTGAGATGATTGCAATGGTTAAGCAACTTCAAGATATGGGTATTCCAAAACCATTATTGACAGGTTACGTATCATCTTTCGACCCTGACAATGACCCTGCAGGTCGTGTTCAAGACCCGTGGAGAATGGCGTTTGACCGATTTATTCCTGAGGGTGCGGTGTTCTTCTTACCTGAGACTATTCCAGGTTGGAAGGAGTTGGATACTCCTGTTCCTGCGAGATTCTATTCTGCACACTTCTGTTTCACATTGGGTCAGTTCTCTGAGGAGGTACAACACAATCCTGAGTATTACTTCCACGGTGAGGAGATTTCAATTGCTGCAAGAGCGTTCACATGGGGTTATGATTTATTCCACCCACATAAAGTGTTAATATGGCACGAATATACACGTAAAGGTAGAACGAAGCAGTGGGATGATGATAAAGATTGGGTAAATAAAAATAATACATCACACTTAACAAACAGAAAATTGTTCGGTATGGATGGTGAGACTCAAGAGGGTCACGAAGGTAAGTATGGTTTCGGACCAAACAGAACGTTGGAACAATACGAGGAATATTCAGGATTGAGATTCCGTTCACGTGGTGTTCAACAATATACATTGGATAAAAACTATCCACCAAACCCATCGATTGACAGTTTCGATAGTTACGAAGAATGGGAGAAGAGTTTTGCAACCATTTATAAGCATTGTATTGATGTGGGTTACGACAGTGTTCCTGAGAAAGATTACGAATTTTGGGTTGTTGCCTTCCATGATAAGGATGACAACACTATTTACAGAAAGGACGCTGACAAAGCTGAGATTGACCGAATGATGAAAGACCCTGACGGTTACTGTAAGGTTTGGAGAGAGTTCAACATAACTGAAAAACCTACTTATTGGGTAGTTTGGCCTTATTCAACATCCAAAGGTTGGTGTAATAGATTAACAGGAAACTTATAATATGGCAAATATTGCATTTTATGGTTCTCACAACGCTGCGGTTGCCGTTGAGGAGAACGGAAAACTAATTACCGTTATTGAGGTAGAGAGATTTTTATCTGAAAAGAATGCTGGGTATTCCCAGTATTTGGTTTCATATACGAGACCATATCTTTTAAAACACATTTTGAAGTTCATTGAGGACGAATATGGTATCAGTGAATATGATACGTGTTATTACCTCAATTCAGATACTTTGGAAGGTGGAACAAAGGTTCATTATGAAAAACTTATTCCTGCCAAAGAATATAAAAATCAATTGCATCACCTCAGTCATGCGGCTTGTGGTCTATATCAATCGGATTATAAAGATGCGTTAATCATCTCTTTTGATGGTGGTGGTAATGATGGGTTCTTCAATGTGTATTTGGCTAAAGACCGCAACGATATCGAATTATTGGATAAATACAATTTGGACTTAGGGTTCCCTTATATGTCGTTTGGTGACTATTTGGGTGATATCCGTAAGGAACCGGCTTTAAACATCGGAAACCTCGTCTATTCAGGTAAAATCATGGGGTTATGCTCTTATGGTAATGTCAATGAAGAGTGGTTACCTCATTTTGAGGCGTATTATAGAAGAAAACCTGACGGTTTGAACTATATTGGGTTTTTGGGTGAATTGGGAGAGCAAACAGGATTGGTGTTTGACATCAACAATAGAATGACAGGTCAAACGGCTTGGGATGTGGCAAAAACATCACAAATTGCGTTTGAAAACGTCTTTATGGAGATGGCTCAACCATTCTTGGACCAATATCCTGGTCTTCCATTGATTACTGTTGGTGGATGTGCGTTGAATATCCTATTGAATACAAAATTACAACAGATTTTGGACCGACCAGTGTTCGTTCCACCAAATCCTAACGATTGTGGTATTGCGACAGGTATGATTTTGAATCATATGAAACCTGAAACGGCTATTGACGTGACATATGCGGGTGTTCCTGTATTGGACAAACACACATTGATGTCTCACGTTGAGGAAAGACGTGGGTTTGAGTTACAAACTGACCGATTGTCAATGGATTTGGCGAATGGGTTGATTGTGGGTGTTGTTCGTGGCACTTCAGAACACGGACCGAGAGCATTGGGTAATAGAAGTATCTTATGTAATCCAGCATACCCTGATATGAAGGACATTTTGAATGCGAAGGTTAAAAACCGTGAGTGGTACCGTCCTTTCGCACCTGTTTGTCGTTTGGAAGATGTTGAGAAGTATTTTGATTTTGAGGGTGAGAGTAGATGGATGAGTTTCTGTCCAACGGTAAAAGAAGAATGGAGAGAAAAATTGGTTTCAATCACACACATTGATGGAACTGCGAGAGTTCAAACAGTAACGAGAGAACAAAACCCATGGTTGTATGATTTGTTGGGTGAGTTTGAAAAATATTCAGGAATTGGTGTCCTATTGAATACATCATTCAATATTAACGGAAAACCGATATTAAGTAGATATACAGACGCATTAAAAGTATACGATAACACCAAAATGGATTGTTTGGTATTAGGAGATTATTACTTTAGAAAATGAAAACTAAGTTAGTAACATTTTTATATTTTGGAATTGCTGAGTTTCCATTCTACGGTCATAAGGTCGTGGCGAGATGGGACCGATATAAGAACTCGTTGGTTCAACTATCAAAGATGGGGTTACCTATCGTTTGTTATTGTGGTAGTAACATCTATCCTGCTTTAAAAGAGTTATTAGAGGAAAATAACGTAACAAATGTTGAACTAAAAGTTAAAGAGTTGGGAGATATTCGTCATAGTCAGGCAATGATTAAGATTAAGGAAAAGAATCCTGATAAGTTTAAGTTTTATTTGGAAGTTGGTTGGGCAAAGATTGCTCTGATGGAAGATGAAATGGAAGATGATTTGGATTACCTCTACTGGATTGATGTTGGTCTATCTCATATGGGACTTTTCCCACGTAGATACAACAGTAGAGCTTCAGAAATTACTGGTCTTTCCAATAATGTTTCTCGATATACTTTCGATGGTATCTTCAATGAAGATATGTTTAAGAACATTAATAATTGGGTTGGTGATAAACTTATTGATTTAAGAAACACCTTATTCTTTCATAATCATAGAGTCCTCAATGATATATTGGAAAAACAACACCCCTATGACTCATTAAGTGTTGGTGGTATCATTGGTGGTCATGTAAGTAAATTACCTGATTTTTATGAAAGATTTGAAGAGTATGCTCAAGTATGTTTGAAGAAAGAGTTTCTATTAAATCATGAAGCGATGATGTCGACTATGGTTTACGACAAACCAGAAAACTACAGGTCGTTTAAATTTAATACGTGGTATCACGACGATACACACCTGACTGATAGGTCAATAACTGAAGTATTTTTGGCTGATAAGACCAGCTTTTATGAATTCTTCGAAGAGATAAAAAATAATTAAGTTGTAATCAATATATGCAATCTAACATCACAATCGTAACGGGTTTATGGGACATCAAACGTGGTGACCTAAAAGAAGGTTGGTCGAGAAGTTTTGACCATTACTTAAATAAGTTTTCTGCTCTTTTAGACATTCCTTATAATATGATAATTTTTGGGGATGAAGAATTAAGAGATTTTGTATTTGAAAAAAGAACGGAAGAAAACACGATGTTTATCACTCGTGACCAAGAATGGTTTAAGGGGGAGTTTTATGACCCAATTCAAAAGATTAGAACAGATGAAAAGTGGTTCAATCAAGTTGGTTGGTTGAAGGACTCTACTCAAGCGAGTTTGGACCTATATAATCCATTGGTGATGTCAAAACCTTATCTATTACACGACGCTAAGATTTTAGATAAGTTTGATTCAACACATATGTTCTGGTTGGATGCGGGTATTGCAAACACCGTTCACACAGGATACTTCACTCACGATAAAGTGTTGGATAAGTTAAGTAACGTTGATAAGATTTCATTTATTGCATTCCCTTATGAAACTGAAAGTGAGATTCACGGTTTTGAATATAAGAAACTATGTGAGATTGCTCGTGGTAAGGTAAACAAAGTATGTCGTGGTGGATTCTTTGGTGGTCCTGTTGAAGAAATTGGTGCATTCAATAACCAATACTATGGTTTGATGAAATCAACATTGACTGAGGGGTATATGGGCACTGAGGAGTCGTTATTCTCAATCCTATTGTATAGATACCCTGAAGCATACCAATACTTTGATATTGAAGGTAACGGTCTTATCAGTAAGTTTTTTGAAGATGTTAAAAACGACGCTCACAAGCCTAAGACTGAGTTACCTTTTGAGATTAAGAAGGGTAGTGATTTGAGTATTTCAAATGTTGGTCTTTATGTGATTACATTTAACAGTCCAAATCAAATTAAAACTCTCATCAAATCTATGAAGGAATACGATGAGAACTTTGTAACTCAACCTCAATGGGTGGTCCTTAATAACTCCACCGATGAGTCGACAACACCTGAATATGAAGCGTTGTGTGAGGAATATGGTTTCGTCCACGTTAAGAAGGACAACTTAGGTATATGCGGTGGTCGTCAATGGATTGCTGAAGATGCTGAAGAAAGAGGGTTTGATTATTACTTCTTCTTTGAGGATGATATGTTCTTTTATCCACACGAAGGTGAGGTTTGTAAGAATGGTTTCAATAGATATGTTAAAGGTCTATACAGAAAGTCATTACAAATTGCAAAGAAAAACGATTTTGACTTCTTAAAGTTATCTTTCACTGAATTTTATGGTGACAACCAAACACAGTGGGCGTGGTATAATGTCCCTCAGGACTTCAGGTCAAAACATTGGCCTGAGAAACCAAACCTTCCCGTTCAAGGGTTGGACCCAAATGCCCCTAAGACGAGGTTCAATAAGATTGAAAGTTTCGGTGGTGTTCCTTATGCAAGTGGTGAGATTTATTATTGTAACTGGCCTCAGGTCATCTCAAAGTATGGTAATAAGAAGATGTTCTTAACCGAGAAATGGGCTCGTCCTTATGAACAAACTTGGATGTCATATATATTCCAAGAAACTATTAAGGGTAACCTAAATCCGGGGTTATTATTGTTAACTCCGACAGAGCACGACAGATTTGACCATTATGACGGTAAATTGAGGAAGGAATCCTAATATAAAAGTGGTTCTTTGGTTATTTATAAAATAGAATAAATAATCCCATCAATATATTGTGTAAGTGGATGAAACACAAAAAATTCTAGAAAATGACAATTAAAGAACAAAATGAAATAACCAAAAAATATTATAAAGAAACACCTGATAATGTTACAGGTGTGATGTTTGGTAAAAAGAGTGTTGGTGGTAAATTTACCGATGAGGAAAGTTTAATTTTTATAGTAGAAGAAAAGAAACCAATTGAGGATATTCCTGAAGATGAGTTACTACCTTCAAAAGTTATAGAGAAAGGTGTCTCATTACCCACCGATGTTATAGAAATGAAGATTAGTGCATTGGCGCTTCCTCCCGATTGTCCAGAGGAATTTTATAGTTGGACTGCAACAACACCAGGTAATAGAAGTGTGATAAGACCACTACAGGGTGGTATATCGGTTACAAACTACACTTCTTTAAGTGGCTATGTGGGAACCATGGGGTTTATTGCTGTGGATAATGATACAAATTCGTTGGTGGGTGTAAGTAATAATCATGTTCTTATTAACGATGCATTTATTGCGACAGATAGAAACCCAAATGGGGTAAGGACTAATGTTGCGAATAATTTTACAACTCAACCAAATGAACCTTCATTAGGAACTTCAGGAATGCAATACGCTATTGGTATTGTTAAGAAATATGTTCCTATAAGTGGGTCACCTGAGATTAATACTGTTGATTGTGCAGTAACCACAGTTAATCAATCAGTTATTAGTAATACGACATCCTACCTTCAATATGGTATGAATGGATGGACTCAACCATTGGAGTTTGCAACCACAGAAGAGATTGATGGATTAATAGAAAATAAGAATGCTTTATTTAGTACTGGTAGAACAACAGGTCCAAAAGGTGAGGGGGCAACGAAACTTATTCCTTACTCTTTATCGAACACATTTAATATTGCGTATAACAAACAAGGTGTTGATACATTTATTCCTTTCGGAGAAAACATTGTCTTTAAGGCAAGTGCGGCTACAACACCTGCGGGTCAGTATTGTGATTGGCCAATTTTTAAAGGTGATTCTGGTTCGGCGTTGGTTGCTGATTTTAATGGGACTAGAAAAATTGTTGGATTAGTTTTTGCTGGTAACGAAACACTTGGTGCTGCAAATAGAATTGATAATGTGGTGGCTCAAATGAATATTAGTGCTTGGACTGGTAGTTCTGTTAATTATTCAGACACAGGAAATACCGTGACAACATCAGTGTCAGGTTTGGATGATAGGGAGAACTTATCATCAGGTGGTAACACATATTGGCAAGTAGGTATTCAATAATTATCACTCTCATATATTATTATAAAGGAAATGGTATCTAAGATATTTATTGAAAAAGAATTATAATTAAATGGCTGTTGGATGTGCTATATTTGAATGTTGTGATAATCCCTCTATAAGAGCGGTTATTTATACTACTGCCTCGAACTATCCTATGGGTGGTATTACTCAGGGTGGTATATATAGTATTTCATTAGGTTCGGCAAGTCTATGTTTTACAGCTGTTTATGTTAATACTTCCGTCTGTTCTTATCCTGGTACATTTGGATATAGCGTTAAGACCAACACACTTATAACTGGTGGTGTTGGGTTTAATAGTTGTGTTAATTGTTATGATGCGCAACCAAAATCAGGTGAATGTACCGATGTTTTGGATGTCATACCAGACCCAACACCAACCAATACACCAACAAATACACCAACAAAAACGAATACACCAACACCTACATATTCACCAACGGCAACAAATACTCCGACACCATCAGTAACCGCCTCAAACACTCCACCTGTAACTCCGTCATCTTCTGTTCCTGCACCGCAACCTTCAGCATGTTGTTACAGTTGTACTGAATATAGGTTTGTAAGTAGTAGTGACAACGTTGAAACGGCAACCTTTGATGACTGTTATGGTAATACTGTTACTATTAATAT